>JFJP01006003.1_pt1 | contig 17726 bp, 12 predicted proteins | sample 431651 | NCBI WGS metagenome assembly JFJP01 (sample SAMN02602958, study PRJNA72255) | Microbial mat metagenome, whole genome shotgun sequencing project. | biome: fresh water; feature: sink hole; material: water; isolation source: purple microbial (photo- and chemosynthetic) mats found in...
ATTAGCAAGATTCTTCATGCACTCGCCGCAGCTAGGCTTCACTGTGTGGCGCACAGCAAATAGCGGCGAACAGCAGCCGTTGTGACAAGGCATCCAGTCGAAGCCGCTGGTTAAAACGGTAGGCGGCCTCTGCCAAATAAGTAGGTGACACAAACTGTTTTAACAGGGATTCCTAGCACTCCCCCGCATTGGCTGGTGATCATGAAGTTAAAGCACTTATTGTTGAGTACTTATCCCCATTGGTTTTTGTAGTAGCCCAGGCAAGAATTCGTTCGCTAGGCTTATTGCGGAGATTCTGTAAAACAGACGGGGGGGTTAGTCGCGGATCATCACCGCAGTTCTGTTGGCGATGGCGCGGTGTTCATTGACGGCAGCCGTGGGCACGGCTTCCTTGAGTCCGGGTTCGATACGACAGTTCAGGATGGCGGAGAGGGCGGGATTCGAACCCGCGTGGGGCGATAAAGCCCCCATCCGATTTCGAGTCGGCGCCGTTATGGCCACTTCGGTACCTCTCCAAAGGCACGGTCTGGTGTCACCTCAAGCGGGGAATTGTACCTGCTTTGCGCGAAAAAAACACGCGCCTACCGTGGATTTCGCGGTCTTAAAACTTGCAAGACGCATCCTAATCGGTGATGATCGAAAGTTTACCTTTGACAGTGAGTGGGTGTTTTATGACCTTTGCCAGCATTGGCTTCCCTTTGTTAGAGAGCATTGAAAGCCCGGAACAACTACGGCAATTGCCGGAATCCCGCTTGCCTGCTGTGGCTGAGGAGTTGCGCAGTTTTTTGATCGCCACTCTCAGTGAAACTGGCGGGCATTTCGCGTCTAACTTGGGTACGGTCGAACTCAGCATTGCGTTGCATTATGTGTTTGATACGCCTCAAGATCGGGTGGTGTGGGATGTCGGGCACCAGAGTTATCCGCACAAGATTTTAACCGGGCGTCGCCAGGAAATGGGCAAAATTCGCCAAAAAGGCGGCATTTCTGGTTTTCCAAAGCGCAGTGAAAGCCCTTATGACACTTTCGGGGTGGGCCATTCCAGCACCTCGATCAGTGCCGCGCTGGGGATGGCGATTGCCGCCAAGGCGCAGGGGCAAGTACGGCGCGTGGCGGCGGTGATCGGCGATGGTGCGCTGACAGCGGGAATGGCGTTTGAGGCGCTCAATCACGCGGGCGACATGACGGCGGATATTCTAGTTATCTTAAATGACAACGATATGTCGATTTCTCCCAATGTGGGAGCCTTAAAACATTATTTGGCGCGGATTTTATCCAGTCCTTTTTATGCCGGTTTGCGTGAAGGCAGTAAACGGATTTTAAGTCACACTCCGAGTTTTCATGAATTTGCGCGCCGCACTGAAGAACATATGAAGGGTATGTTGGTGCCCGGCACCTTGTTTGAGGAACTGGGTTTTCATTATATCGGCCCGATTGATGGGCATGATTTGCCGATGTTGGTCGCGACCTTGCGCAATTTGCGGGATCAAAAAGGCCCGCAGTTTTTACATGTGGTGACGAAAAAAGGCAAAGGTTATCCGCCTGCTGAACAAGACCCTTGTGTTTATCACGGGGTCAGCGCCTTTGATAAAATCACTGGGAAATTTGAGGCCAAACCACAGGGTAAGGCGACTTTTACCCAGATTTTTGGTGATTGGCTGTGCGAGATGGCAGCCGCAGATGAGCGGCTGGTGGGCATTACCCCGGCGATGTGCGAAGGCTCTGGGTTGGTGCGCTTTGCCGAGTTATTTCCAGCGCGTTATTTTGATGTGGGGATTGCCGAGCAGCACAGCGTCACTCTGGCCGCTGGCATGGCCTGCGAAGGTCTAAAACCGGTGGTGGCGATTTATTCGACGTTTTTACAGCGTGCCTATGATCAACTGATTCACGATGTGGCCTTGCAGGATTTGCCGATTTTGTTTGCGATAGATCGTGCGGGCGTGGTCGGGGCGGATGGAGCAACCCATGCGGGCAGTTTCGACTTGAGTTACTTGCGCTGCATACCCAACATGGTGGTGATGGTGCCCGCAGATGAACGTGAATGTCGGCAGATGCTCACCACTGGCTTTCAGCACCACGGCCCAGCGGCGGTGCGTTATCCACGCGGTAGCGGCATCGGTGCGCTGCTGGACTCAGCGCTCACCAGTTTGCCGATAGGCAAAGCGGAATGCCGCCGCACAGGTCAGCAAGTGGCGTTTTTGGTGTTCGGCACCTTGCTGTATCCGGCCCTGCAAGTGGCTGAAAAACTGAATGCAACCGTGATCAACATGCGCTATGTCAAACCCTTGGATGAAGCGCTGGTGGTGCGCATGGCCGAGTCTCACACACTGCTGGTCACCTTGGAAGAAAACACGGTCATGGGCGGTGCAGGCAGCGCGGTCAACGAATGCCTACAGGCTCAGGGGATCACCGTTGCCGTGTTAAATCTCGGACTACCGGACTCTTTTATGGAACATGCGACCCAAGCAGAACTGTTGGCGCAGGCGGGTCTGGATGTCGCTGGCATTGAACAAGCAGTGACTCGTCGCTTGGCACAGTTGACTGGCGCTGGCAGCCTGCGCACAGCAGCGGTCGCGTCTTCGCTCAAGACTGCATAAAATGATATTGAGGAAAATAAGATGAATAAACCCATGAATATCCCCGACGTACAAAACAGCGCCGACACGCGCCATATTGCCATTGACAAGGTAGGGATTAAAGACATTAAGCATCCAGTGCGCGTTGGAGATCGGTCTGGGCGTGAACAACACACGATTGCTAACTTCAACATGTATGTGAATTTGCCGCATGATTTCAAGGGCACACATATGTCGCGTTTTGTAGAAATCCTCAACAGCAATGAATATGAAATCACCGTGCAATCTTTCAAAAGAATGCTGCAAGAGATGATAGCACGTCTGGAAGCCGCTTCTGGTCATATTGAAATGAATTTCCCCTACTTTGTGAATAAAGTAGCGCCGGTGTCGGCGGTGGAAAGTCTCATGGATTACGATGTTTCCTTTATCGGCGAAATTCACGATAGCACCCCGGTGATCACGGTCAAAGTGGTGGTGCCCGTCACCAGCTTGTGTCCTTGCTCCAAGAAAATCTCTAAGTACGGTGCGCATAACCAGCGCTCGCACGTCACCATCACTGCCCGCACGAATAGCTTTCTCTGGATCGAGGATCTGATTGATATTGCAGAAAAGGAAGCGTCCTGCGAACTGTATGGCTTGCTGAAGCGGCCTGATGAAAAACAGGTGACCGAGCGCGCCTATGAAAACCCCAAATTTGTCGAAGACATGGTGCGCGACATCGCGGCTAGGCTCAACCAGGATACGCGCATCGACGCCTACATCGTCGAATCAGAAAATTTCGAGTCGATCCATAATCACTCGGCTTATGCTTTGATTAAAAAGGACAAACGCAAGGCCGCCTGAGAACCACCCACTCTGTGACAATCACGCTCAATTGCCGTCGCCGCCGTCTGTGGCCCCCGTACCACAGGCGCAGTTTTTGCTTTTATACCCCCTTCTACAACACCTGTCATCGACACGCGATATTCAGTATTGTATGCTACGCACCTCTGGCTTATCCCTGTTGCGCGTCATTTCGTGATTTTGATAAAAAAATCAAATGGTTTGCAGGTTAAATACCGTTTGATGACGTGAATTTCCATTAAAATATTCCTCGACGGGGGAAGCGACAGCACTCACCGCGAGGGATGGGCGGTTTCTGGAAAAGCACGGGGCTGGTGATTTGATTTGCGTCAATCAGGCGATTTGATCTGGATAAAGGGTCTCACAGCTAACTGTGAACAATGCCGCCACCACAGGCGGATTTTGCTGGACAAAGTCTTTACATAAAAGACTTTCAAACAGGCCATTCAATTATCTCAGTTATGATGAACTTTATTAAACTCACCATGAAATATTTACTCAAACCATGCTTTTACTTGACTTGGTTGCTGGCTTGTTGCCCGATACAGCTTAGCTTCGCGGGTGTCACCCAAGAATTTCAATTGAAAGCGGCCTTTCTTTATAATTTTTCTAACTTTATTAGTTGGCCCAGCACTGCGTTTGACAGCCCAGAGGCAGACTTGCAGATTTGTATCTTTGGAAAAAATCCGTTTGAAAATATCTTGGAAGAGGCCACTGACAATTTGTCAGTAAAATCACACCCACTTAAAGTCAAATATCCCAAAAATCTGCAAGATGTCGCTAAAACTTGTCATATTTTATTTATTAGCCACTCAGAAGCAGATGAATCATCAGAAATTGTCAAAACAGTAGAGGACTTACCGATACTCACGGTCAGTGATATTGAGGATTTTATGGCAGAAGGCGGTATGATTAATTTTTATATCGAGAACAATAAAATCAGAATTAAAATTAACAATAATAGACTGGAACAGGCAGGGTTGAAAGCAGATGCAACCCTATTGAATCTCGCCATTCTTTGTGATTATGAGCATTGTAGCCAAAAATGAAGCGCCTATTTTTTGCAGACCTTTCTGTTAAAAGAAAACTGATTACCATTATTATGCTGACGAATGTCGCAGCACTTATTGTGGCCTCTCTATTTTTTACGGTGAATGAAATTTTATCGCTACGCGATGCGATGATTCGCAATCATTCGGTGTTAGCCAAAGTGATTGGCGCAAACACGATGGCATCGCTGACTTTTCTAGACCCAGAATCAGCAAAACGCACCTTGAATGGATTGACGGTAGAACCGCATGTTACCGCCGCCGTGGTGTATGACAAACAGGGCAAAGTCTTTGCCAGCTATACCCGCCATGATGTGACTGATTTTGAACCACCCCCCGTTCACTCTCCTGATGCGCAATTCAGCACCACCCATTTGGATTTATACGAAGCGATTATTGACAATCAGTCCAAAAATATTGGGGCTATTTATATTCAATCTGATTTGCAAAGTATTTATAACTTATTATTTAATTTTGCAGGCACCCTGACTTTAATCCTACTCGTCACTTCTGCGCTGTCTTTCTTTGTTTCCACCAATTTGGTGGCAATCATTTCCACACCGATCCTGCAACTGGCTGACACGGCGAAAGCGGTGACTAAGCAAGAAGATTACAGTATTCGTGCGCAACGCTACGGCGGCGATGAAATCGGTATGCTCGTTGATGCTTTTAATCGCATGTTGGCGCAGATTCAAGAACGTGATGGGATTCTGGCGAAGCACCGTGGACATCTTGAAGAACTGGTGTATGCCCGCACTCAAGAACTCTCAAATACCAATAAAACGCTCGAAAAAACGGTTATTGATCTAAAGAAAGCGAAAGAAGTGGCGGAAATTGCCAATCGTGCAAAGGGCGAATTTTTGGCGAACATGAGCCACGAAATTCGCACTCCCATGAATGCGGTGATTGGCATGACAGGATTTTTATTAGAAACCAAGCTGACTACCGAACAACAGGATTTTGTAGAAACCGTGCATAACAGTGGTGAAACGCTGCTGGCATTGATTAATGATATTTTAGATTTCTCAAAAATGGATGCCAATAAATTAGAACTAGATGAGCATTCTTTTAATGTTCGAGCCTGCATTGAGTCAGCCTTAGATATTGTGGCAGCCAAAGCCGCAGAAAAAAATCTGGAGTTGATTTTCTCTCTGGAGAATTGTGCGGTTTCTGATGTGATTGGCGACATTGCGCGTTTGCGTCAAATATTGGTTAATTTATTAAATAATGGGGTGAAATTCACCGAACAAGGTGAAGTGCTGGTCACCTTATCCACACGCCTGCTCAGTAATCGCAAAGTCGAGCTACATTTTGCGGTGAAAGACACCGGGATTGGCATTGCGCATGACCGCCTGGATCGCTTATTCAAACCCTTTAGCCAAGTGGATACTTCGACTACTCGGCGTTATGGCGGCACGGGTTTAGGGTTAGCTATCAGTAAACGTTTGTGTGAACTGATGCAAGGCCATTTATGGGTAGAAAGCGAACCTGGACAAGGTTCTACGTTTCATTTTACGGTGATTACTGGCATTTCTGATGAGCGTAGCGACAGCCATTTATTGGATGCACATGCGGATTTGTCTGGTAAACAGGTGTTATTAGTTGATGATAATCTCACTAATCTACAAATACTCAGTCGTCAATTAGAATCTTGGGGAATGCGGCCAGTCACCGCCAGTTCTGCGGCCATGGCTTTGGAAAAATTGGCGATTTCTCAACCTTTTGAGTTGGCCATTTTGGATATGCAAATGCCCGATGTGGACGGCGTCATGCTGGCCCAGCAGATTCGCGAGCAATACAGCAAATCGCTGCCCTTGATTATGCTGACCTCATTGGGACTGTCTAGTCACAGCCCCTTATTTGCCGCCCATTTAACTAAACCGGTCAGGGCCACCCATTTATTTGAGTGCTTGATGCAGGTATTTTCTTTAGCAGCGGCCCAGCAGAACGCGGTGACGACCTTCAAGGCGACTGCCCGTCCCCTGGCTGCCTTGCCTGCGCCAGAGGCTTCGCTGCTCCGGCTGTTATTGGTCGAGGACAACGTGACCAATCAGAAAGTGGCGCTCTTGACCTTAAAACGCCTGGGCTATCAGGCGGATGTGGCGTTCAATGGGTTAGAAGCCGTTGCTGCTGTGGCGAACAAGGATTACGAAATTATCCTGATGGATGTGCAAATGCCTGAAATGGATGGCATGGAAGCCACCGCTGAAATTCGCAAGATGCGCACAGACCCGGTCACCCGCCCCTATATCATCGCGATGACTGCGCACGCGATGCAGGGGTATCGGGAAAAATGCCTAGCGGCTGGGATGGATGATTATGTCAGTAAGCCGGTTGACGTTGGGGCGCTGACTGCTGCATTACAGCGAGGCATTACTCAAAAAAGCCTCACTGCGCTCGCGCACCCAGCTCCTCTGCCAAGCGCACCGACTGCCGCCATGCCTGCGCCTGCGGCGGTGTCGCCTCAACCCTCCAGCCGCTTGATCCATGAACTCCGGCAAACGTTGGACAGCTTGACCGATGGCGAAACCGAGATTATTCGAGAGCTGATCGATGCTTATCTGGACGGTGGCAAGACCCTGATTACACAAATGCAGGCCGCCGCAGATCAGCAGGATGCACGGCAAGTCGAGCATCCAGCACACAGTTTGAAATCCAGTAGCGCTGGTTTAGGGGCGATTCACTTTAGTCAGTTGTGTAAAGTTTTAGAACATCAGGGCCGCGCCAATGATGCCACAGCGCTGACCGAAAGAGTGCGCGAAGCAATCGCTGAATATCAACGGGTGAGCGAGGCGCTGATCGTGATACGCGATGGTTTGAGCGTGCCGACCATAACGCCAAGCACACCGTCGCCCACCGTCAACGAGGCTGCTATAGATGCGGCGGCGGTGCAAGCACTCAGCGTGCATATGCATGACACCTTATGCAATTTGCTGGGCGGTGAAGAACCTGAGATCATGCAGGACTTACTGAAAACCTATCAAATCACTGCCGATAAATTGCTGGCGGATTTAATCAGCGCTGAACAACAGGCTGATTTGGCTGGATTAAATCGGGCAGCCCATACCCTGAAATCCAGTAGCGCCAATATGGGCGCAGTGCTGCTGGCTGAGTACAGCCGCGCTCTGGAATTACAAGCTAAAGACGGCGATAAACAAGCGGCGTTGGGCAGCTTGGCACAATTGAAACAGGAATATCGCTTGGTGAAGGCCGCACTGGCCCAACTGTTGGGCGCACCGGTCACTGAGCCTGTTCCCGACACAGTGCAAAACCCGCAAGCCCCTGCCGCCCCGGATTCTGCCAGCCCAGCCACCAGCGACGCTGAGGATTTTGCGCTCAGTGTGCCGGATGCCCATCGCATTACCCTGCTGGTGGTGGACGATCAGCCCTATGACACTCTTTTAATCAGCAACTATTTGCGCGAAGAAGGTTATCGGGTGGTGATTGCCCACAGCGGTGAAGAGGCATTAAGCCAGTTGCGAGAAAGCAACCCAGATGTGGTGTTATCGGATGTGCTGATGCCGGGTATGGACGGTTTTGAGGTGTGTCGGCGGATTAAAACCAACCCAGACAGCGTGCTGACGCCAGTGATTCTGATCACCGCTTTGGAAGAACGCGCCGACCGGATCACCGGCATTAAGGCCGGGGCCGATGAATTTTTATCCAAACCGATTAATCGTGAAGAACTGCTGGCGCGGGTGCGTTCGTTACTGCGTTACCAGCAAGCGCGTCGTGCTTTGGAAGAGGCGCGCCAAGGTCAGTTTAAGCAGATGTTCAAACGTTATATGTCGCCGGCTTTAGTGGATGAAATCCTCACCCATCCTGAAAAAGCGGAACAAGCGCTGACTGACCGGCAAGCCCGCCAAGACGCCGTGGTGTTGTTTGCTGATTTGCGCAACTTCACCGCCTTGTCGGAAAGTTTGCAGCCCCTTCAGGTAGTGCGGCTGTTGAATGAATTTTTTTCGGTACTCACCGAGGTGGCTTATCGCTACGAGGGCACCATTTTCAATATGGCGGGCGACTCGATGCTGATTGGTTTTGGCGTCCCGTTTCAGCAAGCAGATGCCACGTTGCGTGCGGTGCGTGCGGCTATCGACATGCAAACCGAATTCAGCAAGGTGCGCAAAAGCTGGCAAAGCTTCTACACCGGGCAGACGGGACTCGGTATCGGCATCAACAAGGGCGAGATGATTGTCGGCAATGTGGGATCGGCCAGCTACATGAATTACACCGTGATTGGCGATACGGTCAATGTGGCCGCCCGCTTAATGGGCCTAGCCAGCGCTGGCGAAATAGTCTTGTCCAGTCCGGTGTATCAGGCTTTGGGCGACGAGGCCGCCGCTTATCCGATTTATCAGCAAGCCCCGGTGCAACTCAAAGGCAAAGCCCAGCCGCAGTCTGTGTATAAACTGACATTGGCACTTTAGCCCAGAGACTGGGCTTGCCGCAGCCGTTTCAAAGCTGACTAAGCTGTGAAAAATCCTCGCCTTCTTTCAGCAAAACGCCCAAATAAGGCAGTTGTGAGAGCGCTTGCGGCAAGGGTGCGGTTTCACCCGCGAGCGCCAACACGCGCAGCCACATCAACAACTCGCTTAAACCGGGCTTTTTGCGTAAGTCCTGTTCGCGCAGGCTGAAAAAACGTGCCAGCGCTTGTTCGATGAACACCTGGCTCAATCCCGCATAATCCGCCGCCCGTTGTGCCACAATTTGGGCGGCCAGCGCGGGGTCAAAACGCAGCTTATGAAACAGGCAGCGACGCAAAAAAGGGTCAGGCAACGGACGCTCGCCCTGGCTGGTGATGAACACCAAGGGGCGTTTTTGCAGCGGGGTACTGTAGGTTTTGCTCAATTCTGGAATACTGAATTCGAGCTTGTCTAATTCGTGTAGCAAATCGCCGGGAAAGTCTCGCGGTGCCTGATCAATATCATCAATCAACAAGACACGCGGTTCTTTAGCAGCCATCGCCTGCCAAAGCGGGCGCGGCTCCAAGTAGCTGGCTTTGTTCAGTGGTTTACTCTCAGTCTTCGCTTGCAAGGCGTTCACTTGCGCATCCTGGAAATAACGCACAGCATCAAAATCGTAGAGCAAATCTTTGGCGGTACTGGTGGACTTGGCTTGTACATGCAGCACCGGCTCCAAACCCAATTGATGCGCCACATAATAGGCCACCTGGGTTTTGCCGCTACCTGCTTCCCCCGTCAACAACAAGGGCACGCCTAACGCAATCGCGGCGTTAATGCTGTCAAGCAAGCCAGGCTCGGCGATAAAGTGCGGTGCATTCTCGGCAAAAGACGCCGCCAGACTGCTCAAGGGGCGTTGGAGTAACCAGGATTTGTCGTCGTCAGAACCAGCCAGCACTCTGGGTAATAGCTGAAACGGGTAGTTGCTCATAAACGCAGTTCTTTTTGTCAAAACCGGGGGAAGGTGGGGGATGCGCTAACGGAGTCTGCGCTTGGCATTCGCGCAAACTTCCTCAAGGGCGAAACTGGACTAGTGGGCTGGCGTTGCTGCGGGCATGAGTACATTCATGCAGTGTTGAGTCACATTGAGAATGCGTCCGCCATCCAGCGGATTACCCGCCAAGGTATCCAGGTAAAATTCCAGGCTGATAATCGCATCTGCCAATGCGCGACGCTGTGTTTCATCAGGCACATGGCCTTCTTCAATCAGATGTTTGCTCACGTAATGGCTGCACAACTGTACTAATTTGGCCGCCTGTGGTTGCGCTAACATCATCAATAAACCCTGGATATGATGAAAACGTTCTGGGATTAAACGTAAATCATCATCGGCTTTGCTTGTTTCCAGAAAATTCAAAATTGGCTGAATCATTTCTGTCAATTCAAGTTTGGCTTCATCAACCACCACTTTCAAAACTTCACTAAATTGGGTTTCTAATAAACCCTGTTCTTGTTGAATTTGTTCACGGGCATGCGTACCCCGGTTGGCTAAAGTATCAAGCGCTGCTTCAACCTTGAGTATGGCATCAGTCACCTTTAACATGCTGGGTAATTCGTAGCCTTGTTTGCCTTCGGTGATTGCGCGGATTTGTGCGGTCTGCTGCATCATTGACTTGGCTTGCGCTTCCAAACCTAACAAATGCAGGGTGTAGGCTAAATTACGCATGATTTCAATCAGCGGCTGCAAATCATTCACATCAGGCGTGTCTGCACGCATGAAAATATCCAGGGTTTCTTCAATGCGCACAAAATCATCTTTAATCGCATTGACCACAATGCGCATCAATTCAATATCTGGCCCAGAAAAAATCCGCATCGCTTCTTGTAATAGGGCGTCAGCAGGCAGGCAATAATTCAAATGATAGGTGTCACGAATTGCACAATAAGTTAGTGACAAACTTGGGATTTGGGGTGGTGTGTAAAGCAGCATTACCCTGTTCTGCCAATTGTTTAATGAAGCTATCAGTTTGTTTTAACAAGGTATTAATAGCCTCGCTCATCGGCAAACCTTTTTGTACCAAGGCTTCTAAAATGCCTTCGCATATCCACCAAAGTTTACTGATCGGGGCGTTGCCCGTTGCTTGTTGTAGATGGGTAAAGCTGGTCAGCATCAGCTTTAAGCCTTCCATCCGGTTTGGGCCTTTGAGAAAGGCCATTAAACCTTTTTGGTAGGATGCCCGCACTTTTTGCGCATAAGCTTGGAGCTTTTCATCAGACAGCGCAGGCGCGGGTTTAGCATTGGGGATATTAATGCTCACGTCGGGCAGAAAAAAACTGTTGCTGGCTAATGCAGGTCGGTTAATCAGTGCCCGCAGGCGATTCAGCAAGGGCAACAGAGCCAAGGGCATATGTGGATAGCCCAAAGCCAAATGATCCAAATAATTAGGGAGTTGGATCAAGCCGCGCATCAAGCTGTCATACGCCGCTTCTCGGTTGGCAATTTTTCCAGCCAACAGGTTGCGCGTGACTTCTTCCATCTCCTGAACCAAGAGTACCGCAGTGTCAATTTCTAGCATGACTAACACACCAGAAATTTCATGCAACCAGCCCACTGCGTCCTGGAGCGAACCCCGATCTTCCGGGTTTTCCACAAACTGCTCCAAAGACTGGCGAGTCAGCTTGAGCGTGTCGTCAATCGCGGGTTTCACCCAAGTCAGGGTTGCGTATCTCATGCAGTGACTCTAAAACCAAAGGCTTGAAAGTTTAGATCGTGTCCTCGGCAGTACGTTGGCCGTCGTTGGGCAGCGTAAAACCAGATACCGAGGTTTTGAGATCGTTTGCCAACTCCGCTAGGCGCTCAATAGCGGCGGCGGTTTCGTTGGTGCCTTGTGAAGTTTGTGTGGTAATTTCCTGAATAATCGTCATCGTACCGGAGATATTCGATGCCACCGCCGCTTGAGTGCGTGAAGTTTGCGCGATATTTTCAATTTGTCCTGCGAGTTTCACCGACACAGTTTCAATTTCAATCAACGCTTCCCCAGCACTTTCCGCCAGTTTTGCACCAGCCACGACGTTGGAGGTACTTTGCTCCATCGAACTCACTGCTTCGTGCGTGTCGCTTTGAATCGTCTTAACCAGGGCGTCAATCTGCTTGGTCGCATTACCGGCCCGTTCTGCCAGACGCTGTACTTCATCAGCCACCACCGCAAAACCACGGCCCGCTTCGCCGGCCATCGCGGCTTGAATCGCGGCGTTGAGCGCCAGAATATTGGTCTGGTCGGCAATGTCATCGATCAAGCTGACAATTTCGCCAATTTCTTGTGAACTTTCACCTAAACGCTTGATACGTTTTGAGGTTTCTTGAATCTGCTCGCGAATCGTGTCCATCCCTGTCATGGTGTCCTGAACCGCTTTGGCACCTTTACCGGCGATTTCCACTGACTTTTTAGCGACATCAGCCGATTCAATCGCATTGGCAGAAACCTTCTTGACCGAATTAGCCATCCCGATAATCGCTTGTCCGGCTTTAGCAATCTGCTGGGCCTGACGTTCGCTGGCTTCGGTGAGCTGGGTGGCAGTACGGCGGGTATTTTGGGCCGCACCAGTCACCTGTGCGGCAGTGCGATTGATACTGACCACCAAGTCGCGCAAGGATTCAATCGAGAAGTTCAAGGCGTCTGCAATGGCACCGGTAAAGTCTTCAGTGACGGTGGCATTGACGGTTAGATCACCATCGGCCAAATCAGAAATTTCACTGAGCAACCGCAAAATCGCTTCCTGACTCCGTTTATTGACGCGCTCACTTTCTTCTAAATGGGCACGGGTTTCAGCAGCGCGGGCACGGGTGGACAAGATGATGACCCAACCCAGTAGACTCAAGGCAGTGAACACGATGATTGCTAAGATATAACCTAGGAAGGGTGAAAAGAAACGCTGATCAGCCACTTCCACATAGGTGTTTTGTAATTCTTCGATGCGTTCTAGCAATTCGGGATTGCCTTGCAACATATCGTTGGCTGCGTCTTTGGCAAGAAAGAGTTGTTCGGAAATATCCAGAAATCCTTCTATGCTTTCAATCCGCTTGGTAAATGCTTTCGCTAAGTTATCAATGCTCTGCTGAACCGAGGGATTATCAATAGGCGGCAGCTTTTTATTTTCATCGCCATTGAGTAAAATTTCCAACACATCGCTAAAAGTAGCCACATCCTCGCCGAGTTGCTTTTCTGCATTCATGGCGTTTTCATCACCCTGAAAGGAGCGGCGAATATTGTTAGAAATACGCTCTAAAATCATAAGCTGGCGGGTTGCCATAAACATTTGCGCAGAATTAGCACCGGTATTAGCCAGGGTTTCTATGAGGGCTTCCGTGTCAGCGGTGATGTCGGTGGTAATCCCGGTTAATTCATCATACCGTTCATATAAAGAAGTAACCGCCTCACGATTTTGCAGCAAAGCGGCAATCCGCGCATCCGTTACCTGCCAAAATTTCTCAAGCTTTTCGAGCTGAGGCTGCACCGCTTCCGGGGAAGGCGGCATACTCGTTTCAGGCTCACCTTCTTTTATCAATCCTAGGTTTTGCTTGAAGCTCTCGCGCCGTTTTTGAACCTCGGTGAATGCTTCTTCGGTGCCGTTGGCCGCCCGTAAAGCATGTTGGGTTAATTGCTGGGCGAGTAAACGCAGATTAGTGACATGTTTGAGGTATTGCTCGTCATCACGCGCATTGCCTGCAACAACGAAGAAGGTGCCTGCCATCAAAATGAAAGCAAGTAATAAAACACCAATGAGGCCAAACATCACTGCACTACTATCTAATGTTTTTAAGCTTATTTTCATGACCTGGACTCCCATCTCCGATAAAACAGCATACACTGCTCCACTGCTGCGGAAGAAGCGAAATAACAAGGTAAAAATTGATATATAAACATAATCAGACGCCTGGGCATATTTGATGAATTGGGCTTCTACAAACGACGGCACGACACGGCACAGACGCGCTGTACACATGACTCTGAATACTCTGGGAGTTAAATGGCTGCATCCAGGAATAGCCTGCTCTTGCTAAGCGCAAGCATGTCGAACACAGTCCAATTATCCGCACCCTCGCTGAACCTGCCACGGATAAACTGCGAGAGCCACTGTTCTTCTTGACCAGGAGGGACATCCTTGTTATACGAGTCTTCAGGAAAATGCTTGATACCAAGCACCTCGTCCACCAGCACACCAGCGGACACGCCTGATTGATTAATAATCAACATGCGGTTGCGCTTTTTGAGTTGGATCGGTTGACCACCCAAGCAAGCTTGTAAATCAACCACAGGCAGCAGTTGCCCACGAATGTTAGCGATGCCATTTACCCAAGACTTGGCACCAGGTACTTTGGCCAAGGCTTTCGGGCAGTAAATGACTTCTCGAATTTCGGCCAAGGGGGCAACCAGATAAGCTTGGCCCAACCGAAAGGCAATACCTCGCCAAAAGGTTTGTACGACTTCTTGGCGGGGCAGTCCTTTTGCATTCTCTTTAGCTGCTTGCTCTAAAGCTTGTAGCCATTGAAAAGGTGCCTCATGGGCTAAGACCATATCTTGTCCCTGTTTTCTTAGCCAATCAAGCGCTTAATTGTATCTAACAACTCATCTTGCTTGACTGGCTTTACGAGAAACTCTTTCGCACCCTGCATCAAGCCCCAAGCACGATCACTTTCCATATTCTTACTGGAAATAATGACCACAGGAATCGCACTGGTTGCTGGGTTCTTCGTAATTTTACGGGTTGCCTGAAATCCATTCAGACCAGGCATCACCACATCCATCAATATCAAATTGGGCTTAAGCGTTTCGGCTTTAGTCACACCTTCATCGCCGCTAGAAGCTTCTGAAGTTTTATGCCCATTGCTTTCCAGGATGTTTTTGACCAGGTAGGCATCAGTCGGGGAATCGTCTACGATAAGTATGTGTGCCATACCAACCTCTTGATTTGCCGTTTCAGCAAAATCCTATTGAGGATTTGCTTTGGCGGCTGCGCCAGCCTTGGCTTTTGCGTCCACCACATAGGCTTTAATGGTAGTGAGTAGCTCTTCCCGAGTAAAGGGTTTAGTCATGTAATGTTCCGCGCCGACTATCCTACCGCGTGCGCGTTCAAATAAACCATCTTTACTGGAGAGCATGACCACCGGAATTTTTCTGAAAAACTGGTTATTTTTGATCAGTGCGCAGGTCTGGTAGCCATCTAAACGCGGCATCATAATATCAACAAAAATGATGTCGGGCTTGTGTTCAGCCACTTTAGCCAAAGATTCAAAACCGTCAGTCGCGGTAATCACCTCACACCCTGCCTTTTTTAACAGTGTTTCTGCGGTGCGGCGAATGGTTTTGCTGTCATCAATCACGATGACCTTAATGCCTTCAAAATTCGTTTCGGAACTGTCGTTTGTCACAGTCGGCTACCGTTCAAAGTCAAAATAAGCTCACACCAAAGCATAGATTTCCTGCCTAAGCTGCGTAGCGGGGGCTTGCCCACAACCTTTTACATGATACGCGAATCCGCTGTGAATTCAATGCCACACCCGCCGGAGTATAACACGAAAGACCAGTACCAAAGCGGCTCGTCAAAAACTTTTGCGTTTCACGTAGATTGTAACAGGTGTTTTAAAGGGCTGCTTGATCGAATTCACCAGTACGGATACGGACGACTTTTTCGACAGTGCTGATAAAAATTTTACCATCGCCAATTTTACCGGTGTGGGCAGCTTTCATAATCGCATCAAGGCATTGCTCTACCTTATCAGCGGCTACGACGACTTCTAGTTTGACCTTGGGTAAAAAATCCACCACATATTCGGCCCCCCGATACAGTTCGGTATGTCCCTTCTGACGCCCAAAGCCCTTCACCTCGGTCACGGTCATGCCGGTCACGCCGATTTCCGACAGCGCTTCGCGCACATCGTCCATTTTGAAGGGCTTGATGACGGCCTCAATTTTTTTCATATCCATGTGGTCTCCTCAGGATTGCGGTAGTTTGACCCATATGCGAACAGGGCCGGTACCGGGAATCATAACCCGGCCCGGCCCTGTTGGATAGCCCACGCGAGACAGCGGTTTAAGCGCGCTGCTGCATGGCCTCCAGAATGCGAACCCCGATGTCGGCAGGAGAACGCGCTAAGGTGACGCCAGCGGCTTCCAAAGCCGCAAATTTATCACCCGCCGTGCCTTTACCACCGGAAATGATAGCGCCTGCATGACCCATGCGTTTACCCGCAGGTGCCGTCACCCCGGCGATATAAGCGACCACCGGTTTGCTGACTTCAGCCTGGATATAAGCGGCGGCGTCTTCTTCGGCGTTACCGCCGATTTCGCCAACCATGATGATCCCTTCGGTTTGCGGATCGGCTTCAAACAATTTGAGGCAGTCAACGAAATTCATACCATGAATGGGATCGCCACCGATACCGATACAGGTACTCTGACCCAAACCGTTTTGCGTCGTCTGATAAACGGCTTCATAGGTCAGGGTGCCGGAACGCGACACAATGCCGATTTTTCCGGGTTTATGAATCATGCCGGGCATAATCCCAATTTTGCAAGCGCCCGGCGTGATGATACCTGGGCAATTGGGTCCTATCAGAGAGGTGTCTGGATAGTCGGCCAGCACGGCTTTTACCTGAAGCATGTCCAGCACTGGAATGCCTTCCGTGATGCACACGATCACTTGAATCCCGGCGTCAGCCGCTTCTAAAATCGCATCGGCGGCAAAGGGCGCTGGCACATAAATCACGCTGGCATTGGCACCGGTGCCTAACACCGCCGCCCGCACCGTGTCGAACACGGGCAAGCCCAGATGGGTTTCGCCGCTGCGTCCTGGGGTGACACCGCCCACCATGCGCGTCCCGTAGGCAATCGCGTGTTCTGAGTGAAAAGTGCCTTGCTTGCCGGTAAATCCCTGACAAATTACTTTAGTTTCTGCATTAACCAGCACGCTCATGCCACTTGTCCTCCTGCTGCGGCGACGACTTTGCGGGCAGCATCCGTTAAACCCGCTGCTGAAATCAAACGTAAGCCACTGTTATTCAATAGTTCACGTCCTTTTTCCACATTCGTTCCTTCCAGGCGCACCACCACCGGCAAGGTCAGGCCAGTTTGTTGCGCCGCTTGGATAATGCCTTCGGCAATCAAATCGCAACGCACAATACCGCCGAAGATATTGACCAGAATCGCTTTGACTTTTTTGTCAGACTGAATCAGCTTGAACGCCTCGGTGACACGTTCGGCGGTTGCGCCACCGCCCACATCCAGAAAATTCGCCGGATCGCCACCATGCAGCTTGATTAAATCCATCGTCGCCATTGCCAGACCCGCGCCATTCACCATGCACGCAATATCACCGTCTAAGGCGATATAGTTGAGGTCAAAACGGCGTGCCACGTCTTCTTTTTCGTCCACTTGGCTGGCGTCGTATAATTCCAGCAATTTAGGATGACGATACAAGGCGTTATCGTCTAAGTTGATCTTCGCATCCAGCGCCATCAGATCGCCCGCGCCAGTCACGATCAATGGATTGATTTCCACCAAACTGAAATCCTGCGCCAGAAATAACTGGTACATCGACTGCAAAATGGCCCAAAACTGTTTGCGCTGTTCTTTGTTGAGTCCCAGTGCGAAGCCCAATTCCTGGGCTTGGTGCGCCTGAATGCCGGTGACGGGGTGAATACTGCGGGTCAACACCAGTTCTGGGGTGTCGTGCGCCACAGCTTCGATGTCCATACCCCCCATCGCCGATGCAATGATGGCGATCCGGCGCTTGCTACGATCCACCAGCATACTGAGATACAGTTCGCGGGCAATTTCCTGGGTGGGGGTTTCGATCAGCAC
>JFJP01034116.1_pt1 | contig 17723 bp, 15 predicted proteins | sample 431651 | NCBI WGS metagenome assembly JFJP01 (sample SAMN02602958, study PRJNA72255) | Microbial mat metagenome, whole genome shotgun sequencing project. | biome: fresh water; feature: sink hole; material: water; isolation source: purple microbial (photo- and chemosynthetic) mats found in...
CCGGAATGCCGCCCGGAACAAACCCCGGCATGGCTTTTATCCTGATCCAGCACCTCGACCCTGTCCGGAAAAGCCTCCTCACCGACTTGGTGCGGGGTTTCACCACCTTGGGTGTCTGCGAGGCCACGGAAGGTATGGCGGTAGAGATCGATAGAGTCTACATCATACCTCCTGGTAAGGAACTGACCCTGATCGGTGGAGTGCTCCACCTTGCCACGCAGCCCACACCCCGAAGCCTTCAGCACCCCATCGATGCCTTCTTCTCATCGCTGGCCGACGATCAGGGCACTTTGGCCGTGGGGGTGATCTTGTCAGGAACCGGGTCCGACGGAACTCTGGGAATTCAGGCCATCCACCAGCAAGGGGGGTTGGTTCTCGCCCAGGGTGGTTCTGCTGTAGAATTCCCGGGAATGCCGGAAAAGGCCATCGCCACAGGGCAGGTGGATCTCATCGTCCCAGCAGACAAAATGCTGGGCGAGATTCAGGCCCGAACAGGGACCTCATGGAACGAGACCTTGCTCCCCGAGATTTTTTCCCTTTTGCAGGCCAAGACCAGGCAGGATTTCTCCAAGTACAAACCCAGCACCATACGGCGGCGCATCGAGCGGCGCATCGGTGTCACGCAAACCGGCACCATGGCCGACTACCTGTCCCGGCTCAAGAACGACCCCGAGGAAGTGTCGGCGCTGTTCAATGACCTTTTAATCGGCGTAACCAACTTCTTCCGCGACCCGGAAGTGTTTCAGATCCTGGCAACCACGGCCATCCCCCACATCCTTTCGAGGCAAAGCCAGGGAATCCGGGCCTGGTCGGCCGGTTGTTCCACCGGCGAGGAGGCATACTCCCTCGCCATCCTTTTGCAGGAAGAAATCGCGGCCCAGGGTCTGGAGCGCACGGTCAACGTGTTCGCCTCCGACATCGACAAAAGGGCCATCGATGCGGCGCGTTCCGCGCGGTATCCGGCCAGCATTGCCCGGGATATTTCGACGGAGAGACTGGCGCGGTTCTTCGCCCCCAGCCAGGATAACGCATCATACCAGGTTAAAAAAACCATCCGAGACCTGGTGGTTTTCTCCATCCACGACCTGATCAAAGACCCGCCCTTCTTCAAGCTCGACCTTCTGGTGTGCCGCAATCTGCTGATTTATCTCAACCTCGACCTTCAAAAGAAAATTCTTCCCATGTTCCACTATGCCCTGAACCCCGGGGGAATTTTGGTACTGGGCACCTCCGAGACCATTGGCGAGTTCGGGCATCTGTTCCAACCGATGGACCAGTCGGGCAAAGTCTTTGTCCGTCGGGAGACGCAGTCCAACTACCCTCGGGCGGGGAGTGCCATCTCGAATTACTATTCGGCACCCGAGCCCAGTCTTGCCAAACAACAGGACGCTGAAGTCCCGGCTGTTTCTTTTCGTACGCTGACCGAGCAGAGCATCCTTCGCGTGCAAGATATGGCAGCTGCGTTGGTCAACGCCCAAGGAGAGATTCTTTTTCTGCACGGGCGCACCGGCTATTTCCTGGAGCCAAGTGAAGGGGAGCCACACACCCAGAATATTCTGAAAATGGTCAAGGACGGCCTCAAATACAGCATCGCCAACGCGCTTCACCAAGCCGTCGCGGGCAACACGACCGTTCTTCACCGCAATGTCGCTTTGACCTGGAGGAACCAGACAACCCTTGTCCACATCGGGGTACACCCTGTGGAAAAGCTGTTTCTTGTCCTTTTGGAAGAAGCCCCGGCCGGCAGCAACGAACGAACAGCCCAGGAAGAGGGTGCCCTCGCGCCGGGTGACCGATACCTCCTGCTCAAAGAAGAACTGGAGACCAAGGACAAATACCTTCAAAACGTCACCGAGGAGATGGAAAACTCGAACGAGGAGCTGCGGTCCTCGAACGAAGAACTACAGTCGGTGAATGAGGAACTGCAATCGTCGAACGAAGAACTGGAGACCTCCAAGGAGGAGCTTCAGTCGGTGAACGAAGAGCTTTCCACCGTCAACGCCGAACTGAACTCGAAGGTGGCCGAACTGACCACCAGCAACAACGATATGAACAACCTTTTAGCGTCAACGGGGTTTGCCACCGTCTTCGTTGACTTAAAACAGACGATTCTCCGGTTCACCCCCGAGGCCACCAGGGTGATCAACCTTATTCCCGGCGACCTGGGCCGGCCGGTGGGCCATCTGGCCTCCACGCTTGTCGACTACCACTCTCTGGAACACGACACCCAGGCAGTATTGGACACCCTGATTCCCTTTGAACGGGAGGTTCAATCTACCAAGGAGGCATGGTACCGGTTGCGCATTCAGCCCTACCGGACCATCGATAATGTCATCGAAGGGGCGGTTATTTCGTTCATCGACATCACCCAGATCGTCACGCAGAGAAAGGAGCTTCAAAGCAAGAATGCGCTGCTGCGCCTGGTTGCTGTGATCCAGGACTCCCGTGACCCCATCATTGTGCAGGACCTGAACGGACAGATTCTGGCCTGGAACCCGGCGGCCACCGAACACTACGGCTGGAGCGAGAAAGAAGCCCTGACCATGAACGCCCGCGACTTCATTCCGCAGAGCTTGCAGGCGGAGGCCCTGGACAAGATCCGTCAGCTTGGTCTTTCCGATGTGCTCGAGACCTACCAGACCAAACGACTGACCAAGGACGGACGTGTTCTTGACGCCTGGGTGACCTCCACGGCTCTCGTGGATAAGGAAAAAAATATTTACGCGATTACTACCATTGAGAGAACAAAAAGAGCGATAATGAAAACCTGAAGGCCGGGAGGCCGGGAGGCCGGGAGGCCGGGAGGCCGGGAGGCCGGGAGGCCGGGAGGCCGGGAGGCCGGGAGGAAAAAATGGCCGATATTGATCGACTTGTCCATGATTTACAAGTGCATCAAGCGGAACTTGAGATACAGAATGAAGAGCTTCGGGCAACCGAGTCGCAGTTGCAAAGACTTCAGGAGCGGTATTTTGATCTGTACAACAGGGCTCCGGTCGGATACCTGTCACTTTCCCCCGAAGGGGTTATCCAAGAGGCCAACCTGACCCTTTCGTTGCTTCTGAACTGGCAAACCGAGACCCTTGTGGGCCAGACCCTCACCTCACTCGTCGCAGCAGAAGACCAGGATAAGCTTTATCTTCACCTCAAGAGCCTTCGCCAGAACCTTCAAGCCTCTTCCATCGTGCTGCGGCTGAAAAAACAAGACGGTGAGCCATTTTGGGCGCGAATCGATTCGTCGGTGGTCATCATGCCCGCAGAACCATCCGTCTTCCGCCTGATGATCAGCGATATCACCAAGGAACGCCACATGGAACAGGCTCTGCATCTAGCCGAAAAACTCGGTTTCCTCGAGACCTTGGCTGGCGGCATTGCCCACGATTTCAACAACTTGCTGGGTGGTATTTTTGGCTATATTTCCTTGGCACGGGACCACGATGGGGCAAATCCCGAAGTGGTCCGCCACCTCGACAAGGCCATTCTGGTCTTCGAGCGTGCCAAGAATCTGACATTGCAGCTGTCGACCTTCACCAAGCACAATGTTCCGACAATCAAAACTCAGGAAATTGGTCCCCTGGTGGAAAAGGCCGTTGCGTTTGCCCTGTCGGGAACCAACACCCTTTCGCAGATTGCCATCGAGAAAGACTTATGGTCCGCCTGCATCGACGAAAATCAGATTGCCCAGGTGCTGCAGAATTTGACCCTCAACGCCTCGCAGGCCGTTCCCTTTCCGCCGGAAACTACTTGAAGCTGACGGTGAGCGATAACGGAACCGGCATACCGGCGGCGCTGAGCGAGAAAATCTTCGACCCCTTCTTCACCACCAAAAACACCGGGCATGGCCTGGGCCTGTCCATTTGCCGTTCCATCGTCGCCAAACACAACGGTGCGCTTTGGGTGGAGTCACGAGAAGGCCAGGGAACGACGTTTCACCTGCTTCTTCCGGCCTCGGTCGAGAAAGCCCGCACCGATTCTCCACCACAGACGGCGGTTCACCGTGGTGGGGGTACGGTTCTGGTGATGGACGATGAAGGGTTCTACCGGGACATTCTCAAAGCGATGCTGCAGGACATGGGGTACGAGGTGGTTGAGGCGGGCAACGGCGACGAAGCCCTGACGGTCGGCAGATCGGAACGGGACCTGAATGCGGCCCTCCTCGACCTCACCATTCGGGGTGGCAGGGGAGGAAGAGACACGGTGGCGGCGTTGCAAAGCCTTCGGCCCGGCCTGCCGATCTTCGCCATCAGCGGCTTTTCCGAAGATCCCATTTTGGCTCGGCCCCACGATTTCGGGTTCACCGACTGTTTGGCCAAGCCGTTCCTGAAAGAAGACCTGAACGCGCTGATGACGAAGTATTTCGGATAGACCTCCGAAGACTACTCCTCGGTAGCAGCAGTCTCGCCGTCGTACTCACCCTCTTCCTCATCATCATCGTCATCCTTGGGTCCTTTTTTGACCTCCACGGCTCCGTCGGCGTTGATGATGAACTGATGGTCGTCGCCATCCAGGGCGCGGCGGGCGGTGTCCATGGGGTCGGCACCGGCCGCCAACAAGGTGGCAGGCTTTCCGTCCCATTCCACGGTGTCGAGCGGACCAGCCAGTATCACGGCGGCCTGATAGTCATCGGGGGTCTCGACCTCGCGAACCAGGGTCCCTTCATGAAGCAGGCGGACTGTCCCTTTTTCTCCCGTGACCACGACAACAACGGGTCCGGAAGCTCGACCGACCGCTGAACGGGGGTCGGCAGACAGAAGGCTGGCGGCCGTCAGAAACACAGCGGCCCAAACGAAACGGGAGTTCATGGCATTTCACCTCGGCGGACAGAATACAGGGCGCAGGCCCTTCAGGGCAAGCGATCGTCAAACCCCGGCAGGATGGCCGAAAGCACTTCACGGGTGATGGCGTACAGCGGCGGGATGCCTTCGGAGGGAGCCAGGGGTGCCGATAAACGCTCCCCGGCCTCAAGGGGCAGATCGGAAACGTAATAATAGTACCGCTGAACCACCGCCGGATCGAGAACTCCCAGCTGGATAGATTCGGTCACCTTGCGGGCGTAGTAGACCCCCTCCATCTCCAAGCCGATGCACTTCCAGATGCTGTGGTAAAAGTGCAGCAGCGGCCGGTTTTGCAGCAGGGTTCCCGCCACGGTCAGCAGCGGCCCGGTGTGAATGCCGATGCGGGGCGCGCGGGCGCGAAGCGTCTCCAGAGGGTCGTGGGGCGGCAGGGGCTGAAAGGCATCGTCGGCCTGCAGGACAAAGGCGGTGGGCACCAGAATATCGCCGCGTCGGCCCAGCAGTGCGCCGGCCTTGCCCAGAATGTTCACGCTGCGGATCTGCCGGCTGAAGAGCGTGATGAGGTTGTGGATGATCTCTTCGGCCTGCTCGCCGAAGGCATAGTCGATATTCACCAGGAATTTTCGGGGACCAGAAGAGGGTACCATCACCGAGGTGTCGATCAGCTGAACCGCAATTCCCGTGGTTGCCTGGTCGTCGATGCGCAGAATGCCCCAGGCCCGCTCGTCATCTTTGCGGGGTGACCGGGCGGGGTTGGCCTTCAGAAAGCCGGGAAGCAGTCCGTAAAGCCGGTCGCGGGGGTTCTCCCAGTCCTGTTTCAGAAACGGATGCTCGGTTTGTCTGGCCCATTCGAGCACTTCGGGTTCCATCCGGCGGGGAAAGGGAGACAGGCAGTTGGTCACCGAGTGGGTGTTGCTCGACACCACATGAACCTCCCAGTCGCGGGGAAAATCCCAGGGGTCGAGACCCGTCAGATCCTTAACGGCCTTGCTGACAAGGTTGGCCCACTTTTCGGAGCGGCGGCTGTTGTAGTTGTTCAGCTGGCGTTCGACATTCACCGCCCAGTCCTCGTGGTGAACGGTCAGCTCAAACAGCCGGTTAAGTACCTGGTCACCCCAAAGGGCTTTCAAGCCCGCCGCTTCGACGGCATCGAAGGGAAGGTCCATTGCCTCGAACGGAGTATTGTCGTGGTCATTACAGCAGGTCCCCAACTTGGCCAAAAGAACCGGGTCATGAAGCCGCCTGCGGATCTTCTGAGCTTCAACGGAAAACAGGCAGAGGCAGGTCAAAAAATCGAGGATGTCGGTGAGGCCGTTGCGTAGAAGCACCATGTTCTTTCCAGGCAGCATCTGCCACACGTTGCGCCGCCGAGCGGCCGTCGCCACCTCGGGAAACAGCCGGCTCGGATCGGTGTATAAGGCGGGAATGTCGTCGGTAAAGTACCAGGCCAGAGTCGAGGTCAGATTCTCGGGCAGGCGGCGGACGGCGTAACTGAGGGCATCCAGGTCGATGGACTCGGCGTCGTTCATGCCGGGATGGAGCGCCGGCTCCAGGGTTTTGTAAAGTTCCAGCAGGCGCGTCATGGGAAAAGACCCTTGGGCCAGCGACCGGGCCACCTCGGCCACAAACCGTTCCAAGGGAAGAAAGATGCCGTGTTTGTCTCTCAAAATGGTACCAAAGGCCTGGGCAAAAACCGGGTGTCACCGCCCTGGCTCCATGGGTGCGCCCCTGGCTGAGAAGGGCCGCGCGCTCACCGAAGTAATGCCCGGATCGAACCACATTGGAAGGTTTGACAAACGGTGCGTCGTCGTAAACCAGCTCCACCTGACCTTCCTCCAAAAGGAAGATCTCCTCGGACATATCACCGGGAAGAAACAGATCTTCGAGCGGGACAGCTTCGACCAGTCGTAATTCTTTGACAAGCTGGTCTTTGACCTGCGAAGGGAGAAAACGGAAGGGAACGGTCAGATCGAGCAGACGGCGGGGATCGGGTGTCATGGTCTTAGTCTAAACCGAAAGATCCAGACTGAGGGAACTGGCTTCCTCGAGAATTTTCCGGTAAACGCTCACCATACCAAGGGAAGCCGCCTCACTGAGGGTGACCCAGCGGCCGGACCAGGCGGGAGGAAGGGGCGGATCGCCACCGCTGGTCCAGGGAACACAAAAGGCCGTCAGCCGGTCCCGATACTTTGTATAGGTGTGCACTCTGCCGCTCAAGGGACGTTTTTCACCTGCAGGTGACTCGGGGGAAGCTGGGGCCATCAGCCAAAGGTTCGAAAACCGGCCCTTGTCGGGCCTGGCCAACCACCAGGTTCCGTCAAACCGATACCAGACCATTACCGTTGTTCTTTTCTCGATGACGGTGCGGACTTTGGGCTCAGGAATGACCCCGGTCAGCTCAAGGGACCGCGCCTGGCACCCCCCCGAAAGAGGACAGACACCGCAGGAAGGGGACGAGGCACGGCAAACTCGCTGTCCCAGCTGCATCACCGCCTGGTTGGATTCACGGCTGGAGGGTCCGTCGACCAGTTCGGCCCACAGGGTGCGCCACCGCGCCTCGAGGGCAGGCGTCCAGGCAGGGGCCGCATCCAGGCGCTGAAATACCCGCTTGAGGTTGGCGTCGAGGGTCAGCGCCGGTTGGTGAAAGGCAAAGCTGAGCAGGGCTGCCGCCGTGTACTCGCCAACCCCGGGCAGCGCTCTGAGTTCAACCTCGGTATGGGGTAGCGAGGTCTGTCCCCGGGCAATCAAAAGCCGTGCCGCCTGGTGCAGATTCTTGGCCCGGCTGGCGTAGCCCAACCCCTCCCAAGCCCTCAGAACATCCTCTTCGGAGGCAGTCGCCAACGAGGCCAGATCGGGCCAGCGGGCCATCCATGCAGAAAAGGGTGCCACCGCCGCTGTGACCACGGTTTGCTGCAGCATGATCTCGCTGATCCACAGGGCGTACGGATCTTGCGTCAGCGTCCATGGGTAGGGCCGTGCTTCGCTACGAAACCATTGGCGTACCCCAGCCAGCGAAGCGGCGGTCAGGGGTGCAGAATCCACTGGGGACGCCCGGAGCGTACCGTTAATCCGCGGTCAAAGGCCAGAGCGAGGAGGGTGGGAGTGTGAAAGACCAGCTCACCGCTCTGGAAAGCAGAACCCGGGCGCAACAACAGATCGGCCAGGATTGTCACAAAGGGATTGTGGGTGAACACAGCAATTCGGGTGAAACCTTCCGCTTCCCAGGCCAGCAGCTCATCCAAAGCTTCGCCCGGGTCAGCCGAGGGAGTGAGGGCCTTCGATGTCTCCAAACGGGAGGGAGAGAAGACAGGAGCGAACAGGTCTCTGGTTTGAACCGCCCGAAGGTATGGAGACGAAAGGGCCAGGTTGGCCGCAAACCCCTGGCTTTTTGCCCGGGGCAGCATCTGCTCAATCCTCAGCCGACCTTCTGGAGAAAGCGGCCGGAAGCGGTCCCCGTCGGGATGGTGCTCCTCGGCCTTACCGTGCCGGACCAGATACAGAACCTCTACCACTTCAGCGGCCGTACAACTTGGTCAAAGCCCCCAGCTGCTGAGCCAGGGCCTTGCCGAGGTCTCCGGCTTTGACCCGCCAGGCCCAGTTGCCGCCCAGTGTCGACGGGGTATTCATCCGCGCCGCTTTGGGAAGGTTGAGCAAATCCTGTGCCGGAATGACGGCGTAGCGCGCCACCGAAGCCAGCGCTGCCCGGATAAAGCCCCATGAAAGGTCTTCGAGGTGGCCGTCCACATACGAGAGGGCATAATTCTGGTCAGCCTGGGTGGCCGCTTCAAACCAGCCCCGCATGGTGTCGTTGTCGTGGCTGCCGGTGTAGACCACGCAGTTGTCGTGGTAGTTGTGGGGCAAGAAAGGGTTATCACCGCTGGCACCGGCCTCAGCCGAGTCAAACGCAAACTGCAGAATCTTCATTCCGGGGAACCCGAAAGTGTCTCGCAACAGCTCGACTTCTGGGGTAATCACACCCAGGTCTTCGGCCAGAATGGGCAAGGTTCCCAGTTCTTTCCGTATGGTATGGAACAAGTCCATCCCCGGTGCCTTCACCCACCGGCCGGCGATGGCATTGGGCGCTCCGAAAGGAACCTCCCAGTAGGCTTCAAAACCGCGGAAATGGTCGACTCGGATGATGTCGACCAGCTTGAGTGTGGCCTTGATGCGGCCCAGCCACCATCGGAACCCGTCGGCCTTCAAGGCCTCCCAGTCGTACAGCGGGTTGCCCCACAGCTGCCCGGTGGCCGAAAAATAATCGGGGGGAACCCCTGCCACCACCAGGGGTTGCCCCTGGGCGTCCAGCTGGAAAAAAGCACGGTTGGCCCAGACATCCACCGAGTCGGCTGCCACGAAAATCGGAATGTCACCGATGATCTTGATGCCCTTCTTGTTGGCATAGCTCTTGAGAGCAATCCACTGCTGGAAGAACCAGAACTGAAGAACCTTCTTCACCTCGATCTTGTCGCCGAGTTTGGCTTTCCAGCTTTTGACGGACTCGGGTTTTTTGAGCCTGATGTCGAGGTCCCAATAGTTGGACCACATCTTGCCGTCCAGTTTCTCGGCCTCGGCCTTTTTCTGGTATTCATCCTTGACCGCCATAAACACGGCAAAGTCGTCAAGCCAGGCGGCCTCAGCTTTTTGGAAGGCTTCAAACTCGGCGTGGGGCTTTCCGTGGACCTTGGACAAAAAGCTCCTGGCGGCTTTTTCCAACAACGGGGCTTTCCAAAACTGCACCCAGCCGTAATCGACCACAGCCGGATCAAACGCAGGAGCTCCTTTGAGGTCGGCAGCCTGCAGATCGCCGCTTTTCACCAGCGCATCGAGGCTGATCAGAAGGGGGTTGCCCGCAAACGTTGAAAAACTCGCGTACGGCGAATCACCGTAACCGGTTGGCCCCAGGGGAAGAACCTGCCAAAGGGTTTGGCCGGCTTTTTCCAGAAAGTCGATAAAGGCATACGCTTCGGGACCCAACTCACCAATGCCATGGGCACCGGGAAGACTGGTGGGGTGCATCAGCACACCGGAAAAACGACGTTTGGTACTCATAAATCCTCCCAAATAACCTATCGGACTAGCGGCCGTGACAGACTTTGTACTTTTTCCCGCTGCCGCAGGGACAGGGATCGTTTCGCCCCACTTTGGGCTGCTCCCGGACAATCTGGGAGGGGACCACCGTTCCCTTGTCGTAGAACCACTGTCCGCTGACTTTCTTGAACTCACCGATTTCGTGGTATTCCTCTTTCAGGCCATGGCTGGAGTACGAGGCAACAAAATCGACCTTGCCGACCTCATCGTTCACCCCGCCCTTCTCGACCCGCACGATCTTGAGACCCAGCCAGGTTGATTCCAGACTCCATTTTCTAGTTTCTTCGATCGAAACCTCGTCCCGTTCGTCGCGCTCATGGGTTTTTTCGATAAAATCGACTTCTCCTTTAGCGTAGGACGAGTACCGGGCCCGCATCAGGGCCTCGGCGGTGGGGGCGTCTTTGGTGCCCTTGATGAAGGGCTCACAGCAGGAGGCGTACGCCAAACCCGAACCGCAGGGACATTTCTCCATGGTAACTCCTAAAGCCCCATTTTTTCACACCCCGCCTAATCCTGCAAGGGGAAGTCATGACGGTTTACAGATCAAGCCCACTCCCTTAGACTGTACCGTTGTGAGGCGCATGTTCTGGTTGATACTTTTTGCTACCATCTCTGTCGGAGGTCTTTCGGCCCAGAGTTCTGGCATGCGCACCGGCTTTCTCTTCCCCATTCAGTCTTCCACCTCGTGGTTTGAGTGGGGCCTGGGCCTTGGAGCAGAAACGGGCTTTGCGTGGAAGGGAACCCCTTTGAGGTTTTCTGCCGCCGCCGAGTTTGAAACGGTGAGGCTCCAGGCCAAGGCCGGGGGATTGCTCCTGGCCGCTGCCCTGCCCAGGGTCGAACTGCAAACTCCTGTCATGTCAGGTTTTTCACTGGCAGCGGGAGGTGGTGCCGGTTGGTACGGAGCTACCCTCAACAGTTTGCAGCAAATCACCCACAATCCTTACCTCAGCGGGGCGCTGGCCCTTCGCCTTCACCTGGATCCGGCGCTGACGTTCCGCCTGGCAGGACAGTACCAGAACGCCTGGAACTTGTATGAAGCCGTCGGGGTCTGGCTGGGTTTTGAAATCGACGGAGGTGGTCCGTGAGAGAGGCTGGCTGGTTTGCTGCTGCCTTGTTGTTGGTGACGCTGGGTTCCTGTGAACAATCCACTTTGCTGGCGGACATCCAAAAAGACGTGAACCTTGCCTCGGAAACCATCGAAGCTCCCACCTTCACCCCCAAGGGCGGTGTGTTTCGCTGGTATCCCCCTTCCGTCACCATCTCAACCCCGACCAAGGGAGCCTCGCTTTTTTATTCCACCGACGGCAGCCCGCTGGTTTTCAACAACCTGGGACAAACCAAGGACACGACATTCCGCTCCGAGACCAACTCATTCACCTTTGGCCCTGTCAATTTTCCCACCTATCGGGTTTGGCACACCCTTCGGGCCCTGGCTTGGCGCGACGGTAAAACCTCGGGCGAGACGCAAGCCCGCTTTGGTATCGCAGGTGACGGAGGGGTCCGCTGGGCACAAGCCACCTTGGTCCCCACCACAGGCAGGACGACGGGTGTGGCCCAGGGTATCGACGAGACCGTTTACGCTGTCGGCTGGATCAGCACTCCCGACGAAAAAACCCAGGGGTTTCTGGTTCAGCTTGATAAAGAGGGCAACACACTGTCGGGCCCTTACTACTTTCCCGCCCCTTCCAAGGTCACCGCGGCTGCCACCGACAGTTACGGGAACCTGTATGTGATCGGGACGAATCCCAACGGTTTTCTTGCCAAATACACTCCGAAAGCCGCCCCGGCGGGTCTGGAACGTCAATGGATGGTGGAGTCAGACAAGGCAGTGGATTTTTCCGGTTTGGCCCTCTTTGCCTCGGGGGCTTCTGTCTATGCCCTGATTGTCGGTACGATTCCCGCTGACACCGTGAGTCCCGTAACCCTCAGATCCGCTGATAGTTCTGGGGCATTGGCCAAGATCATCCCGCTGTATAAGACGGGAAGAACCGGCATTCTGACCAAATACTTGGTTCACGATGCCACCAATCCGAACAAGGCGGGAGCGGTACTAGACGCTGGAATCAGCTCCGAACCGGCGGGTGACGACTGGTTCCAGTCCGTTGCAGCGGCTCCCAGCGGGGCTTTTGCCCTTGTCGGCGGGTTCAAACCTGCCACGTCGCCGATCAACTTCGGCGGCCAAATGGTCACGGGAACACTGGGACGCCGCAACCCCCTGATTCTGAGTGGAAATGCCTCGAGCGGGCTCAACCTCAACTGGTCCCGTTCGGCGATTGCCCAGGGACCGGCCGATGGCGAACTGACCGCAGTGGCCATCAATCCCAGCAGCGGAGAAGTGGCGGTGGCGGGGTTTCAAGAGGGCATTATCCCATGGGATTGGGGGGCAGGAAAGCTGTACAACGGACCCTCTGCAGGAAAAAACACCGTTCTAGCTGCCTATTTTTCCGGGGGGAATGTGTCGGGTGTCGGCGGTGGCTTTGGCAGTACGGAAGACTCGGTGCTGTCTGCCCTCGTCTATGGAAATTTCAACCCCCAGTTTCAGGGTCGCCCGCTGTACGTTGTCGGAAGCCTCGCCTCCGGGGGCGCATCCTTCCTTATCAAGTTTTCGGGTCCGCCCCACTACATCATGTGGACCCGCAGAATCGGTTCACCGGAAGGGTCTATCCTGTATTCGTCATTGGCCACCAACCCCAACCCCACCGACAAACTGGTCATCGGAGGTGCCCTTGGAGATAAAGCTGTGGACTTCGGAACCGGCGGTATCCTTCAAACGGGCAAACCGGGTGAAAGTGCGCTGGTCCTTCAGGTCTTTGACTGAAATCGCTCTGACGGAACCCTACAACACCAGCGTGGCCAGGCTCAGATACACCAAGATGGTCGCCACATCGGTCAGCGCCAGCACCAGCGGACCGGCGGCAATTTTCGGCTCTACCTTCATCGCTTTGAGAACCCAGGGCAGCATCAATCCGATAAGGCAGGCGTTCAGGGTGCTGACCGCAATGCTCAAACCGACGACCAAGCTGGTTTCCAGCCTGGGCTCCAATAAATAGGACAGCCCGCCGACGGCCAACCCGATGGGAACGCCCAAAAACAGCGCCATAGCAATTTCCCGGACAAACAAGTGAGAATGCGATCTTCGTTCCTTGGGAGGTTTGTGAAGTTCCTGAAAGCTGAAGGTCATCGACTGGATGGAGATACTCTCTCCCAGGGCCAGAACCAAAGCAATAAAGAAGGATAGCAGGATGTTTTTTTCCAGGGTGGACGAAAACCGGCTTGACAGCCAGGCGCAGAGAAACCCGCTGGCAACCGTCGACAGCAGCCAGGGAAACCTGGTCCACCACACCGCTTTCAGCGACCCGCTGGCCAAGGCTTCCAAGCGTACCCCAATGGTCTGGAAAACCTCTTCCACCACTGACTTGTCCGAATGGTCAACCTCTTCCCCCGTCAGGGCCCTCAGATCGATCACCCCTGCCACAGAACCATCGGCCCGGACCACGGGGAGAGAAAGGAACTTGTGGTTCTGAAATTTCTGGGCCGCCTCAGCGAGGGTCATGTCCTCCTGCACTACGACGAGTGACCGAATGGCCATTTCGCCCAGCAGTCGTTCGGGTGGAGCCGTCAAAAACCTCCGGACAGGAATGACCCCCTGAAGACGGTCATTCTCGTCCACCGTATAAAAATAGGACACCTTGCGGTCATCCCCGGTTCGACGGATCTCCTCGAGCGCCTGGGCACAGGTCCAGGTTTCGGGCAAAGCCGTAAAATCGTGGTGCACGTGATCAACGACGGGATGGGAAAGGGAAGTAGTCCTGGTGCTCATGATCCAAGGTTAGCGGTTGTGCTAAACTCCGTCCATGCCCCGCCCCTTCCTTTCGGCCTGGAGAGGCCTCCCCCCCACGGTGTACACCCTGCTCGTGATTCAGGTAGTTCAGTCCAGCGGCAGCTTTGTCCAACCCTTCCTGGCGCTCCTTCTAACCCAGACTTTGGGCTTTGACCCGGCTCAAACGGGCCTGTTCCTCACTCTCAACAGCCTGGCGATGATTCCCGGTAGCCTTTGGGGCGGCCGCTTGGTCGACCGCTGGGGACGCAAGAAGCTTCTGATGACGTCGCGGGTGCTTTCAACCCTGTGCATCGCTCCCTGCGCCTTCCTTTCAGGAAACCTGGCCATGGCCTTCCTTCTGGTAGCGGCCTCGGTGTTTGCCAGTTTCGGTTTTTCGGCACCTCCTGCCATGGTGACCGACCTCACCCCCGCCCACCGCCGCCAGGACGCCTTCTCGCTTCTGTACCTGGGACACAACCTGGGCTTTGCGCTGGGGACTACCGTCGCCGGGTTCCTTTTCGCCCACGCTAGAACCTGGCTCTTTTGGGGTGAAACCCTGATGATTCTGTTCACCGTCGTCCTTTTGGCGCTGTTCATTCCCGAAACCAAACCAGCCCCACAGCAAGAAGTGTCGGCGGTCGGTGACGAGACCGCCCACGCCGGGGGCCTTTTCACAGCCCTGGCAGCCCGACCCTTCCTGCTGGCGTTCTGCGGCCTGATGGCCTTGGTCTGGCTGGCCTACAGCCAGATCTGGTTTGGTGTTCCGCTGTTTGTGAACCAGGTTCACGGATCGGTGGCCGGGCCGCCCCTCTACGGGGTGGTCATGGCCTTTACGGCGCTGGTTGTGGTTGTGGCCACTCCAGGGATCAGCCGCCTTGCCTCGGGTCACGATCCGGCGCTGACCATTGCAGTGGGCACCATCCTTTTAGGGGCGGGGTTCTTCCTGTTTGGCTGGGCCGGCCTGGTGCCCATGCTGTTCTTTGCCGGATTCGTCCTGACCATCGGCGAGGTTCTCTGGGCCACGGGAGCTCCGGCCTACATTGCCAACCATAGCCCGGTGACCCACAGAGGCCGCTTCAACGCCATGCTCAATGCCCTGCAACACAGCGGTTCCATGGCGGGACCCTGGTTGGGGGGAATCGCCTCGGGGGTGTGGGGCCTGGCCATCCTATGGCCCCTGGCTCTGGGAATCAACCTTCTGGCGGGTGCGGGTCTGCTGGTGCTCCACAAGAAGGAAACCAAGAAATGAAAGCCGAAACTTTTCCTTTTTTCACCCCGGCCGTTCCGGGCCTCGAGACCATTCTGCAACGGGAACTTCTCACCCTTGGACTGCATCCTCTGGCTGAAGAGGGCGGGTACTTTTGGAGAGGCACCTGGCGGGATTTCTACCGGGCTCAGTTGCTATTGCGGACGGCGGGGCGGGTTCTGGTGCGCATCAAGGAATTTGAAGCACTCACCTTCGCCGACTTCGAGCGGTTGGCGGTGGACCTCCCCTGGCACTGGTTTCTCGAACCCCGGCAGCCCTTCAAGCTCAAAGTGAGCTGCGCAAAAAGCAAACTCTACCATGAAGATGCCCTGGCCGAACGACTGGCGGGCTGGATCACCACGGCAACCGGAGCCCAATGGCTTCCTGGCGCACCCGATGGCGAGGCCCAGATTTTCATTGTGCGGGGTTGGCACGACCGGTTCACCATCAGCGCCGATGGTTCGGGGGAACACCTCCACCGCCGCGGTTACCGGCAAGAAATCTCCAAAGCACCTCTGCGGGAAACCATTGCGGCCACTCTGCTGTACGCCTCGGGCTGGATTCCTGCTGTCGAGGAGGGAACGGGCCGGGGTGCCGCCGTCCGTTACAAAATGCCCACCTCCCCGCTGACCGACCCCTTCTGCGGTTCGGGCACCATTGCCATCGAGGCGGCGCTGGCGGCTCGAAAAATTCCCCCGTCGATGGCCAACCCGAAACTCAACCCGCGAGACTTTTCTTTTATGCGGTGGAAGTCCTTCGACCCGATCGAGTTCACCAAGACTGTCGAAAGCTTGAGAACCAAGGTTCTCGACAAGGCTCCGATGGAGATTCGGGGGAGTGACCGGGACGAGGGAGCCATCGCCGCCGCCGCCGCCAACGCACGCCGGGCCGGTGTGGCCGACGATGTGCTTCTGGAACGGCACGCCCTGTCAGATGCCCGTCTGCCCGAGCACGGCTGGCTGGTGACCAACCCGCCCTTCGGCGTAAGGGTTTCGGAGGGGAGCGATTTGCGGGACCTATACGCTTCCCTCGGCCGCCGCCTCAAGGAAACCCCTGGAATGAAGGCTGCGTGGCTTTGTTCCGACCCACGATGGCTCAGCAGTGTCGGGTTGGGCAAGGTTGCCTATTCTTTTCCCAATGGGGGGCTCGATTTGACCGTCGTTATGCATTAAGGTAGAAAAATGAATCTCCAAAATGTCTGTTTATTGCTCGTGGAAGACGAACCTGACCTTCGTGAAGCCCTTCAGGAATACTTGGTTATCTGCGGCTTTCAGGTGAACTGCGCCGGTTCGGCCCATGAGGCCTTCGCTGTGGCCCAGAAAGACCCTCCCCACATCATCCTTTGCGACTTGAGTCTTCCCGACCGCCGAGGCGACACCTTTCTGGAAGAATTCCACGTAAGCCATCCCACCTGCCTGCTCTATGTCCATTCCGGGGACAGCTCCTTTGTTCCCTCGGCCTCTTTGAAAGCTTGCGGACTACCTCAGAGCCATGTTTTTGCCAAGCCAACCGATTTAAGTGAATTGGTACAGCGTTTACGCACCGATCTCGCTCTTCGTTGAACGATAAAAAGATAACGCTTTTTTATTGTTCCCACTGTCACAATAACATGCTAACATGGGGCCACAATTTCCCATTGAGGTGACTATGTTCAGCAAACGCCTCTTCCGGGGGGGTGCCGCGGTACCCCACCGAAAGACGACGGCGGACCGTTCTACGGTTGTCATGCCGCCGCCTCCCAAGGTCGTGATTCCCCTGTTGCAGCACATCGGCGTGATCGGTGAACCCAAAGTCCAGAAAGGAGACACCGTCAAGGTGGGCCAAATTCTGGGTGACAGCGACAAGGTGATGTCCGCTCCTGTCCATTCTTCTGTGTCTGGTACCGTAACCGCTGTCGACTTCATGCTCTGGGCTGGCGGCGTGCAAGTCATGACGGTCGAAATTCAGTCCGACGGCAAACAGGAACCGCACACCGACTTAGCTCCACCGGTTATTGAAAACAAGCAGGACTTTTTGAAAGCCGTGCGTGCCAGCGGACTGGTCGGTCTGGGAGGTGCCGGATTTCCTGCAGCCGTCAAGCTCAACTCCCCTCCCGACAAGAAAATCGACACCTTGGTGATCAACGCCGCCGAGTGCGAGCCCTACATCACCAGCGATTTCCGGGAAATGCTCGAGAACACCGCCGATGTCTTGGCTGGTATTCAGCTGGTGCTCAAGCACCTGGAAATTCCCCGTTGTCTGATCGGCATTGAAGACAATAAAGCCGAAGCCATCGCCGCGCTCAAGAAAGTCTGCGCCGCTGACAAGAGCATCAGCGTGATCGCCCTCCCCTCCCGCTACCCCCAGGGTGCCGAGAAAATGTTGATCTGGGCCACCACCAAGCGCGCCGTTCCAGCTGGAAAACTTCCCTCCGATGTGGGTTGCGTTGTCATGAACGTCACTTCCGTCTCGTTCCTGGCTCGCTACGTGAAAACCGGCATGCCGCTGATCAAGAAAAAGGTCACCGTGGCAGGGCCCTGCGTGAAGGACCCCCAAAATGTGGAAGTCCTGATTGGAACCCCGCTGGCCGATGTGTTTGCCTTTGCCGGTGGTTTCACCAGTGACCCAACCAAGGTGATCATGGGAGGCCCCATGATGGGCGTGGCCCAGCACAACCTGGAAACCAGCGTCGTGAAAAACACCAACGCTCTGTTGGCCTTTGGTCCTGAAGAAGGCAAACTGCCCCCGGTGTCGGCGTGTCTGCGGTGTGGCCGATGTGTTACGGCCTGCCCCATGCTGC
>JFJP01030224.1_pt1 | contig 17722 bp, 11 predicted proteins | sample 431651 | NCBI WGS metagenome assembly JFJP01 (sample SAMN02602958, study PRJNA72255) | Microbial mat metagenome, whole genome shotgun sequencing project. | biome: fresh water; feature: sink hole; material: water; isolation source: purple microbial (photo- and chemosynthetic) mats found in...
ATTCAATTTCGTCTATTGCCCCAAAGTGCCAAACGAGCCAGTCCACATTGCCCTTTGGGGCAATTGCAATCGGCAGGATGACCGTTAATCTGGCGAGCATTGCTGGCAAGCGCTGAGGAGGCTCCGAATTCAATGATGACTTTGAACACGGTCATGGCCCATCACGGTATCGTGGCGATTGTCGACGATGATCCAGAAATCCGGCAGGCACTGGGTGCCTGGCTGGCGCTCTATGACCTGCAAGCCGCCAGCTATCCCTCAGCGGAAAGCTTCTACGCGACGCTCCAGATCGACGGCGACCATCTGGCGATCCGCTGCCAGGCCTCGCAACCCGCCCGCCGCCCCCTGCTGGGCGCGGTACTGGATCTGAAACTGCCTGGGCAGTCCGGCATGGATCTGGCGCATACCTTGCGGGGCCTGGCACCCGAACTGCCGCTGGTCATCATCACGGCGTTGCAGGAGGAGGAGATCAGCCATTACGGGACGCCGCCGCCCGGCCTGCGCTGTCTACGCAAGCCATTTGATCTCGACTTGCTGGAAGGGGCGCTGGAGCCACTCTTTCACCCGGTTGCCGCCGGAACTGTGTGATGATCTTCGACGCCCGCACCGGCTTCCTGTTTATCAGCGTACTCAGTTTCATCATCGCGCTGGCGCTCTGGACCGTGCTGTTTCGGCAGCGCACGCTGGCGCTCCATCTCTGGTGTAGCGGCAGTCTCGCCGCGTCCGCGTCCACGCTGCTGTTGGCCCTGTACACGACCACCCCCGATGCCTTGGGCTACCGGATCGTTAAACCATTGGCCATGCTGATGCTGGTCTTGAAGCTCCAGGCGATCCGTCTGGAGCTGGATGAACCGGAACCCGCGCTACGTCTGGTCGTCCTCATGCTGGTTTATCTGGGGGTGTGCGAATATTTGGCGCTCGACGCCAGCCATCGCCGCCAACTCTTCATGTTTACGATCCTGACCCTGATCATTATGAACGCCCGGGTGGCGGGATGGGCCTGGCGTCTGGGATGTCGGCAACAACATCGCAGCGCTTACTGGATTGCCGGAGCCTTTACCTTAATGGCCGCCCTGTATGCGTTCCATCTGATCAAGGTGGGCCTGGGCGCTGTTGAAGCCCGGTTGACCACCGACGGATACAGCGCCTTGCTAATAGCGATGGTTTCAGTCATCGGCATTATCGTTAGCAATATTGCCTGGCTTGGCCTCGCGCTTGAGCGGCAAATTCAGGCCCGGATTGAAGCGGCGGCGGTGCAGGCGCGCAGTGCGGAACATCAGCGGCTGAGTGAACAGATAGCTCATCTTGAACGCCAGCGCAGTTTGGGTCTGCTGTCAGCCTCCCTTGGCCATGAACTGAACCAACCGCTCACCGCGATTCTCACCAATGCCCAGGTCGCCCGGCGCGGTTTGCGCAATGGCCGTTTCGACCCGGCGCAGTCACTCGAACTTCTCGACAAGATTGTCCACAATACCCATCGCGCCAGCCAGATTATCGAACACATTCGCGGGTTTATCCGGCCATCGGCAACCCGCCGCACCCCGGTCAATCTCGCGCAGGTCATTCAGGAAGTTGCCGGGCTGGTCGCCGCCGAAGCCCGGACGCGCCAAGTGAACTTTACCTTTAGCCTGAATCAACAACCGCTGCAGGTGCTTGGCGATCCGATTCAGCTTTCGCAGATTGTGCTGAACATTTTTCGCAACGCCATCGAAGCGCTCGGACAAAGCGAGCAGCGCGAGATCCAGGTTCGTCTGCGGGAACAGGCCGGGCGGGCGGTGCTTCAAGTGCAGGACAGCGGCACTGGCCTGACCTCCGAGGCTCTGCGCCAGGCCAGCCAACCCTTTTTCACCACCAAGGCCGAAGGACTGGGGCTGGGTCTGTCGATTTCCCGCGCCATTGCCGAACAGCATGGGGGTGAGCTGACCCTGACCAATGCCGCAGACGGCGGTGCCCTGGCGGAACTGACCCTTCCGTTGCAAACACGGGTCGGTGGTTGAAAATGTGCCCTCACCCCCAGCCTCTCTCCGACAGGGAGAGGGGGGGTTTAACATCGCTTAATAGCCGTCTTCACGGTAGTTGCAGGTCTGCGTTTTGGAATCGTAGGCCGGAATCTCGGTTGACAGGTCAATCTGCGCGTAGGGATCCCCGGAAAGCGCCCCCGATTGATCGAGATAATGGTATTTCGGCGTATTCTGGACGCCGGGAGGAGCCTGGTAGGTCGCGACGAACCCGAGATTGTCCACCTCGCCGCGCTGCTCACGAATGTCATCCGGCGAGACGGTGATGACCATCAGATCACAGGACCAGCTGATCCGGGCGGCCTTTTCCGCCGGCAAGGGATCCCGCCCCCGAACGATATTGCAATGAGCCTGGACGCTTTGCATGGCGCATTCCACGGTGTCGTCAGCGGTCGGAAAATGCGTCGCCACCGTCAACCGGGGCCGAGGGGTAATCTGGCTGAGAAGATAGCCGAAAGCGCCCTGCGGAGTGTGGGAACTGTTCTGGACGTTCTGCAATCCCGCGACGCTCTCAAGCGAGGGCAGCGTGTCGGAGCGCTGCATCTTCATGCCCCAGACCTGCGCCGGCACCACCATTTCATGGATAAACACGTCAACGCCTTTCCCGCCATTGATTGCCTGATCCCGTGAATGAATCTCCGGCTTGGTGTCGCCGGTGTAGATCAGGGTCAGACCATTCCATTCGAGCTTGTAGCCCACCGAACCCTTGCGGTCATGAATGACCGGAAAATGGGTAATCCTGACGCCCGTGGCCGGATTGTCGTAAGCGACGTTATCGTTCAGCGTCTCACCGTACTGGGTCCAGTCCAGCTCAATCGGAACCATGGCATAGGCGTCGTCAGGCGCATCCTCCGCGACTGGAATCGGATCGTGAGGCAAACCCCAGCCTTCCCGAGTGGGAATAACATAGCCCTGATAACTGGTCGTCTGGAAACTGAAACTTTCGCTGTGCCAGCGGCAGGCCGCCCGCAGATTCCGGCAGAATTCCTTGACGCCATCATCGTAATAAATGCCCGAACCGGGGGGACTTTCGACGCCAGAAGGTCCGGGACCCCAGACATACAGCGGCGATTTGCGGTCCGACGACGGGCCAAAGCAGTAAATGGCAGTCAGATCGCTCATGTGGTCGCCGTGCAGATGGGTCAGAAAGACCTTGTTCATCCGGCTAAAGCCCACATTCATAGCGGCGTAATTGGGGCAAACACCCCAACCGCAGTCAAAAACGAACTGATCGATAGGCATCTGGCGGGCCTCATCCCAACCGACCTCAACAAAGATGCTCATCATCGCCTGGCCACGGGCGCGCAGTGGGATCGCGGACCCCATAAAGGTGATCCGCATCTCGTTAGCGCCCAGGCGCTGAATCGTGGTTTTGGTCGTATCGGAGAAGGGATCGGTATCGGAAAACGGGTAGAACGGCTCCAGGCTGTTAAAATAGGAATATTGCTGGGCCTTGATCGGATTGTCCCAACGGCACGTTGGCCCGTCCGGACAGGTCGCGGCGGCGTGCGCTGGGCCGATCATGGCTCCGCCAAATGCCAATCCGCCGATGGCCAGTCCGGAGCGCTTGAGGACTTCGCGCCGGGCCACATTGATTGATTCGGTTTTACTGGGATCTGTCATGATCGTTTCTCCGATTTTGCCGCCAGCCATTAAATTTCATACCATGGCTCAATAGATTCTGAACCTTTCTTGCCCTTGGCGGCCCTGGCGTCTTGGCGGTTCATCCATTTTTCGGGTTAAACCTGGTGACCATGGGCATCACCTCAAGGGTCAGTACCGCCGAGGATAGCGAACGGCAGACCGCTGTCTATTGCCCCAAAGGGCCAAAACATCAGTCCGGAACTCCAGCGATGAACCCAACGTCCCTCATCCGTCGACCCATCACCGCCAGCGACTGGCACCTGGCCGAACGGTGCGCCCGGGGTTGCGTGGTGGTCATTGATGATGATGGCGAAATCCTTGACGCACTGCGCGCCCTGCTCGAACTCGAAGGCTATGCCTGCAAAACCTACCCCTCAGCGCTGGGCTATCTCCAGACGCTCAATGATCACTTGCCCGCCTTTCCGGGACCCGGTTGCCTGCTGTGCGATGTCCGAATGCCGGAATTAGACGGGCTGGCGTTGCAACAGCGGCTGGCGGCGTTGGACGATACCCCGATGCTCCTGATGAGCGGCGTGAGCGGCGCACCGGAAGCGGTCAACGCCTTCCACGGCGGCGCACTGGATTTCCTCATCAAACCGATTGATGACGAGGTTTTGTTGGATGCGGTAGCCAGGGCGCTAGCCATCAGTGCTGAGCGGCAACATCAGCGGGCGCGCCGCTCCGAACTGGCGAAGCGCCTCGCTACGCTCACCGAGCGGGAGCGGGAAATTGCCCGGCGGGTAACGCTGGGTCAGCGCAATCTGGAAATTGCGGATGAATTGGGAATCGCGCTGCGTACCGTCAAACGACATCGCCAGCAGGTCATGGAGAAACTAGCGGTTGAAACCCTGGTCGATCTGGTCCGCCTCACTGACGAAGGAGGACTCAGCCGCCACTGAACCGTCAGGAAGAACAGAGTAAACTAATGGACTATAGTGAATAGTGACCGCTTTTTAAGGATATTCGATCAGCTTATGCCCCTGTCCTGGAACGAGATTAAAGACCGTGCGCTGCACTTTTCCCAGCACTGGCTGGATGAAACGTCCGAACACGCCGAAGCCAAAACCTTCTGGGATGAGTTTTTCCAGATTTTTGGCGTGTCGCGGCGGCGGGTGGCAACGTTTGAGACCAAGGTCAAAAAAGGGGACGGTCAGACCGGCTTTATTGATTTGCTCTGGCGCGGCATCCTACTGATTGAACACAAATCGCGGGGCAAGAATCTGGATCGGGCCTTTGCTCAGGCGAAGGACTACTTTCCGGGGATTAAGGACCGGGATCTACCGCGCTACATTCTCGTCTCGGATTTCGCCCGCTTCCGGCTGTATGACCTGGAAACCGGTTCCCAGTCCGAATTTCCACTGGAGGCGCTGTATCAGCACGTTCAATTGTTCGGCTTCATCGCGGGCTATCAAACGACGGTGGCTCAGGAACAGGACCCGGTCAATATCCAAGCGGCGGAGCGCATGGGTCGGTTGCATGATCAGCTCAAGGCAATGGGCTATGCCGGGCATGAATTGGAGGTGTATCTGGTGCGCCTGGTGTTCTGCCTGTTCGCTGAGGACACCAGTATTTTTGAGCGCCGCCAGTTTCAGGACTTGATTGAGCAGCGCACCGCCGACGATGGACAGGATTTGGCGCAGTGGCTGGCGAACTTGTTTCAAACGCTGGGTACGCCGGTTGACCAGCGCTTGAAGCTGCTGGATGAGCAATTGGCGGCGTTTGCTTACGTCAATGGCAGTTTGTTTACGGAGCGCCTGTCGATTGCCGCGTTCAATACCGGGATGCGGCAATTGATGCTGGAGGCGTGTGCACTGGACTGGAGCCGGATTTCCCCGGCGATTTTCGGCAGTCTGTTTCAATCGGTCATGGATGCGACGGTTCGCCGGAATTTGGGGGCGCATTACACCTCGGAGAAGAATATCCTCAAGCTGATTGGCCCACTGTTTCTGGATGAGTGGCGGGCCAAGTTTGAACGAGTCAAACATCAGCCCAAACGACTGGCGGAATTTCATCAGCGATTGGCGCAGTTAAAATTCCTCGACCCGGCTTGTGGCTGTGGTAATTTTCTGGTGATCGCCTATCGGGAGTTGCGGGAACTGGAATTGGACGTACTGCGCGTTCTTTATAAAAATCAACATACGGCGTCGCTGGACGTGGCGCAGTTCAATATCCTGTGCGATGTTGACCAGTTTTACGGGATTGAGATTGAGGAGTTTCCGGCGCAAATCGCCCAGACCGCTTTGTGGTTGATGGATCATCAGATGAATCTGCGGGTGTCGGAAGAATTTGGCCGCTACTTTGTACGGTTGCCGCTGCGTAAATCCGCAACGATTGTTCACGGTAATGCGCTGCGCCGGGACTGGTGGGAGATTGTGAAACCGATTGAACTGAGCTACATTTTGGGCAATCCGCCATTCGGGGGTTTTCATCTGCAAAGCAGTGAACAAAAAGCAGATATGACGGCTATTTTTGCGGATGCGCCAAGCGCTGGACTGCTGGATTTTGTAGCTGCTTGGTATCGGAAAGCGGCGGATTATATGGTGGCTAATCCCATCATCAAAGCTGCTTTTGTATCGACCAACTCGATAACGCAAGGTGAGCAAGTCGGAGTTTTATGGCCGGATTTACTCAAGCGTGGAGTAAAAATTCATTTTGCCCATCGAACATTTCAATGGTCTAGTGAAGCATCAGGTAAAGCAGCCGTTCATTGCGTGATTATCGGTTTTGCTTTGCGTGATGCGGAAGATAAGCGGATTTTTGACTACGAGACTTCGCCAACTGAACCGCATGAAGTTAAGGCAAACTATATTAATCCTTATTTAGTCGATGCGCCGGATATTGTTTTACCTTATCGCCGCGATCCGATCTGCTCAGTTCCAAAAATTATTTATGGGAGCAAACCGGCGGATGGTGGTTTTTTAATTTTGTCAGATTATGAAAAAGATCAGCTTTTAGTTAGGGAGCCAGAGGCGATTGCATTTATCAAGCCCTTCGTCAGCGCCAAAGAGTTTCTAAACAACGAAAAACGTTGGTGCTTATGGCTGGTTGGCATCGACAAAGAGTTGCTGAAAAATTTTCCGCTGGTTTTAGAAAGGGTACAGAAGACCAAAAAATTCCGCCTGTCCAGTAAAAAAACTGCCACAGTTAAACTTGCCGACTATCCTGCATTATTTGCAGAAATCAGGCAGCCTCTGTCGGATTATCTACTGATTCCACGCCACTCATCAGAGAGCAGGACTTATATCCCAATCGATTTTTTCAACAGGGATTTTATTGTTGCTGATTCCTGTGCCTGTATTCCTGACGCCACGCGCTTCGAGTTCGGGATATTGTCATCCGCCATGCACATGGCTTGGGTGCGCAGCGTATGCGGACGGATCAAGAGCGATTATCGTTACTCCAACACCATCGTTTATAACAATTTTCCGTGGCCACCCGCCATCACCGCGCGCCAAAAACAGGCCATTGAACGCACTGCACAAGCGGTGCTGGACGCCCGAACCCTGTCCCCCAATGCCTCGCTGGCGGATCTTTACCACCCGCTGCTTAAGCCCCCGGCCTTGACCAAAGCCCATGAAAAACTGGATGCCGCCGTTGATGCCGCCTACGCGAAACGCAAATTCAGCGGCGACCACGACCGGGTGGCGTTCCTGTTCACGCTTTATCAGCAACTCACCGGCCCACTGGCTCTATCAGACACCCCACCGACGCGGCGGCGTAAACCTCGCGCCCTGACCGCAAATGGAGACTCATCGTCATGAAAAAACTACTACTTATCTCGTTGCTGTTGATTTCTGTCGGGGCAAATGCAGAAACCGGGGAAACCGATGAAATCGGGGGAACTGAGAAATTGTTAGAGTTAATGAATAATCTGATTGGTTACTATGGCTATCCCTGTGATTCAATTAACCAGATTGCGCCGATTGTCAATGGCAAAGGAAATTCCGCTTATCATGTTTACTGTGATCAATCCAGAAATCAATACCGTGTTGAATCTACCAATAATAAATTTCTGGTGAACGTGATAAAAAATTAATCATCCAGTCGCTGCTGCCTTTTTAAATGCAGATCAAGACTGGGCGTCCAGCATCTCCGGCTGAAACAGCTTGACGTTATTCCGACCGGCTTCCTTGGCATGGTACATGGCCATATCGGCATGTTTGGCGAGTTCAATCTCATTCATGCCGTGTTCCGGGGCGATAGCGACGCCAATACTCGATGAAATGCTCAGACAATGACCCGCCAGTTCAAAGGGTTCATTGAGTGCATGGCGGATTTTTTCTGCAACCAGTAGCGCATCCTGCGGATGACTAATCATCGGCAACAAGACCACGAATTCATCGCCGCCAATGCGTCCCACGGTATCCGCGCTGCGCACACAAGCACACAGGCGGGCGGCGGTTTCTTTTAGCATGAGATCACCCACTGCATGACCCAGGGTATCGTTGATCGGTTTGAATTTGTCCAGGTCGATAAACAGGATCGCCAGGCCGGTGAAGTTCCGTTGCACCTGAGCCAGGGCCTGCTCGAGACGATCCGAAAACAGCACTCGATTGGGCAGGTCAGTCAGCGCGTCATGATGCGCCAGATGCGCTATACGATCCTGGATTCGCTTGCGCTCGGTAATATCACGGGAGACGCCCAGGATACTGACAAATTCACCCGATGCATTGTAGAGGCCAGTGGTCGTAATCTCGACCAAAACCGTGGAGCCCTCCTTACAGGGCTGTTCAAATTCGCCTCGATAATCAGGAAAAGACTGACCGTTTTGTATCATTTTAATCGACTGGACTAACTCGGATTTGGCCATCGCCGCCGATTCCGGTGTAAGCGATTCTTCCAGCGACTGTTGCATGGCTTCGGCCACGGTATAGCCGCGCAATTTCTCAACAGACGGGCTGATATAGGTAAAACGCCCGTCAAGACCAATCGTCCAGATCACGTCAGTCGCATTTTCAGCCAGCAGGCGGTATTGCTCTTCGCTGGTGCGCAGCGCCTCGAGCGCCAGCGAACGGTCAATCGCAATCGCCGCCAGATTGGCGGACTGTTCCAACAACCGGAGGTCAGCCTCGGTAGGTTGGCAGACCTGATGATGGTAAATAGCAAACGTACCCAACACCTGACCAGAAGCCGAACGGATCGGCTCTGACCAGCATGAACGCCATGATGCCTGTGCCGCCAGTGCCTTAAAATCCGCCCAATCGGGATAATGTTCAATATCCTCTACGATTACACGCTCACCGGTAAACGCCGCCATGGCGCATGGATCGATGCATGAACTGATTTTCAGGCCATGAATCGCAGTGTTATAGAAATCCGGTAAACTGGGCGAAGCGCCAATCAGAAGGCATTGGCCGTCCGAGTCCATCTGTAAAATACTGCATAGCATCCCTGGATTACTCTCCTCAACGCCCTGCACAATCGCTTCCAGAATCACCGGCAACGCTGCGCCCCTGGCCAGAAGCTCCAAAACCCGATTACGCGATTTTTCGTATTGCTCAGCCTGTTTGCGCTCAGAAATATCCAGCTTGACTGCAACATACTGCGTGGTTTGACCCGAACTATCCTTGACCGGACAGATATGGGCTTCTTCCCAATAAATCTGGCCATTTTTTCGCCGGTTGATAATTTCACCCGACCACAACTCACCCCGACTGAGTTGACGCCACATCGCCTCAAAGGTCGCTTTTGGGGTCAACCCGGAATTAAGAATTTTGGCGTTTTTACCCATGACCTCGGCAGCAGCGTAACCCGTGACTTGCGTAAAACGGGGATTCACATATTGAATCATCGCGTCCAGGTCGGTAATCACCACTGAAGTAGGACTTTGTTCAATCGCTATGGATAATGTGCGCAGGGTGTGTTCGGCCTGTTGACTTTCGACGATGCGCTGCGTCAAGCGGCGGTTGATTCGGTAGATCCACCAAGCGATTCCGCTGATTACGCCGATCAGTCCCAGCGCTACCGCCAAACAAGCATGAATCCATGGCGGGTTGACCGGGTCAAAGACCGGCGCCGCGTTCGCGAATAGCGAAGCGCCCCATGTCAGCAAGCAAACCAGGGTCAACCACCAGCGAAGCTTCATGCAGTATCCTTGGAAAATCGTACAGGTCGCCAGAGTATAGGGGATTCTGGCTGTGCAAATCGTTTGCCCGACGACTGAACGCCGAGTGAGTGAAGAACGCGCCCTGATTACTGGTATCATGCGCTTCCCGTCCGACCCAGGAGAATGCCCGCGATGCTGCGTTTCCGTGGAAGCCCCGCCCTGTCACCGTTCCGTTTGGAGAAGTTGCTGGCTGCGCTGCGCCAGCGGGTTCCCGCCGTGACCCAGATTCGCGCCGAATTCGTCCACTTCGTCGACGGTTCGCTGACCGCCCCCGACCGCGAAGTGCTGGAACGCCTGCTGCAGTATGGTCCGCGCACTGTTACTTCACATTCACTGGCATTGACCGGCGCACGCGAAACGGGACGGGAAACGCCGTCCGCCGTACCCTTGTTTCTGGTCATTCCCCGCCCCGGCTCAATTTCGCCCTGGTCATCGAAAGCCACGGATATCGCCCATAATTGCGGTCTGCGCCGCATCCGCCGTATCGAACGCGGCATCGCCTGGTATCTGGATTCGGCGCGGTCATTGACCGATCAGGAACTGGCCGTGCTGAAACCCCTGCTGCACGACCGAATGACCGAGACGGTGCTGGAGCCGGGTTCTGATCCATCCATCCTGTTTGCCCACGCGCAACCGACCCCGATGCAGACCGTGGATTTGCTCAACGGCGGGCGCGACGCCTTGATGACCGCGAACCGTGAACTGGGGCTGGCATTGTCGGAAGACGAGATGGACTACCTGTTGGACTGTTTCACCCGGTTGGCGCGCAACCCGACCGACGTGGAATTGATGATGTTCGCCCAGGCCAATTCCGAACATTGTCGGCACAAGATTTTCAACGCCGACTGGATCATTGATGGCGTTCCGCAAGCACATTCCCTGTTCGCCATGATCCGCCATACCCATGAACAGCATCCCGCCGATGTACTGTCCGCATATACCGATAATGCGGCAGTGATCACCGGCTTTCGGGCTGGACGCTTTTTCCCCGACCCGAAAGATGGCGAATATCGCTATCACCCGGAAGAGGTGCATATTCTGATCAAGGTGGAGACCCACAACCACCCCACCGCTATTTCCCCCTTCCCCGGCGCCGCCACGGGTTCAGGCGGGGAAATCCGTGATGAAGGCGCGACCGGGCGCGGTGCGAAGCCTAAAGCGGGACTGTGCGGCTTTTCGGTGTCCCATTTGCGCATTCCCGAGTTCATTCAGCCGTGGGAAGGCGATTACGGCAAGCCGAACCGCATCGCTTCGGCGCTGGATATCATGCTGGAAGGTCCCATCGGCGCGGCGGCGTTCAATAACGAGTTTGGGCGACCCAATCTGACCGGCTATTTCCGCACGTTTGAACAGGACGATCCCGATGGCCAGCGGCGCGGCTATCACAAGCCGATCATGATTGCCGGGGGGCTGGGCAATATCCGCGATCCCGATGTCCACAAGGCTGAATTGCCGCCGGGAACCGTGATTGTGGTGCTGGGCGGACCGGCGATGCTGATCGGTCTGGGCGGCGGCGCGGCGTCCAGTATGGCGGCGGGTAGTTCCCACGCAGACCTGGATTTCGCCTCGGTGCAGCGCGGCAACCCGGAAATGCAACGCCGCGCCCAGGAAGTCATCGACCGTTGCACGGCGCTGGGCGCGGACAATCCGATTCTCTCCATTCACGACATCGGCGCGGGCGGCCTGTCCAACGCCGTCCCGGAAATCGTCCATGGCGCACATCGGGGCGGCCGGTTCGAGTTGCGGGAAATTCTGAACGATGACCCCGGCATGTCGCCCATGCAGATTTGGTGCAACGAAGCGCAGGAACGCTATGTGCTGGCCATTGCCGCCGATGCGGTAGCGACGTTCGAGGCGCTGTGTGAACGGGAGCGTTGCCCCTACGCGCGGCTAGGCGTCGCGCTGGAAGACGCACAATTGCTGCTCAGTGACCGGCAATTCGCCAATCAGCCGGTGAATTTGCCCATGGATGTGCTGTTCGGCAAACCACCGAAGATGGTGCGAGAGATTGCTTCAATACCGCAGACTGCCCACTGGGCGGAAGCGGGTTGGGATAGCGGGGACATGCCGCTCGCCGACGCCGTGGCTCGTGTTCTGCGCTTCCCCGCCGTCGCTGACAAAAGCTTTCTCATCACCATCGGCGACCGGACCGTAACCGGCCTAGTCTGTCGGGATCAAATGGTCGGACCGTGGCAGGTGCCGGTCAGCGATGTCGCCGTGACCACGACCAGTTTCGATGTCTACACCGGCGAAGCGATGGCCATGGGCGAACGCTCACCGCTGGCGGTGCTGGATGCGCCAGCTTCGGGACGCATGGCGGTCGGCGAAGCGTTGACCAACATCGCTGCCGCCCGGATTGAGCAACTGGGTGATGTCAAACTGTCCGCTAATTGGATGGCGGCCGCCGGCCATCCCGGCGAGGATGCGCAACTGTTCGCTACGGTGAAAGCGGTCGGTCTGGAATTATGTCCGGCGCTGGGCATCGCCATTCCGGTCGGCAAGGATTCGCTGTCGATGAAAACGGTTTGGAGCGAGGACAGCGCACAGAAAAGCGTCGTCGCCCCGCTGTCACTCATCATCTCGGCCTTTACGCCGGTGCAGGACGTGCGCCGCACCTTGACCCCGCAATTACGCACCGACCGGGGCGATACCGATCTGATTTTGATTGACTTGGGGCGAGGTAAAAATCGCTTGGGGGGTTCGGTATTGGGGCAGGTCTATAACCGGTTGGGTAATGAGGTGCCGGACGTGGATGCGCCAGAGGATCTCAAAGCCTTCTTCACCGTGATTCAGGAATTGAACGCCGCTGGCCGCTTACTGGCCTATCACGACCGCTCGGATGGCGGCTTGCTGGCGACGCTGGCGGAAATGATGTTCGCGGGCGGCTGCGGGGTTACGGTGTTGCTGGACGATCTCGGTGAGGAACTGTTGCCCGCGCTGTTCACCGAGGAACTGGGGGCAGTCGTGCAAGTGCGAACCCTGGATCGACAACGGGTGCTGATGAAGCTGGCAGCGGCAGGACTGGGCGAATGCAGCCATGTCATCGGGACGCTGAACGACCGGGACCGGCTGATGTTGTGTCATGCTGGCGAAGTTGCCTTTGCCGCTGACCGCGCCGAATTGCGGCAACTGTGGTCGGAAACCAGTTATCGGTTGCAAGCCTTGCGCGATCATCCCGACTGCGCCCGCGAGGCGTTCGAGACCGCTTGCGATCCAACCGATCCGGGCTTGAGTGTCCAGTTGACGTTTCATCCTGGCGTAGATATCGCCGCGCCGTTCATCACCGATGGGGCACGGCCGCGCATCGCTGTTCTCCGTGAACAGGGCGTCAATGGTCAGATTGAAATGGCCGCAGCGTTTGATCAGGCGGGATTTGTGGCGGTCGATGTCCATACCAGCGACCTTATCGCCGGACGGGTCACGCTGGCTGACTTTCACGGGCTGGTCGCCTGTGGCGGATTTTCCTATGGCGATGTACTCGGTGCCGGAGAAGGCTGGGCCAAGTCGATCCTGTTCAACGCCCGCGCCCGTGAGGAATTCGCCGCGTTCTTTGCCCGCTCCGACAGCTTCGGCCTAGGCGTCTGCAACGGCTGTCAGATGCTCTCCAATCTGCATGAACTGATCGACGGTACGGAACTCTGGCCACGCTTTGTCCGCAACCGGGTGGAACAGTTTGAAGCCCGGTTGAGCCTGGTCGAAGTGCTGCCGTCGCCCTCGCTGTTCCTGCAAGGCATGGAAGGTTCGCGACTGCCTATCGCGGTCGCCCATGGCGAGGGCCGGGCGGAATTTGCCGATGAGCAGGGCGTGGAAGCGGTGCTGGCGGCGGGTCTGGTGACGGTGCGCTTTGTGGATGCGGCGGGTCAGCCGACGCAGCGTTATCCCGCCAATCCTAACGGTTCGCCGGGCGGCATTACCGGTTTATGCAGCCGCGACGGGCGTTTCACCATCATGATGCCGCATCCCGAACGGATGTTTCGCACTGTGCAATATTCCTGGCATCCCGAAGGCTGGGGCGAAGATGGGCCGTGGTTGCGGCTGTTCCGCAATGCCCGCCGGTGGTTGGGATAGTCGGGAGTCTGGCCTGCAATTTGCTAAAACTTTTGGCCATTGCTATTCACAATAATGACCGGAGATTAACCATGCCACAACCCATTAAAGCCGATCCGTTCGTTCAACGGATGATGGAAACCAAAGGCATCACTTCTACAGTGGGCGTATTTGGCAACCACAAGATCCAGTTCGGCTCGCCGGGTTTCGAACCGCCAGCAAAATCACCAGTGGCCAGGCCGGAGTACGACAGTCCAGCTTGGACGCACTGACCACTTTGGCCCGCCCAGGCGGAAAGTTCGACGCCAAAGCCTTGCTGGGCGCACTGAAGGCTTCGCAAATTCACCTGGACCGCCTGGATAAGTTGGGCCAGATTCCCACCGCTCATCGCGCTGATCCAGCGCTGTTGGCTTTTGCGCCTGCCGTAGAAAAATTGAGCAATGCACAACTCGCTGCTGTGTATCAAACCTTTACCTCAGCCGAAATGGAGTTGCTGCAAACCGCGCTTGAACGCGAGGGGCAAGTCAACGCGAAGGGCAGCGACGCCCGCGCAACCGCCTTGCAGTTGTTCACATTGCAGGCGCTAGTGCTGAAGGAAGTCAGCAACCGCGTGGCGCGTGGCGAAAACATGCCAGGAGCGGACGCCCTGCCGACGCTTTCCGAGCAATATGGCGTTAAAACGACCGAAGTTGCCAATCACAACCACGACATTACTCACGCCAACCTCCGCACCCTGGTGGAAGTGGGTGCACAGAGCGCTACCACCCGCGAAAAAACCGCGGGCGACATGCAGAGCAAACTCGAAGCCCGCAAGCTGCCCGAACTCTCCGCCCGGCAGATGGGCGACATCCTGCGGTCTGCCGAACTGACGGTGAACATCGACCTGGACATCCTGATTGGCGAGAACTCCGCCATCGCCCATCCCGACCGACCCATGCAAAACATCTTCCACCTCGCGAATCAGGGGGTCTTTCCCAAAGGAAAAGAATATTTAGACCAGCGTAATGCCACTGAACGGCTTCTGTTTCCGGAAATGGCCGGGCATGACGTTAATCCAGATGAACGCCCCATGTACGGCGCACTGAACGTGGGGCGCCGAGAGCTTGGTGCCGTTCCCCTAACCGCAGGCTACGGTTCCGCCGCCATCATCCTCAAGCCGGAAGTTGCCCAGCGGGCGACCTACATCGCTGAAGATACTTTTTACTCCCCGGTCATCACTATGGGATCAGAACGCCGGGAAGCCTTCTATAAGCTGCTTGATCAACTGGTCGGCGACCATTTTACGAAGGAATTCGTCGGGGAATGTCGGAACCCGGATTCGGCCCAGCACCAGGCGCTTGAGAAATGGTTCGATGAACTTGCCACGAAGCCTGACAGCCGGACCGTTGAATTTGATAGCATCCCTGGCGAACTTCGACTTACTGGAGAAGCGAAATCAGTATTTACCGCACACCTCATCCAGGTCTTCGGGGATAAGGCCGCAACGCGCACCAATATGGCGACCTTCGACAACCTCGAAGCACTCATTCCTAACATGGAGACGCCCACAGCAAACTCCATTGCGCACGCCGTGCAAGCCAGCACTGATGGCTCCAGGCCACGCCTCCATCTGAGCGGCATCCAGTACATCGAAGCGCAGATCCAGGGGCCGATTGTCCCCAGTCGGGACATCGCCGAAATTCGCATCAACCTGGACGAGATTGATGAAAGTCAACACCAGGCGCTCAAGAACCGTATGGAGATCTTCACCCAAACCACCGGTATCCGTGTCAACCTCATCGCCAATTTTAACCGTGGCAAAGAAGTCGAGGCCTTGGAGAGCGTGTATGCGCAGAACGCGGTTCACAACCGGGAACACCTTGACCCCACGAGAATCGATGATGCCGTTAACCGGACAGATCAAGACATGTCGGGTAGCCTGATGAAGCTGATGCAGGCAGAAGGATCTCTCAGGCCCATGATTCCCCTGCTGAATGGACAGACCCCTTTACAGGGCAACGCCCTGGGCAAACTGATAGGCAAATTTCATAGCGCCGTCGAGGAAGCACGGCGTAATCCAGGTCCCCATGACAACTCTGAGCAAGAACTGGTCAACAACGCTTTCAAGAAAGCCGCTTTGCCTATGCTTAAACTTAAGGGCGAACTCCTGCAGAAACTGGAAACCCTGCACTTCGATACCCCGGCGCAGAAGACCGCCTTTAGTAACTGGGTGCTGAGTGCCGGCGCACTGCGATCACCAGAGGAGCTGGGCATCATCCATGCCAATGCCATGCGACAGGCTCAAGCCCTGACCGAACTCGTCAACACCCACCCGACGCCGTCGACCGGGGAGGTACTCCAGCGGATGGGCGAAGTGACCGCCCAGGCCAGCACGGATCTGGATCACTTTATGGCTACCTTGGGTCAGGATGTGGAATTCGGTGCCGATGACAAAGCTTCCGAGCTGGACCGTATTTCCTTCATGTCCCTAGCGCTGCTTCAGAATGCCGAAAATCCCGGCGATTCCCTGGACCGCATCCGCGACCTGATGACCCGTCCCGAACAGCGTCAGCTTGCTGGGCAGATCGACCGCGTTCTACAGGAACCCCGTATCGAACAAGCGCCGGACTTTGGCAAACTCAATGCCACGCATACCCTGATGGAGCTGAATGTCGCGAACTTAAACCGGCTGACCGGACATCAGTATCAGGCACCCACCCCCTTTTACGGGGAACTCTCACTGCTCCCGCCGCAGACGCGCACGGCCCTGCAAAGCGTCAGCCCGGATCTGGCTCAACGCATCGACACCGCACACCCGCCCTATCCCACGTTTCCGACCCCGACGGATCCGGAGAAGCTGCCCAAGACGGATACCGCCCGGCGCGAGTTTTTGGTCAAGCATCTCGATGTCTACATGGGGCACGAGCAAACTTTTGAAAAAGGCACCTCGGTGCACGGGCGGGGGCATATTGCACGGGCGTTCGTCTTTGCTAATGCCATGACCAATCTGCTCAAGGAACAGGGCGTTGAGGTGGATCGCAACGCTGTCCTCTGCGGCATCGCCGGGCATGACATCGGCCGTCGGGGCGGTGGGACGGACGCTTGGGAAGCCCGCAGCGCAGAGATGACGATTGGTGCCCTGCGTGAGGACTATGGCCCCGACGGCATGGGCATCAATTACGAAACGGCGATTGCCGATAGCATTGACGCTCATCGGGGTCAGACTCTCGAAGCCCTCCTGCTCAACGCGGCAGACTCGCTCGACATTGGCCGAACCGCCAAGTTTGATCCCGAACAATTTGCCTTCCTGCACGGCAAACCCGGCGAAGTGCCTACCCCGGAAGCCCAGCGCGTCCGCGAGCAACTGGCAAAGGAAGCCAATCTGCTCCAACGGCTCACCAATCCCTTGTGTATGCACCGGAACGTGATCATAACATGCAGGCGTATGAATTTCTTACAAACCAGAAGGAAGTGCTGATGCAAGACATTAGCGACAGCTTCGCTGAAGAATGGAAAACCCCTTCTGAAGCCTTTATGCAGGGCATCGAAGCGACTATCGCCACTAATCCTGGTCTGTTTCCGCTACTCTCCAAATACTATCAAGTCTGACCGGACGATGGAGACATCATGAAATTTGATCTACTGCTTGAACAGTTAGGCTCCGCCACTGGGCTTGATGGAGTGGCGTTGGATGCATCCGGAAATTGTACCCTCCGCTTCGATGGAGAACACGACATCACCTTCACCGGTGATGCGGAAGATCGGGCCATCCTCTTGCACAGCGAAGTCGGCGACGCTGCAGGTCTCAGTTCAGAATCCTACCGCGCTTTGCTACAAGCCTCGCTGCTCGGGGCCGAAACCGGCGGGAGTTCGCTGTCCGTTTATGGCGATCCAGGGATAGTGGTGCTCTGGAAACGCTACAACGATG
>JFJP01029733.1_pt1 | contig 17720 bp, 14 predicted proteins | sample 431651 | NCBI WGS metagenome assembly JFJP01 (sample SAMN02602958, study PRJNA72255) | Microbial mat metagenome, whole genome shotgun sequencing project. | biome: fresh water; feature: sink hole; material: water; isolation source: purple microbial (photo- and chemosynthetic) mats found in...
GAACATGGCGATTCTTGCCGGTCCGTCCCGTTATGATTCCGCCTCGGAACGCCGCACGGGTTTTTTGGAGGTGACCGGTTCGGAAGGGCTCCAGGTCAGGCTTCTGGAAGAAAAAATGAATTGGGCCGGTGGTATCCGTGCGGCAGAGGTCCTTCTGGCCGGGCTTCCGGAAAGCCGTTTGCCGGAAGCGCTTTTCGCAGCCAACGACTGGATGGCCCTCGGATGCATGCAGCGGCTCGGGGAGGCCGGCATTCGCATTCCTGAAGATATTTCCATCATCGGCTGCGACAATATCCCCCTGTCATCGGAGTTCCTCCCCTCGCTGGCCACATTCGACCTGGACATGAACCTTCTTGTGTCCGAAATCATGGATCGCTTTGCACGAAATTCTTCTGAAAAAGAGGCACGGGAAGGTGGGGGAATGACCGGAGGCAGGCTCCTGCTGCCTGCCTCCTTCATCCGCAGGGAATCCATTCGTGCACCTTCCACCCCTCTTTCTGACAGTCCTACCGTCTCCCTTCCGGAAAAACCTTCCGTCCCCTGAGCATCCAGCATATGCCGCAATCAAACTTGCAAGGAGGAATCATCATGGCGCATCTCATCCTCAATGCGGATCTGAAGGGTCCGCGCATCAACCGGAACATCTATGGACATTTCTCGGAGCATCTTGGCCGATGCATCTACGGGGGCATCTATGTGGGGGAGGACTCCCCGATTCCGAACACCGAAGGCATGCGCAACGATGTGCTGGAGGCCCTGCGCGCGATGCGGGTGCCTGTGCTGCGCTGGCCGGGCGGCTGCTTTGCGGATGAGTATCACTGGCGGGACGGCATTGGTCCTCACGCAGCACGCAAACGCATGATCAACACGCATTGGGGCGGTGTGGTGGAAAACAACCACTTCGGCACGCATGAATTTCTCCGCCTGTGCGAACTGATTGGCGCAGAGCCGTATATCTGCGGAAATGTGGGCAGCGGTACGGTGCAGGAAATGCAGGAATGGGTGGAATACATCACGTTCGACGGTGAATCGCCGATGACCAATTTACGCAGGCAGAATGGCCGGGAAGAACCCTGGAAGCTGAAGTATTTCGGTGTTGGCAATGAAAACTGGGGTTGCGGTGGAGACATGCGGCCTGAGTATTATGCCGATCTCTACAAGCGCTATGCCTGCTATGTCAGGAATTTCGGTGGAAACAAGGTCTGGAAGATCGCCTGCGGCGCCAGCGATTTCAACTACAACTGGACGGAGGTCCTGATGCGTGAGGCCGGAACGAAGATGAGCGGTCTCAGTGTTCATTACTATACACTGCCAACCAGCAACTGGGATGACAAGGGATCTGCCACCGCGTTCGGCGAGAGCGAATGGGTCACCACCCTGCGCAAAACGCTCCTGATGGATGATCTGCTGACAAAGCACGACACGGTCATGACGAAGTATGATCCGGAGAAACGGGTCGGGCTGGTCGTGGACGAATGGGGTACCTGGTACAATGTGGAGCCCGGCACGAATCCGGGATTCCTCTATCAGCAGAACACCATGCGCGACGCGCTGGTGGCGGGTATCAACCTCAACATCTTCCATCAGCACAGCGATCGCGTGCAGATGGCCAATCTGGCGCAGATGGTCAACGTGCTTCAGGCTGTTCTGCTGACAGAAGGCGACAAAATGGTCAAAACGCCGACCTATCACGTCATGGACATGTACAAGGTCCACCAGGATGCGCTGCACGTGCCGGTGCGGTTATCGTGCGGCACGGTTGAGCGGAATGGCGAATCCGTCCCGCAGGTTCATGCTTCCGCCTCCGTGGATGACACGGGTGTTCTTCACCTGTCGCTCTGCAATCTGGATCCCGGCAAGGAGGCGGTATTGACTGCAGAGCTCCGGGGCATCCGGGCAAAATCCGTCACCGGTACAATCCTGACTGCCGGAACCATGCAGGCATGCAACACCTTCGAGAATCCGGAGACGGTCGTACCCAGGGCATTTGCAGGTGCTTCCCTTGCCGAAGGCCGGTTGTCCGCAACGCTGCCGCCAATGTCCGTGACCGTACTCGCCATCATCGGGCGAGAGGAATGATTCCTCATCAGGCATGCTGAAGGAGAGGCCGGTGGACGATATGAAGACAGACTGCAAAGGTTGCTCCGCCACTGTGCGGGTGACACCGGCGGAAGCGGAGGATGCGTTCGCCAAACTCCGCCTGCCACCGGGCACCAGGCTTGCCGATGAGACCGAGTACAGGAGAAGGCTGGATATCTGCAGTTCCTGTGTCGAACTTGAATACGGCACGACCTGCCGCCAGTGCGGATGCCTGGTGCAGGTGCGTGCGCACCTCGCGTCGGACGGTTGCCCCCGCCCCGGCGGTTCCGGCTGGAAAAAATGAATCATCCGCCTGCATGGAAATTACAGACGGACCATACGGCAAGAACAGAGAAAGAGACGAACCGGCCTGATGCTGCCGGTTCGCCTCTTTTCTTCCGTGCCAGGACTCCGTGGTGGTTGTCAGACGTACTGCTGCAGATAATTCCAGCTGACGGCCAGAGAGGCGAAAGGGTCACCGCCGCGGCATGAATCCTGCTCCACGCAATACCACTTCACACCGATGCTCCGGCAGGTTTCGATGATCGCCGGCCAGTCGAGATTGCCCGTGCCAATCTCACAGATGGTCTGCTGGCGATCGTAGATGGCCATGTCCTTGAAGTGCACGACATCCATGCGGCCTTCCACTTTTTTCAGCCATTGAACCGGATTAGCACCGCCCGACTGAACCCAGTACGTGTCAATCTCCATGTCGACGGCGGCCGCGTCTGTCTCCGTCATCAGAATTTCCATGGCCGTCCGGCCTTCATATTTTTCAAATTCAAAATTATGGTTGTGATAGATCAGCACGAGGTCGTGCCTGCGCAGTTCGCGTCCGATTTCGGAAATGTCCTTCGCGTAGCGGGTGTAGCCTTCGAGTGTCTTTGGGTAGTCCGGCGAGATGGACCCGATGCCCACATACCGGCAGTTCCAGATTTTATGTTCGGCGATGACACGGGGCAAATCATGGTGAAGCAGATCGTTGGAGACATGCGTCGCGCAGATGGTCAGACCGAGTTCATCGCAGATCCCCTTCAGTTCGGTCGCGTCGATGGGGCCGAGACCGGAAAGTTGAACGGCCTCGTAACCGATTTCGCGGATGCGCCTGAGGGTTTCACGGATGTCGACCGGTGTCTTCATGAATTCCCGGACGGTATAGAGCTGGGCGGCAATGTGCTTGCGATCCATGGTGTTCCTCCTTCATTCGGACCGGACTCCTGATGGTCGGCAGGGCTCATGTTCCTGTTCATGATATATCATGCGGGTCGAACGGCGGTGGGTTTTCTTGGTGCGATTCAGGGATTTCTTGGTTGAATCCGGGGGGATATGCCTGTCAGGCGGCGGAGCACGGCAATGTATCCGATATGGCGGATCACGGCAATCTGTCGGCTCGGATCCGGTCCGTTCAGCGCAGTGCGGCCAGACCGGCCTGCAGAAACCGGATGGCCATGCCGATGTCGGTGGCCGGGTCCTTGCCTGTTTCCCGTTCAATCGTCAGCCAGCCGTCAAAACCGATGTTCCTCAATGCGCCAAGATAGGCGGGAAAGTCCACCTGACCTTCTCCTAGCGGTGTTTCCAGGAAATAGTCCTCCATGCGGAGGTCCTCGATGCCTCCATCCGCAAAGAAGCCATAGATGATTTCGGGATCAGTTTTCCGAAACATGCGGCCGTCCTTCGCATGGGTGTGCACAATGTATGGTTTCAGAATCCCGACGGCTTCGACGGGGTCCTGTCCCGTGACCATCACAAAGTTTGCCGGATCGAGGTTCACGCCGACTCCGCCGGAGGAGAGGCTGTCAATGAAGCGCTTCAGAACCGGCGCCGTTTCCGGTCCCGTTTCAATGGCGAATCGGGCGCCGATGCTGTCGCCGAACTGTCCGAGTTCCGCGCAGGCAGCCTGCAGGATGCCATACCGCGGATGATCGGGGCTCGCGGGGATGACCCCGATGTGCGTGGTGACAACGGAGCTGCCGAGTTCCACGGCCAGCTCCATGATTCGTTTGCTTCGCTCGATGCGGGCCGGGTTCAGCGTCGGATCCGCGAAACCGTGCCCGCCCGGGTCTCCGCAGATGGCCGTGACGACCATTCCCTCGTCCCGGATGAAGGACAGCAGGTCCTTCCGCTGTGGGCCATTCAGGTTTTCCGGCGCCATGGGACCCTGAACGGCATAGAGCTGGATTCCTTCGGCACCGAGGGCACGTGCCTTGCGGATGCCTTCCCTGACACCGAGCTGCAGTGAATCGACCATTACTCCGATTTTCATGCTGATTCCTCCAATTCCGTCCGGAACGATTCCAAACGGTGATTTTGACTGTTCTCCAGCACCATGATATCATGAGGGACCGACGGTTTCCACGCGGTGATGCCGGACTCATGCCGGGCTGACTTCCTGAATCTTACGCACCGGAAGAAAATTCCCTGCTCTTTTTCCGAAAAGAATGACAGGTTTGGTCATTGTTTTCGGAAATTCATAGAGCAGGTGATTTTCTTCCAAGCCCTTACGCAATGGAAGGTCTGTCCTGCAGCCACCGGCGGCCCCTGATGGAGCCGGGACGAGTCCTGAACGTCCGACGGGCGCTCCTTGACACCGGGAAGCGGGCGGTGTTACAATACCTAAGCATGCGAACGTGTGTCCGCATCGTTTTGTCTGCGTGTCGTCCGCACAGGCAGATGCCGACGGAATCTCCGGCAGATGCGGAAGACAGTTCCGGCAGCAGTTTCGCCGCATTTTCCACGGAACCGCGGATACAGGCGGCCAGTCGTACAGGACGAAGCGGCACGGATGGACCGGACCCCGAAGGAGTACTTGTTTGTTGGATCAGCTCAGGCACAAGACAAAGACAATCGGTCTCAAACAGACGATCAGACTGGTGGAATCCGATGGAGCAGATTGCGTCTATGTTGCGCAGGATGCGGATGAGCGCGTGGTCGGAAAACTGCGGGAACTGTGTGCGGTGAAGGGCGTCGAAGTCATCCCTGCCGAAAGCATGAAAATGCTCGGCAAGGCTTGCGGCATCGATGTGGGGGCCGCCGTGGCGGCTGTCCACAAACCATGAACGTCCGAACCGGTCAGCGCCATTGCGCTGTCCATGCTGATAAAAGAATCACGCCGATGCGCGGTCCATGCTGAAAAAGGGTCACATGCGGAATTTTCCGCCTGATGATAAAGCCGGATGCTCGTTTCAGAGCAACGGCAAGACCTGCAGAAAGACTCACATGTCTGCAGGCAATGGAATCGACAGGAAAGGGAGGTGAAACAAGAAATGCCGACGTTCAACCAATTGGTCAAGAAGGGTCGCGACAAGGTGAAGTACAAGTCCACCGCTCCGGCGCTCCAGTCCAGCTTCAATTCCCACAAGAAGGAAGCCATCGACCAGAGCTGCCCGCAGAAGCGTGGCGTCTGCACCGTGGTGAAGACCACCACCCCGAAGAAGCCGAACTCCGCTCTCCGCAAGGTCGCCCGCGTGCGCCTCACGAATCAGATCGAAGTCACGGCCTACATTCCCGGTATCGGTCACAACCTGCAGGAGCACTCCGTGGTCCTCATCCGTGGCGGCCGTGTCAAGGATCTTCCCGGTGTCCGTTACCACATCGTCCGCGGCACGCTGGATACATCCGGTGTGGCGAAGCGGATGCAGAGCCGTTCCAAGTACGGTGCGAAGCGCCCGAAGGCCGGAGCTGCCGTCAAGAAGAAGTAATTGCAGAATCAATCGACGTGCAAATTCGTCGTTTCCATATGATTGGGTCAAACCCTGTCGACAGGCTTCGTGCCTTGTCGCCGGGTCGGCCGGTCCAGGGTTCATCCCGGGGAAACCGATGGCGCGTTCGATTCCGCCAGGCAGGCGGAACGAGTACCCGCGATACCGGAAGCCGCAAGGCCTAGCCGTGTGATCGTGAAAAGGAGGGAAGACAAGTGCCGAGAAGAGGACATGTCCCGAAACGGGACGTACTGGCTGATCCGATCTACAATGACAAGGTCGTGACAAAGCTTATCAACAACCTCATGCTCGATGGCAAACGCGGCGTCGCCCAGCAGATCTGCTACGACGCATTCGAGCAGATTCAGACCAAGACAGGCAAGGTTCCCCTGGAAGTTTTCCAGGCGGCCATGGCCAACATCATGCCGGTACTGGAAGTCAAAGCCCGCCGTGTCGGCGGCGCCACCTACCAGGTCCCGATGGAAGTGCGCCCGGAACGCCGTCAGGCACTGGGCCTCCGCTGGCTGGTTTCCTTTGCGCGCAAGCGCAGTGAACGCACCATGAAGGACAGACTCGCAGGCGAATTGATGGATGCCACCAACAACATGGGTGGCGCCTACAAGCGCAAGGAAGATGTCCACAAGATGGCGGAAGCCAACAAGGCGTTTGCCCACTACCGTTGGTAAGGGACTGCGGGAAACTGCTTGTTTCATCGGAAAAGAAGGGCAAACACAGCTGTTGTTTTCCGGAACTCACTCTACAGGCTGTTTCTTGGCAAACCTGACGGAAACTCCGGTTTCCGAATATACGACGGAGAGAAGGAAGCCGCAAGGCCGACTTCACCTCACGGCAGCATGAAGCATCATCAGGACTGGACGTGGGGCACCGGCTGGGAAACAATTTCCCGGCTCGGGGCCCTTCGGACGGTCGACGGAACGAGAGGAGGGTCATAGATGCCCAGAGAATTCAGCCTCGCGCATACACGCAATATCGGGATCATGGCGCATATCGATGCCGGCAAGACGACGACGACCGAGCGTGTCCTGTTCTACACGGGACGCACGCACAAGATCGGCGAAGTTCATGAAGGCGCCGCCACCATGGACTGGATGGAGCAGGAACAGGAACGAGGCATCACCATTACATCCGCCGCGACCACTGCCCATTGGAAGGGTCACCGCATCAACATCATAGACACGCCGGGCCACGTTGACTTCACTGTCGAAGTGGAACGCTCCCTGCGCGTACTCGACGGTTCCGTGACGCTCTTCTGTGCGAAGGGTGGCGTCGAACCTCAGTCCGAGACCGTGTGGCGCCAGGCGGATCGGTACGGTGTGCCGCGTATCGCGCATGTAAACAAAATGGACATCATGGGCGCGGACTTCTTCCGCTGCATCAGCATGATGAAGGATCGCCTCAGGGCCAACGCTGTTGCGATCCAGCTGCCGATCGGCAAGGAAGACACCTTCGCGGGCATCGTCGACCTTGTCACCATGAAGGCCTACATTTATCGCGACGATATCGGCAAAATCATCGATGAAATCGAGATTCCCGAAGATATGAAGGAACTGGCCGCGGAGCACCACGGTCATCTGCTCGAGGCAGCCGCCGACGGCGATGAGGATGTCATGCTGAAGTACCTCGAAGGTGAGGAAATCACCGAAGCGGAACTCCGCAACGCCATCCGCAAGGCCACCATCGCCTGCAGGATGGTTCCGGTCACCTGTGGCTCTTCCTACAAGAACAAAGGCGTGCAGATGCTGCTCGACAACGTCATCGAATACCTGCCTTCCCCGCTGGACATTCCGCCCATCATGGGCACGATTCCCGGCACGGATATCCAGGAAGCGCGTCCATCCGACGACAGTGCGCCATTCGCCGCTCTTGCCTTCAAAATCATGACCGACCCCTTTGTCGGCCGCCTGTCCTTCTTCCGTGTGTACTCCGGAACCGTCAATGCCGGTTCCTATGTGCAGAATGCGTCGAAAGACAAGCGCGAACGCCTTGGCCGCATCCTGCAGATGCACGCCAACAACCGCATGGAGCTCGAAACGGTCTACTCCGGCGACATTGCCGCCGCTGTCGGTCTGAAGAACACCACCACAGGTGATACCCTCTGCGCGGAAAACCACCCCATCATTCTCGAATCCATGAACTTCCCGGAACCGGTCATTTCCGTCGCCATCGAACCGAAGACGAAGGCCGGCCAGGAAAAAATGGGTGTTGCCCTTTCAAAACTGGCGGAAGAAGATCCGACTTTCCGTGTCAATACAGACGCGGAGACCGGTCAGACCATCATCCGAGGCATGGGCGAACTGCATCTTGAGATCATTGTCGACCGCATGATGCGTGAATTTCATGTCGAAGCCAATGTGGGCCCGCCGCAGGTTTCCTATCGCGAGTCCATCCGCAAGGCCGTCAAGGCCGAGGGAAAGTTCGTCCGCCAGTCCGGCGGCCGTGGCCAGTATGGTCACTGCGTCATCGAAATGGAACCGAACGAACCCGGCAAGGGCTATGAGTTCGAGAACAAGATCGTCGGCGGATCGGTTCCGAAGGAATACATCGGCCCCATCGACGCCGGTATCCAGGAAGCATCCAAGAGCGGCATCATCGCCGGTTACGAAGTGCTCGACTTCAAGGTCCGTCTCATCGATGGTTCCTACCACGAAGTCGACTCGAACGAAATGGCGTTCAAGGTCGCCGGTTCCATGGCTTTCAAGGAAGCCATGCGCAAGGCGGATCCGGTCCTGCTCGAACCCATCATGAAAGTGGTCATCACAACACCCGAGGATTACATGGGCGATGTCATGGGCGACATGAACTCCCGCCGCGGCCAGATTCACGGCATGGAGGCACAGGCGGGCGGTCAGGTCATCACCACCCATGTGCCGCTGTCCGAGATGTTCGGCTATGCCACGAACCTTCGCTCCCGCACCCAGGGTCGTGCCGTGTTCTCCATGGAATTCGATCACTATGCGGAAGTGCCGAAGCATGTCCAGGAAAAAGTCGCGGAAGGCCGCGGCAAGAGCAGGGATTGATTCCCTGTCGACTGTCCTGTTTCCAAACGGTCCGGAGCAGCCGGCGACGGCAATCCACGGGCCAGGAAAATGGGTTTTCGCGCAGACCGCGGCAAGGGGCGCCATATGGCTTCCAGGTGCGTGCAAAGCGCTTGAACTGCCTGTAATTCCATTATATAATCTATCAATCAGTGATTCGATGAAGGAGGGTTTATTTCCATGGGAAAGGCCAAATTTGAACGCAACAAACCCCACGTCAACATCGGTACGATCGGTCACGTCGACCACGGCAAGACTTCCTTGACCGCCGGCATCACCAAGGTGCTCGCCATGACGGACAAGACGATTCAGGTAAAGGCCTACGATCAGATCGACTCCGCTCCGGAAGAAAAAGCCCGCGGCATCACCATCAACACCGCCCACGTCGAGTACGAGACGCTCAACCGTCACTACGCCCACGTGGATTGCCCCGGCCATGCCGACTATGTCAAGAACATGATCACCGGTGCTGCCCAGATGGACGGCGCCATCCTCGTTGTCTCCGCCGCCGACGGCCCGATGCCCCAGACCCGCGAGCATATCCTGCTCTCCCGTCAGGTCGGCGTGCCGAGGATGGTCGTGTTCCTCAACAAATGCGACATGGTCGACGACGAAGAACTGCTCGAACTGGTCGAGATGGAACTGCGCGAGCTGCTTTCCTCCTACGAGTTCCCGGGCGACGAGATCCCGATCATCCGCGGTTCCGCTCTCGACGTGCTGGAGTGCACCTCCACCGATCAGAACGACCCGAAGTACAAGTGCGTCCTCGAGCTGATGAAGGCCGTTGACGAGTACATCCCCACCCCCACCCGCGAAACGGACAAGCCCTTCCTGATGCCCGTCGAGGACGTGTTCTCCATCACCGGCCGCGGCACTGTCGCAACCGGTCGTGTCGAGCGCGGCACGATCAAGATTCAGGAAGAAGTTGAAATCGTCGGCTTAATGGAAGCCCCCAAGAAGACGGTTGTCACCGGTGTTGAAATGTTCCGCAAGCTTCTTGACTCGGCTGTGGCAGGCGACAATGTCGGTCTGCTCCTCCGCGGCGTGCAGCGTGCGGACATCGAGCGCGGCCAGGTTCTGGCCAAGCCCGGTTCCATCACCCCCCACACCATCTTCAATGCACAGGTTATGGTTCTGACGAAGGAAGAAGGCGGCCGTCACAAGCCCTTCTTCTCCGGCTACCGTCCCCAGTTCTACTTCCGCACCACCGACGTCACCGGCAACATCAAGCTGCCTGAAGGCGTTGAGATGTGCATGCCCGGCGACCACGTCACCATGACCATCGAGCTCATCAACCCCATCGCCATGGAAAAAGGTCTGAACTTCGCCATTCGCGAAGGCGGCCGTACAGTTGGCGCCGGTGTTGTGGCGGAGATCATCAAGTAATCAGTGCCATCACGGCATGTCGCGCCCGCTGGGCGTGAATCCGTGAAACTGCCTCGGCAGGTTGGGATCCGGAAGCGTAAGCTTCCGGGTCCCTTTTCGCACCTAAGGTCCTGGAAGAAAAAAACCTGCTTTATGAATTTCCGAAAACAATGGCCAGACATGAACACTGTTTTCCGTCATGTATGGAACAGGGATAATCTTCCCCATGATCTTCCCCGGATTCGGATATTTCCCCCTTCCTGATTGACACGGATTATGCCCGGGAACATAATGAGTGACCGGGATACGGAACCATGTCAGGAACGGTCCGGGATTGACACCTGCCATCCACTCGGTAATAATGATTCCGGTGCAGTCACGCACCGTGGGGGTTACAACATGAAACCAGCAACCAACGCCAAGAAGACGAAAATCATGCCTCTGCTGCCTTTGCGCGGCATCGTGGTGTTTCCATACATGATCCTGCACTTTGATGTGGGACGGGCCAAGTCCGTCAAGGCACTTGAAGATGCCATGCTGAAGGAACAGACGATATTTCTGACGGCCCAGAAGGATCCGGGGGAGGAAGAGCCCGGGCACGACGACATTTACCAGGTCGGAACGATTGCCCGTGTCAAGCAGCTTCTCCGCCTGCCCGGCGATACGATCCGGGTTCTGGTGGAAGGTCTCGAACGCGCCCGTATTGCCTCCTGGGAAGATGACGATCCCTATTTCACCGTATCGGTCGAAGAAATGCGCGTGCCGAAAATTTCCCGCAACAAGTCCGAGGTGGAGGCGCTTGCGCGCCAGGTGGTCGAACATTTCGAGCGTTATGCCAAGCTGACCAACCGGATTTCACCGGATGCCACGCTTTCCGTGAGTGCCATTGACGATATTTCACGTCTGCCGGATGTCGTTGCATCGAACATGAACACGGGTGTCGACATGAAACAGGGCATCCTGGCGGAACCTTCCCCGAAGCGGCGACTGGAGAAACTGCTCGACATTCTGGTGAAGGAAATCGAAATTCTGGAGATTGAACGGAACATCAACAGCAAGGTCAGACAGCAGATTGACAAGTCCCAGCGAGAATACTACCTGCGCGAACAGGTGAAAGCCATCCAGAAGGAACTCGGCGATCATGAATCCGGCGGTGACGAAGGGGATGAATACAAACTTCGCATCGAAGAGGCCAAGCTGCCGGAAGAAGTCGAAAAAAAAGCCCTCAAGGAATTGGAAAGACTGCAGAAGATGCATGCAGCCTCGGCGGAAAGCGGGGTCATCCGAACCTATCTCGATTGGATTCTGGAACTCCCCTGGACCACGGCCACGGAAGAAAACCTGGATCTGGACCATGCCGCCGAAGTGCTCGCGCGGGACCATTACGGCCTCGAAAAGGTGAAGGAGCGCATGGTGGAGTACCTGGCCGTGCGCACACTCCGGCATGGCCTCCATGGCCCCATCATATGCCTTGCCGGCCCTCCCGGCGTGGGAAAGACATCCATCGCCCGCTCCATTGCGGAAGCCCTGAACCGCAAGTATGTCCGGATGTCGCTTGGCGGTGTGCGGGATGAGGCGGAAATCCGCGGACATCGCCGTACGTATGTTGGTGCCATGCCGGGGCGCATCATTGCAGCCATCAAGCAGTCCGGAAGCCGGAATCCCCTGATCCTGCTGGATGAAATCGACAAGATGTCCAGCGACTTCCGCGGGGATCCTTCCTCCGCCATGCTGGAAGTGCTGGATGCGGAGCAGAACAAGGACTTTCGGGACCACTACATGGAACTGCCCTTCGATCTTTCGGATGTCCTTTTCATTACGACAGCCAACTACAAGGATGCCATTCCGCGGCCGCTCCTCGACCGGATGGAAGTCATTGATATCTCCGGCTACACGGATGAAGAAAAGGTTCACATCGCCACCCGGCATCTGGTTCCGAAGCAGCTTGGCATGCATGGGATTCCGGAAGGGCGTCTGAAGTTCGAGACAACGGCGGTCCGGGAAATCATCCATCACTACACCCGGGAAGCTGGCGTCCGGAATCTGGAACGGTCCATCAATTCCGTCATGCGGAAAAGCGCAAAGGATCTTGTGATGGATGACACGCTCTCCATCCGGGTGAACGCAAAAACCGTCCAGAAATACCTGGGTGCCCGGAAGTTCCTTGTGGACAAGGCGAACGAAATCGATGAAGTGGGCGTGGCCCGAGGCCTCGCATGGACCCCGGTAGGCGGTGACACCCTGGCGATCGAGGTGACCCTGATGCAGGGAGATGGCGCGTTGGAGCTGACGGGTCAGCTCGGAGACGTGATGAAGGAATCCGCCCGCATCGCACGCAGCGTCATCCGTTCCCGTGCCGAGGAACTCGGCATCGATCCGATGTTCCACAAGCGGCTTGACATGCACCTTCATGTGCCGGAAGGCGCGATTCCGAAGGATGGACCTTCTGCAGGCATCACACTGGCCACCGCAATGGCCTCCGCCCTGACAGGCATCGCCATCAGACGGAATGTCGCCATGACCGGTGAGATTACCCTGCGCGGGCGTGTGCTGGGCATCGGCGGTCTGAAGGAAAAAACACTGGCAGCCCATCGTGCAGGCATAGACACCATCATCATTCCGGCCGAAAACAAAAAGGACATAGAGGAAATTCCGCTGAAGATTCGGGAGAAGCTCCGCATCATTCCGGTTTCCCGCTTTGAACAGGTTTTGAAGTATGCATTGGTGCGCCTGCCGTCTCCTGTCCGGAAAATCAATCCGCAGCCAAATGGGGTTTTCCGGGCGGACGCTGTTGCGGGACCGGTTTCCGAACTGGAACACTGATGCATGGATTCCTGCATCGACATGAGGTACACGGAGGTTTGCATGCTGATTCTGCGCCATGCGCATATCCATACGATGGCCGGTTCAATCTGGAAGGATGGATACCTGACCGCTGAGAACGGGAAAATTATTGCCATCGGCCCTATGGCTGAATGCCCGGATCCGGGCCAGTCCGATGAGGTCCTGGAAGGTGCGGGCCGTTGGACTATGCCGGGACTTGTTGATGCCCATTGCCATCTGGGTGTTTTCGGAGACGGACTAGGTTTCGAAGGCGATGATGGAAATGAAGCCACTGATCCCGTCACGCCGCATTTGCGTGCCATCGACGGGATTCATCATGCCGATCGGAGTTTCAGGGAAGCGGTTGCTGCCGGCGTGACAACCGTCGTCACCGGCCCGGGCAGTGCAAATGTCATCGGCGGACAGTTTGCCGCGTTGAAAACGGTCGGACGCACTGTGGATGAAATGGTCTTCAAGGCACCCTGCGCCATGAAAATCGCATTCGGAGAGAATCCCAAGTCCGTATACCATGAAAAGCACCAGACACCCTCCACCCGCATGGCCACCGCAGCCATGCTTCGTGAAAACCTGATGAAGGCAAGGGAATATCAGGAAATGCTGGATGATTACGAGGAGGACCCCGACGAGAACGACAAACCGGATTACGACATGAAGCTGGAGGCCCTGCTGCCGGTTCTTCGGAAGGACCTTGTCGTGAAGGCGCATGCACACCGGGCGGACGATATCGCCACCGCCCTGCGCATCCGGAAGGAATTCGATCTCGATCTCACCATCGAACATTGCACGGAAGGATGGATGATGGCGGACGTTCTGAAGGAATCCGGTGTCGATGTGGTGGTTGGCCCGCTGCTGACGGACCGATCCAAACCGGAACTTCGGAACCAGGAACTGAGCAATGCCGCCAGACTGGAATCCGCCGGCGTATTCCCGGCCATCATGAGCGATCATCCGGAAGTGCCGGTCCGTCATCTCCTGCTGTCTGCTGCAATGGCGGCATCGGAAGGACTGTCGGAGGAATCGGCCTTCAGATCGGTCACCATCCGTGCGGCGGAAGTCTGCCGGATCTCGGAGCGGGTGGGGAGCCTCGAATCCGGAAAAGACGCGGACTTTGTTCTTTTTTCCGGACACCCGTTCGCCCATGGAACGCGGGTGGATTGCACGATCATCGAAGGACGCATTGTATACAGTCGGGAGGAAGTCCGATGAAATCGACCGGAGCGCCCGATTGGTCGTGCGAGAGCAACAGCGAACAGGAGACCCTGAATGCCGGCCGGAGTTTGGCCGGACGCCTGGCACCGGGAAGCACGGTTTGTCTGGATGGAGACCTCGGAACGGGGAAAACTGTTTTTGCACGCGGGTTCGCCGCCGGCCTCGGCATCGCAGGACCTGTCACCAGTCCCACCTTTACCTTGGTGAATTCCTATGAAGGCCGCTTGCCGGATGGATCCGGACGCACGCTCCACCATTTCGACCTCTATCGGATCAACGACCCGGAAGAGCTCTTCGGGATCGGATGGGATGAATACTTTGATGGAGAGGCGCTTTGTCTGGTGGAATGGCCGGAACGGGCAGGGGGCATGCTCCCGGAAGACCGTCTGCGGGTTGTCATTCTCCGCGGACCCAATCATCCCGATCATCGAATCATCACAATCAGGATGGAGGGAAGGGACGCATGAGGATTCTCGCCCTCGACACGGCCTGCATGACCGCAACCTGTGCGGTTGCCGAAGACGGCGCACTGCTTGCCGAATCCGCGCTGCACGGGACCCTGACGCACTCCCGGAAGCTGCTGCCCATGGTGTCTGCCATGCTGGAATCCCTGTCCATGAAGCCATCGGATATGGATGCCTTCGCTGTTTCCATCGGTCCCGGATCTTTCACCGGTCTGCGCATCGGTGTCGTGACGGCGAAAGGGCTCGCGTTCGCAACCGGAAAGCCCTGTTTTGGGATACCGACCCTTCAGGCACTTGCCATGACCGTTCCCTGGTTCAACGGGGTCATCTGTCCTGTGCTGGATGCGAGAAACAGCCATGCTTTCTGCGGGTTCTACGAGCGCAGGCCATACGAAGCCTTCCCGCTTGCGGAGGATACGGTTCTGCATGTGGATGATCTTTCCGATCGGCTGCTTTCTTTGAACCGGGATATCCTGCTGATCGGCGATGCCGCGCAGCGATTTCACGAAATCATGCAAGTCAGGTGGCGGAATATGGGCGTCAACAGTTCCGTTCATGCCGCCGACCCGGTCCTGTTCGGACCCCGTGCGGCCACGACGGCCCGGCTGGCTCTGAAAAGACTCGAAGCCGGAGACGCGGGGGACGCTTCTTCGCTGGCACCCCAGTACCTGAGGCAATCACAGGCTGAACGGTATAAACACAGAGATCCATGAGCATGCGGTGGAGGAATTCATGAACAATCCCCCGGACATCCGCCGGATGGCGGAAAGAGACCTGGCCGGACTTGCCGGGGTGGAGGCGCGCTGCTTCTCCATTCCCTGGTCACGCGGCATGCTGGAAGAGGAGCTGGCCAACCCCGGCGCCCTGTACCTGGTGGCCGAAAGGGATGGTGAACTCATCGGTTATGCCGGAGCCTGGATCATTTTTGAGGAAGGGCACATCACGAACCTCGCGGTCGACCCCTCCGCACGACGGACCGGAGTCGGGAAGACCCTGCTTTCCGCTTTGATCGAAGGGCTGAGAGGGGCCGGCGTTCATTCCGCCACACTGGAGGTCCGGCGGGGCAATTCCCCGGCCATCACCTTGTACCGGTCGTTCGGCTTCTCTGTGGAAGGTGTCCGGCGAGGCTACTACAGTGACAACAATGAGGACGCGCTCATCATGTGGGCCAGATTTTCATGAAGCAGGCAACAGGCAAGGGGGATAAACGCATGGATGTCAGACCGCTTTCCGCCGAACAGCTCCGCAGGGAAATGAATCCGGCCGATTTCGATTTCAGGGATACTTCGGAACTGAGTCCTTCCCGTGAACTCATCGGGCAGCAGCGGGCCGTGGATGCGCTGGATTTTGGCCTGCGCATCCGACTGGACGGCTACAACATCTATATGAGCGGGGAAGCCGGCGAGGGAAAGACCCGATATGCGTTGGAATGCGCACAGAAGGCCGCCCGTGCGATGCCTGTGCCGGAGGACTGGGTGCATGTCCACAATTTCGATGACCCGGACCAGCCCAAGGCGATGAATCTGCCGGCCGGCACCGGACGCGTCTTCAAGAAGGATATGGAGGAGTTCATCCGCGTCATCGAGCAGGAGATCGTCAAGGCTTTCGATGGGGAAGACTACCAGACGGAACGCACACGCATCATCCGCCAGTTCAAGGACAAGAAGGACAAGCTTGTCGCGGAACTGAACCAGGAAGCGGCTGCACGCGACTTTCGCGTGAAGATGACAAACTCCGGCATCTACTTCATGCCGGTCGTCGACGGCAGTCCTGTGGATGAGGAAGAGTTCAAGGACCTCGACGAGGAGATCAAGAGCAGCTTCAACAAGAATATGGAAATCCTGCAGAAGGAATGCGCCGACATCGTCCGACGCATCCGCGAAGTTGAAATGGAAGCGGAGGAAGCGGTCAAGGAGTGGGAAAGCCGCATCGCTCTTTACGCCGTCGGGATGCATATGGACGATCTGCGGGACAAGTATGCGGAACGGGCGAATGTGCTGGAATACCTCGAAAGGGTCCGTGCCGACATCCTTGCGAACCTTGACGCGCTGCGTTCCGAGGATTTCGGGGAAGATCAGCAGGCCGCCTTCATGCAGATGATGATGAAGCGCAATCAGGAAGATGACCCGCGGGCGCGGTACCGGATCAATCTGCTTGTGGACAATGGCAGCCTGCATGGCGCGCCTGTCATCATCGACTACAATCCCACCTATCAGAACCTGATGGGACGGTGCGATTATGAAAACGAAATGGGTTCCCTCACAACGGACTTCATGCGCATCAAACCCGGTCTTTTTCATCAGGCCAACGGCGGATTCCTGATTATCCAGATGACGGACCTCATCATGAATCCGCAGTCCTTCGAGGCGATCAAGCGGACCCTGAAGACACGGCTCATCTCGATCGAACCCATGAAGGACCAGATGAACATGATGGGTCTGTCCACCCTGAAGCCGGAGCCGATTCCGCTGAACGTGAAGGTCATTCTGGTCGGCAGCACGGAAATCCATCAATTGCTGTTCAGTATGGACCGGGATTTCAAGAAGCTGTTCAAGATCAAGGCGGATTTTGATGACGAGATGCCTTGGAACAAAGACAATATCTACAGACTCGCCCAATTCATCTCCGCCTGGTGCGCCCGGGAGGGCATCCGCCATTTCGACCGGAGCGGCGTGGCCGCTGTCGTCGATCGATGCTCCTGGCTGGTTCAGGACCAGAACAAACTGACCACCCATTTCAATGATATATCGGGCATTCTCGCCGAATCCGGAACTTGGGCGGAAATGGAGGGTGCCGAACTTGTCGGTGCCACCCATGTGAAAAAAGCGATTGCCCAAAAGCGTCGCCGTTCCAGCAAAAACGACGAGAACATGCTGGAGATGTATGCGGATGGAACGCTCATGGTGGACACCGACGGCTGGATGACCGGCCAGATCAATGGGCTGGCCGTGCTGGACATGGGGGATATCACCTTCGGGAAGCCCTCCCGCATCACGGCGGCCACC
>JFJP01018660.1_pt1 | contig 17712 bp, 14 predicted proteins | sample 431651 | NCBI WGS metagenome assembly JFJP01 (sample SAMN02602958, study PRJNA72255) | Microbial mat metagenome, whole genome shotgun sequencing project. | biome: fresh water; feature: sink hole; material: water; isolation source: purple microbial (photo- and chemosynthetic) mats found in...
CCCCGCGCGGATCAGAACCTCGGGGGCGAACGTCTCGTCGTCCGTCATCCGGGCCACCGTCTGCTGCACGGCCCCCCAGCGGTTGGTATCGGTCGTACCATCCACCTGCATGACCAGATCGGCCAGGATCAGCTCGGGATCGGCAGGGCAACGGGCAACCGCCTCCCGCGTCACGGCGGGATCTTTTTCCGACAGCGAGACCCGTGCACGCCAGATCACGGCATTGGCCGGGGCATGGACAAGCGCCCGCTCCAGGGCCGCCCGTGCCAGGAGCAGATCCTGCTGTCGGGCAGAGCGCATGGCCAGCTCATACAGGGCGCCGGTCTTCTCAAGCGGCGTCCGCCCCACCGCCTCCCATGCATTCAGCAGAGGCTCGTGACGCGAGACATCGCCCTTCTCGCTGGCGGATTCAGCCACAAGCTGCCCCTCCAACCACGCCAGCATCACCCCGCGCAGAGCCTTGATATAGGGACTGGTAGCCTGGTCATGCGCCTGCTGAAAATCACCGTGCATCGCCTGCAGTGCTGCCGCATCCAGCGGCGGAGGCCAGCGCGGGGCCAGGACAAACGATGCCGGTGGAAGCCAGAGCAGCGGAGGAGAAGCCCGATCCGGTGACGCGGCGGGGGCGATTCCCATGGAACTTTCCAACCGTTGCGCCTGGGCGGTGCGCCCGGTCGCATACAGCAGATTGATCGCAGCGGCCGAGCTACGACCCGCCGGGGTACGTGACAGGACATGCAACGCCTGGGCACTGAAACCGAACGCATCCCAGATGGCGGATTCTGCAAAATCAAGGCGTTCGGCCCCGGGAAAGGCGCGCCGTGCCATCTCCTGTACCTGCATGGCGCATACCCCGAGATCCAGATTCATCAGAACGCTGACGCGGAGCAGCTCCACCATCAGATTAGCCCCGCCGCCCTGCTGGTCGTACTCAACCAGCATCTCGTAGGCCCGCTGCCAATCCTGCTGCTGATGATAGAGATTGGCATGCTGGAACAGGACCTCCGCAGACCGCTCGGGATAGACGGCACGGATTCGGTCCAGCCGCTCGTGGGCCTCATCAAACCGCTCCAGCATGGCAAAAACCACGGGGTAAAGCCGCATAAAGCGCTCGCCCAACGGCCCCTGGGCCTCGCGCTGCGCCAAGGCGGCAAGACCCCTTTCCAGATGGATCCGTCCGCTCGCCCGGTCAACGGTAGACGCGGACACCTCATCGATCAAGGGAATACGCCGCCGCAGATCACGAAACGGGCGCATCTGCGAGAAGAGGTTCAAGACGGGAACCAGATCCAGCATCCGCTCGGATTCATCCGACTGGATCGACAAATCACGGCGCGGAAACCGCGTCCAGCCCTGCCCATGCAGGGCTGGTGCGATCAGCCGTTCAGGATCGCCGGGCGAGACCTTCTCAAGGCGTAGATACGCCAGCCAGGCCAAATCCGGACGTGCCAGACGCCAGCCGAATCCGGCCGCCTCGGACGCGAGATCGGCAGGCATCCTGCCGATATTCGCGCGGAAGCACCGTTCGAACTGGCTCATCCAATGCCCATCGCGCCGCCGCGAGGCGATCTCGAACAACGACCGCATGAAACGGGGATCGTCGGGCCATGCCTTGAGCGCCTGCTCCATCACCCGGACCAGCCCCGAGAGATTATTGACCTGCTGATTGGCATATAAGGCAATTAGCGCCTGGTAGACTTCCGCATATGGGCGATCATGGTCGGCCGCGGCTATCGTGGCCCATTGTTCGTGCCGTGCCAGATAGGGGAACAGGCTACGAATCCGCGGCAGCATCATGTGCGACCCCGAGGCCACCCGCAAATGCCGGGCGGTTTCTTCAGGAACCCCGTCCATCGCCGCGAATTCGGCCTTCAGCATAGCCACCCCAGGCATACGGTCGCTGTCCGGCGGCAGCGTATTGACCAGCGCCCGCGCCTCGGCCACGCGCCCACTCCGGCTGAGTGCCCAGCTTTTCATCACCGTCTCGCGCAGCCCGAGCCCCTTCCCTGCCCGCTCAAGCGCATCCAGCAGCAACAGGCCCTCCTCAAACCGCCCGAGCAGCAAGTCGGTACTCGCCTGCAGCCCTAGCAGTTCGGTGTCGGCCGGGAAATCACGAAGCATCTCGCCAAAGGCTCGATAGGCCGATGCCGGATCGGTTTCCATCAGCCCCGTGGCCACCTCGCGGATCATTTCCTTGCGGTGATAAGCCCTGCTCTTGTAGGCGATCCCAAAGACCCCGAGCCCGACCAGGCCCAACCCGGACAGCACCAGCAGGACCACCCCCAGACGCCGCAGCGGATGCGGGATCATGCTGGCATGATCGGGCAATTCCACATCCGGACGCTCCCCGCTCTCGCGCAGGGCCTGGCGGCGACGGGTCCACCACCGCCACCAGGCGGCCTCGATCTGCACCAGCACGATGGCGGCCAGCAGGAAAAGCCCGAGGGAATCGTGCAGGAAATTCTCCGCCCACTCCCGTTCCATGCGCGGAGCCCACAGCACCATATAGCAGATCCTCGAAATGTTCAGCATCAGGACCTGGATGAGCCCGAGGAACACCACCCCGATGGTTTCCCACCAGCGCAGGCGCAGCAGCAGACTCACCCCCAGGGCGCACAGGAACACCGTGACGCTCGTCTTCATCCCGCTGCAGGCCTCGGGCACCAGGAAATTCTGGTAGCCCGTGCGCAAAATGGTGCCATCGCCCCACACGCGGACATTGAGGATGTGCAGCACCATTTCCGATCCCATGACCGAGAGATGCTGCATCATCGCCTGCAGCCCGTCGAACAGGGTACCGGGCAGCGGATGCACCCAGAAGATCATGAAGGCCGCCAGGAGCAGATCGGGGCGGGCGCGGGGAGACGAACGCCAGATGAGGCAGGCAAGGAGCAGCAGCAGGATGCCAGCCCATTCGAGGGTGTGTACCGGAAGGATATTGCCAACCAGGGCGGCAAGGGTACCCATCACCAGGAACCAGGGGACCATGCGGTCCGGCACCCGCAGGCACTCGGCCTCAGGGCGCTTGCGACGGATGAACAGGAGCACACAGAAAAAAAGCCCCAGCGTGAACCGGATCCCTGCATCCGCATCGCCCGTCAGCCGTACCCAATTGAGCGTGAGCCACACCCCGAAAAGCGTCGCCGCCGCCAGCAGAACGAATCGTCTTGCCATACTCATGTTTTGGAATATATCGAACTCGGCAAACAAATACCAGTAAAAGCAGCAACGGAATCAGAACGCTTGCAAAATCGGAAACGATGGCTAATATAGGCCGCCATGAACAAAATAATATACAAGCAGCAGTTATCGTCGGATGTCTACAAAATGCGGATCGAAGCGCCACTGATCGCCAAGGAACGGCGGGCGGGGCAGTTTATCATCGTGCAGATCGATAGCCATTTCGGCGAACGGATCCCCCTAACGATCGCGGATGCCGATCCGGTCGAGGGGTCGATCACCATTATCTTCCAGGCCGTCGGCCGCACCACCCACCTGCTGGCCGTGAAGAACGTCGGCGACAGCGTCCAGCATCTCGTCGGGCCACTGGGCACGCCCACGCATATCGAGAAATTCGGTCGCGTGATCTGCGTCGGGGGCGGCATCGGGGTTGCACCGATGCACCCGATCGCCCAGGCCATGAAGGCGGCGGGCAACGAGGTGATCATCATCATGGGGGCTCGCAACCGCGACCTGCTGATCCTCGAGAAGGAGATGCGGGCGATTGCCGACGAGCTGATCATCTGCACGGATGACGGATCCTGCGGACGCAAGGCTCTGGTGACCGCGCCGCTGAAGGAATTGTGCGAGATGGAGCCGAAACCGGCCCTGGCCGTGGCCATCGGGCCACCGATCATGATGAAGTTCTGCGCGGAAACCACGCGTCCCTACGGCGTGCATACCATGGTGTCGCTCAACACGATCATGGTGGACGGCACGGGAATGTGCGGGGGGTGCCGCGTGACGGTCGGGGGCGAGACCAAGTTCGTGTGCGTCGACGGGCCTGAGTTCGATGGCCACAAGGTCGATTTCGATAATATGATGAGTCGCCTCAAGGCGTATAAGTCGCGCGAGGAACAGGACCACCACCGCTGCCATCTGGACGAAGTAATCGAGGAAAAGAAATGACACATGCCACCCCCGAGCAATTGACGCAAGCCGCCGAACAGCACCTGGCGGCACTGGAGAAACCGTTGAAGGCGAAGCAGCGCATGGCGATTCCTGCCCAGGACATGCCCGCGCAGGATCCCGCGGTGCGCCGTCACAACATGAACGAGGTCGCCCTCGGCTATTCCGAGGCGCAAGCGCGCCTGGAGGCCGAACGCTGCCTGCAGTGCCCGACCAAACCCTGCGTGGCGGGCTGTCCGGTCAGCATCGATATCCCTGCCTTTATCCAGAAGATCGCCGATGGCGATTTTGCGGCCGCCATCGGCGTGATCCGTGAAAGCAGCCTGCTCCCGGCAGTCTGCGGGCGCGTATGCCCGCAAGAGTCGCAGTGCCAGGCCCCCTGCACCGTCGGCAAGGCACTGAAATCGACCGACAAGGCGGTGGCGATCGGTCGGCTGGAGCGTTTTGTGGCGGACTGGGAGCGTGAGAACGGATTGCTCAAGACACCGGCAGTGAAACCGACGACGGGTAAGAAGGTCGGCATCATTGGCAGCGGCCCGGCGAGTGTGACGGTGGCGGCGGACGTCCGGCGCGAGGGGCACGAGGTCACCGTCTTCGAGGCCTTTCACCGCCCCGGCGGGGTGCTGCTTTACGGGATTCCCGAGTTCCGGCTACCCAAGGCGATCGTGGATCGCGAGATCGACGAGCTGCGCGCGATGGGCGTCGAGATCAAGACCGACTTCGTGATCGGACGGACACGGCGCTTGAGTGATCTGCTGGAGAAGGATGGATACGATGCCCTCTTCGTCGGGACGGGTGCCGGTTTGCCGAAATTCATGAACATCCAGGGCGAGAACCTGGTCGGCGTCTTCTCGGCCAACGAGTACCTGACCCGTGCCAACCTGATGAAGGGGTATGATGACCGGGCCGCAACACCGATCTTCCCGTCGAAGAAGGTGGCCGTGCTGGGCGGCGGCAATGTCGCCATGGATGCCGCGCGCTGCGCCATCCGTCTCGGCGCGGAAGAAGTCCATCTGGTGTACCGGCGGACCGAGGCGGAGATGCCGGCACGTATCGAGGAAGTGGCCCACGCCAAGGAAGAGGGCGTGCAATTCCATCTGCTCCAGAACCCGACACGCATCCTGGCCGACGAACGCGGCTGGGTCTGCGGCATGGAACTGCTGAAGTATGAACTGGGCGAGCCGGATGCCTCCGGGCGTCGCCGTCCGGTCGAGATCAAGGGCAGCGAGTTCGAGATGGATGTGGACACCATCATCGTGGCCATCGGCAACGAATCCAATCCGCTGATCCGCCAGACCACGCCGGGACTGGCAACCAGCAAATGGGGAACGCTGATCGTGGATGAGACGGGCAAGACCTCGCTGGACCGCGTGTACGCGGGCGGTGATATCGTCCTCGGCGCCGCCACCGTGATCCTCGCCATGGGCGAAGGCCGTCGCGCCGCCGCCGCCATCAACCAGATGCTGGCGCAATCCTGATGGACTGATAGGATTTTCTTCGTTCGTTCCGAGAGCGTGATACCCCCGCACCGGGCGTGGCACGGGCCGTGCTTACATGCAGGGCATGCAAGAACGAATACAGATGAAGTTGTGGAGCGGCGTGCTGTTGGCACTGCTGCTTTCGTATGTTCCGGGGTGGTGCGAGTCGCCGACAACGGGTCCCGCAGAAAACGCAATAACCAATACGGCGAGCGTGAGTCCGGCATGGCTTGCGAACCCTGCAGGGGATTCGCCATTGGCCCCATCACCCAATTTCGGGCGCTCGGTCTGGGCCCTTGTGATCATTGTCGGGGTGTTGTGCGGAGCCCACTATATGCTCCGTCGGCGGGTATCCGCATGGGTCTGCCCGGCCCCTGACCGGCTGAGGATCGTGAGCCGCCAGCGTCTGGGGGCGAGGCAGGAGTTATTGGTGGTGGAATGGGAAGGCGAACGGCTTTTGCTTGGCGTGGGGCCTGCCTTTATCAATCCCATCCATCGCAAGCCGGCCCCTGAACCCACACCATTCCCTGTGATCGGGGACGAGGTGTCATCATGAGGCGGAACATCCATCAACCGGTTTTCGCCAGGGCCGTGGCAGGTGTCGTGCTGCTGGCGATTTCATTGCTGCCAATGGCCACAACAGCCGTACATGGCCAGGATGCCGCGACGGTGATTCCCGCGCTGACCGGAGCAGCAGGGACGGCGACGCCGACCGGCCCTATGGGCGTGCAGATCCGCTTTGACGACGGCGGCAACCCGGAAACGCTTTCGACCAGTATCCGCATCCTGTTGCTGATGACCGTTTTATCGTTGGCCCCATCCGCGATGGTGATGGTCACCGGTTTCACCCGCATCATGATTGTGCTCAGTATCGTACGGCGGGCGATCGGACTGCAGACGGCCCCCCCCAACCAGATTATCGCCGGCTTGGCGATGTTCATGACCTTCTTCATCATGCGCCCGGTCTGGCAGGAGATTTATACCAACGCATGGGAGCCGCTGCAGGCGGGCACCATCGGCGATGTGGAGGCCTGGGACAAGGCGGCGGTACCGCTGCGCAAGTTCATGCTCAGGCAATGCGGCGAGTCGGAACTGCGCCTCTTCCATGAACTGGCCAATGAGCCCATCCCTGAATCCCCGGACGATGTAAAGATGGGGGTACTGACCCCGGCTTTCATGATCAGCGAACTCAAGACCGCTTTTCAAATGGGCTTCCTCGTCTGGCTGCCGTTCCTTGTGATTGACCTGGTGCTGGCATCTTCGCTTATGGCTCTGGGCATGATGATGCTGCCGCCGATGATGATCTCACTCCCTATCAAGGTGCTGTTCTTCGTGTTGGCGGATGGCTGGACACTGGTGATTCATGGCCTGGTCCAAAGCTTCCTGTAGCACATCAAAGGAGGTATGATGAGTCCGCAAATGGCCCTGGAATTGACCAATCAGGCACTGATGAAATCGATGGAGCTGTCGTTGCCGATGCTGCTGACGGCGATGATCGTCGGCATCCTTATCAATATTTTCCAGACCGTCACCTCCATCAAGGACCAGAGCCTGTCCTTCGTCCCCAAGTTATTGGCGGCCGCCGCCGTCGTCGGCATTGCCATGCCCTGGGGGATTCAGTTGATGAGTGCCTACTTCCGTGATCTTTACCAGATGCTGGGCGGGATGTAGCCATGACCGTGCTCCTCGGCGATTATCCCGTGGTCCTGCTGCTGGTCTTCTTCCGGATCAGCGGCATCCTGCTGCCCCTCCCCTTCTTCGGCATCCCTCCGGGCAGCGGCTGGTTGCTGGCGGCCGTGTCCTTTCCGCTGACCCTGCTGTTCTGCAGCGTCCTGCCGGACTCCTGGACGGCCTCGGTCGCTGCCCTGCAAACGCCCGGCGCGATCATCCATGCCCTTTTATGTGAGGTCCTGCTCGGGGCAGCGATCGGTCTGGTCTGCGGCATCTTCATCAGTGCCTTCACTTTCGCAGGGATGATGGCCAGCCATGCCACCTCGCTGTCGATGGCTGAGGAGCTGGATCCGGACACAGGGGAGGCCTCCGACATCCTCACCCATATCTGGCGGATGCTGTTCCTGCTGATCATCCTGGCACTGGATGCGCACTTGATGATCTTCCGCATCATCGCCCGCACCTTTGAAACCCTGCCGGTCCCCTGGATGGGGTGGCTGCACAGCGGGCGCGACCTGGCCATGCTCGGGGCCGTCTGCTTCCGGACAGGGGTTTCCATCGCCCTGCCGGTCATCACCATGTCCCTGATCGTCAGCATCGGCATGGCCCTGATGTCCCGGTTTGCCGCCGAATTCAACGTCATGTTCCTCTCACTCCCCGTCCATGTCGTCAGCGGGGTCTTCGTCATGGCCCTCACCATCATGCTGGGCGGGACCATCTTCAGCAGTGTGGCATACGAGATGCTAACAACCGTGGCAAGGTTTCTCGGATGGTAGTGCCGATTTGCCATTCCATGGCGAATCGCGAGAGATCTGGATAGCGCGGGAACTATGGAAGGTAAAAACGGAAGATCTGAAAAGGCCACCGGGAAGCGCCGTTCCGATGAACGTAACAAAGGCAACCTGGTGATGTCCCAGGAGGTCGTTTCGGTGGTCGTACTGCTGGCGGCAGCCATGCTGCTTCGCAGTGGCCTACCCTCCTACCTGGCTGGCACGCAGAAGATGCTCAAGCACTGCATGGCCTTGTCCACCGAGCGGATCTGGAGCGGCATCTGGCTCCAGCAGCATTACTGGGACGGACTGGAATCGGTTCTGGTCGTGGTGGCACCCCTGATGGGGGGACTGGTGCTGGCCGGGGTCGTCAGCAGCATGGGACAGACGGGGCCCTATTTCAGTTGGGAGGCCTTCCATGCGGGAGGGCTCAAGGCACTCAACCCAGCCAACGGGGTTAAGGAACTTATTTCGCTGAAGTCGTTCACAAAACTGCTGATGACCCTCTGGAAAGTGCTCCTGATCGGGGGCATCCTGTATTTTTTCTGGCGTCGAAAATGGGACACCTTGGCGCAACTCCCCGTGTTTGACCTTGCATCCTCGGTGGCCTGGATGGGCAATAACCTGTATTCCACCGTGATCGCGGTCATCTGCCTGGCCATGGCGATCGCGGCCGTGGATCTGGTGATCACCTGGCGACGGCATGAACAACAGATCATGATGACCAAGCAGGAAGTCAAGGACGAGCGCAAGCAGTACGAAATGAAACCCGAGGTCAAGCGCGCCCAGTTCCGCAGGATGCGGTCGTTGACCATGTCGCGGCTGGTGGCGGAAGTACCGAAAGCGACGGTCATCATCACCAACCCGACACGCGTGGCCATCGCAATCCGCTACAATCCCGAGACCATGGATGCCCCGATGGTGGTCGCCAAGGGGCTGCGCATGCGGGCCAAGCGCATCCGCGAGCTGGCCGCCGAACATAACATCCCGATTGTTGAACGCCCCCCCCTGGCACGGGCCCTGTACCGCATGGTGCCGACCGGGCGGGCGATCCCCTCCACGATGTTCGAAGGCGTGGCGGAAGTCCTCGCCTACCTGCATCGGCTGGGACACCGCCTGGAAGGACTCAGGACTTGAGCATGGAACGGATATTACCTAAAAAGGGCTGATCATGAGCGATAAAAAATTCAGACATTCCGACATGCTGGTCGCCGGGGCCATGATCATGACCCTGGCGGTGCTGATCCTGCCGATCCCCACGCCGCTGCTCGATGTGATGCTGGTGCTGAGCATTGCCATGAGCGCCCTGGTGCTGTTTATCATCCTGCAGCTCAAGGATGCCCTGCAGCTTTCATCCTTCCCCTCCCTGCTGCTGCTGCTGACGCTGTTCCGGCTGGCGCTGAATGTGGCCTCGACCCGCCAGATTCTCCTGAACGGCTACGCAGGCGAAGTGATCCGCTCCTTCGGCGAGTTCGTGATCGGCGGCAACTATGTGGTTGGCGTGGTGGTGTTCGTGATCCTGGTACTGGTTAATTTCATGGTCATCACCAAGGGTGCAGGCCGTATCGCCGAGGTCGCGGCCCGCTTCACCCTGGATGCCATGCCGGGCAAGCAGATGAGTATTGATGCCGACCTGAACGCCGGGCTGATCGACGAGACCACGGCCGTCAAGCGCCGTGAAGCCCTGACCAACGAGGCGGACTTCTACGGCGCCATGGATGGTGCCAGCAAGTTCGTGCGCGGCGATGCCGTCGCCGGCCTGGTGATTACGTTCATCAACATCGCGGGCGGGTTTGCGATCGGGATGACGCAGAAGGGCATGAGTGCCCTGGAATCCATCCAGGCCTATACCATCCTGACCGTGGGTGACGGCCTGGTCTCCCAGATCCCGGCGCTGGTGATCTCCACGGCGGCCGGTATGCTGGTGACGCGGGCAGCCTCCGACCAGAGCCTGGGCGAGGATATCAAGCTGCAACTCTTCCTGCGTCCCAAGCCGCTTTATGCCACGGGCGGAATGCTGGGGGCGATGGCCCTTGTACCCGGCCTGCCGACGATCCCCTTCATGGTGATGGCGGCCCTGATGGGCGGTCTGGGGTACACCATGCGCAACGTGAAGCATCCGGCCGACGTAAGCACGGCCACCGGGGCACCCGGCATGGCGGGCGGCAAAGCGCTTCCCGGCGGGGCCGCCGCTGGCGGGGCCAAGGGGGCAGCCGCTGCCGGCAAAACCACGGAGGTGCCCGATGTCAGCGCCATGGACGTCGAGATCGGCTTCGGCCTGGTACCGCTGGTGGATCGCGGCCAGGGCGGCACGCTGCTGGACCGGATCACCGCGATCCGCCAGCAAGTGGCCGAGGAGCTCGGGATCATCCTTCCCCCAGTCAACGTCCACGACAATGCCCGCCTGCGAAACAACGAGTATGCCTTGCGCGTACGCGGACTGGAAGTGGCCCGCGGGATGCTGCAGCCGGGTAACTGGCTGGCGGTGGATGCCACCGGGACACTCAAGTTCGAGGGGGGTGTGCAGGTCAAGGAGCCCACCTTCGGCTTCCGTGCCTGGTGGGTGACTCCCGGCCAGCGCGAGCTGGCGGAATCCAAAGGACTGACGGTGGTCGATGCCGCCGGGGTACTGAGCACACACCTGACCGAGACCGTGCGCCGCCATGCCGCCGAACTGCTCGGACGCCAGGACGTCAGCGACATGATTGAACGCGTCAAGCAGAAGAACGGATCCGTCGTGCAGGAGCTGATCCCGGCACGCCTGGCCGTGGGGGTGGTGCATCGCGTGCTCCAGTACCTGCTGCGGGAACGGGTCTCGATCCGTGACCTGGTACTGATCCTCGAGTCGCTTTCGGATCATGCCGCCAAGACCCAGGATCCGGTCCTGCTGGGCGAGCTCTGCCGCCGGGCATTGGGGGGACACCTCTCCGTGCCGTACCTGGAAGCTGGCAACCGGTTGCCCGCGATCGCGCTTCACCCCGAGGTGGAAGCCTCGATCAAGAACTCGATCAGCAGGGAAAATGGCGATCTTGGCGTTCTAGCCTTGCCGCCGGATCAAGTTCAAGCTATTCTGGCCAGCGTCAGTACCATGGTCGAGGCCGCACGCAAGAAGGGCCGGCATCCGGTGATCGTCGCCCTGCCTGCGTTGCGTCGGCATATCCGCCGGCTGATCGAGTCGCAGGAACGGGATCTGGCGGTGTTGTCGTTCGCGGAAATCCCGGATTCCGTGGATATTGATATTATTGGATTGATAAAGGTGGCGCAGGTCGCTACCAATAAGTAGGAATTGATGGAATGAAGATCCGCCGCTACAAAGGGGCCAACCGCGAGGAACTCTATCGCCTTATCCATAAGGAGATGGGGCCGAACGCCATTGTGGTCGCACCCGAGACTGCAGGCGGCGGCTCGATCTTCGGACGTGGCAGGAAATATGAGTTGATCGCCGTGCTCGATGAGCATGAAAACCATACGCCGCCGGCGGCGGCCCCGGAAGAGGCGGCGGATGGCGGCGACGCCATCCCCGGCACCGGCGAGGACTTCCGGCGCTGGAGCCGCCAGCAGAACCGCCAGTGGCGCGACCTGCAGGCGACCATGAGCGAGATCCGCAAGACGGTCGAGACCCTCCAGGTCGTCCGATCCGCCCCGGCCCCTGTCGCCAGCTCGGCACTGCCAGACTATGCCCGGCTCTGGGATTCACGGTTTGTCGCCCGCATACAACAGGATATCGCCGATCTTCCGTCCGCCGATCTGATCACCGTCAGCCAGACGCTGACGGGTGCCCTCCCCCTGACCCAGGGCTTCGGCTTCCACAAGGAGAACGGCAAGCCGCACATCATCGTGCTGGTCGGCCCGACCGGCTCCGGTAAGACCACAACCCTGGCCAAGCTGGCCTCGATCTGCTCGCACCGCGAGCACCTGAGCGTCGGCATCGTGACGACCGACACCTACCGGGTCGCCGCCGTGGACCAGATCCGCGAATATGCCTCGCTGCTGGATATGGAACTGCGGGTGGTCTTTTCCGCCGACGAGGCGCAGGCTGCCGTGGCCGCCCTGGCAAAGCATGACGTGATCCTGGTCGATACCCCGGGGCGTACCCACTTTGATGAGATGGGCCTGGCCATGAGCCACAAGATCCTTAGGGGCATGGGCGAGGTCACGGTGCTTTTAACAATTCCCGCGACGCTCAACCGTGACGACCTTGGCGATACCTTGCGAGGGTTTTCGCGCTTCAAGCCGGACTACCTGGTGGTCACGAAGATTGATGAGACGCGCCAACCCGCGCTCTTTACGGCGATCCCGTTCGAAACCGACCTGCGCGTGGCCTTTGTCACGAATGGGCAGCGCGTGCCGCAGGATATCTTTGCGGGCGATGCAGAGGCCGTGGCAGGCTTGCTGCTCTCATCGATGCGCGGAACCGCAACCGGGAGGCCCATGTGAACAGGCTCGAACAAAATCCGGCAGGCGATATGCAGGATCAGGCGGCCGGCCTGAGGGCACTGGCCAACCGGGGCGTGACGCGCCCGGTGGCGGCCGGGACGACCCGCTGCGTCGCCATCGGCAGCGGCAAGGGCGGCGTTGGCAAGACCGTGGTATCCGTCGGCCTGAGCCTGGCGCTTTGTGAACGCGGTTTCAAGGTGCTTTTATTCGACGGCGACATGGGCCTGGCTAATGTCGACCTGCAGATGGGCCTAGTGCCCGAGTTCACGGTGCAGGATGTCATCTTCGGGCATTGCCCGCTGGAAAAGGCACGGTTAAGCGTCGAGGGTGGCCCGGATGTGCTCGTCTCGGCCTCGGGGTCGCCAGAACTGGTGGACCTGAGCCCCGCCCGCCGTCGGCTGTTCATCGAGGACCTTTTCCGCTTCGCATCGAACTACGATTTCTTCCTGATCGATACGGGTGCAGGCATCGGGCGCGGCAGCACCGACTTCCTCGCCGCCTGCCCCGAAGTGCTGGTGGTACTGACCAATGAACCGACCTCCCTGATGGATGCCTATGCCCTGATCAAAACCCTGCACCTGCGCGGTGAAGCACATGGACTCGGGGTGATCGTGAACATGGTCGACACGCTGGAGGAGGGCGAACGCGTCTTCGGTCGCCTGAATGATATTGCACGGCAGTTTCTGGGTCTTACCCTCTCGCTGGAAGGCGTGCTGGTCTATGACCGGCGGGTTTCCGATGCCATCCGCCGCCAGCAGAGTATTGTACGGTATGCCGGGGATGGCGCAGTGGCGCATTGCCTGCGGGATCTGGCCGGACGGCTCGGGAACCGGCGCCGCGCACAGGCACGCCCTCCCGATCTGGATCAATGGATCAAACAATGGGAAGTCTCCGCCTTCCTGGCCACCAAGGGGGCGTCTGAATCATGAAGGCGATGCTCAGTCAATTGGCGCTGATTGTCGGGGGACTGGTCGCCTTGATCGCGCTGGTCATCAACCTCATGCGTGACATGGACCTGCTCACAGCGGTATCGCGCTCGGCTCTGGTATTTGTCGCGACGGTGGCAGTCATGGTAGTGTTCCTGCGCCTATTTTCGATGATTCTCGTCCGATTCGTGGCGGAGCAGGTGGTTCAGCAGCGCGCGCCGGCAGCCAAACCAGAAGAGAATACCCGCCCGGCGGGGGCAGCCGCCCGACCTTCGATACCGCGTGCTGGAGGGCCTAAACCGTAATGACCGCACGCAAGACACCGATCGATACCGATGACGAGGCGGCCACGCTGTGGAATGCCTACCGCACGGATCCGTCCGAAAGCACCGTCTGCGCCCTCGTGGAGTTTTACCTGCCCCTGGTTCGCCAAACCATGTCGTCGATGTCCGTCTATGCCCGGGCGGACATGGATCGCGACGATTTGCTGCAGCATGCCATGATGGGCTTATGGACCACCATCGTGCGCTTTGACGAGGCACGGGGCGTATCCTTCCGTAGCTTCGCTGTATCACGGATCCGCGGTGCCGTCCTGGATGCGCTACGCCAACACGATCCCCTGACCCGTACAGACCGTGCGCTGCTGAAGAACCTGCAACAATGCGTTGTCGATTATGCTGAACAGTACGAAGTGGCTCCGGACGAGGATCAATTGGCCGAGGATGCCGGTATCTCGATCGAGCGCCTGCACAGCCTGACCGAGCGGGCACAGCCGGTCCTTTCACTGGATGCCATGGCCTACGAGGATTCCGAGGGGGGCGGCACCAACCTGGTCGATCGCCTGGTTGACGAGAATGCGCCGGATCCCCGCCTGGATGCCGTACGCAATGAACGGGGTGCTCTCTTTCGCAAGGCATTCCGGAAACTGAACGACCGTCAGCAAAAAATACTCTACCTTTACTACTATGAAGAATTGACACTCAAGGAGATTGGCACCATACTTGACCTCACAGAAGCTCGAATCTGCCAGTTGCATGCCGGCGCACTGCTGGCGTTGCGCGGCATGCTGCAGGGAAGTTGAGTGGGTTTCGGCGAACAAGGAATGGATGCCGGTTTCAGAAGGAGGATCTTGTGAGTGATGCAATGGCGGGGTCGTCTTATAGCTCGTCGACCGGTAATGCACCGATATCGGCCGCCGATTCGCTGCACCGGGTCAGGCCGGTCGACCCCGATGGTCCGCAACAGGATGCGCCCGGTGAAGGACGCAAGGAAGACGCCAAAAAGCGGTCTACGGCGCACGGCGCCGTGGTGGTCGAGGATCAGTTGCAAATAAGCCCGGAAGCCCTTGCCCGGTCGTACGCTGAAGCATCCCGAACGACCGCTCCCGGAACAGCCAACGCGGCGGCACCCTCATTGGCCCAGCCCCCCGTGGAGAATCCACCGTCTTCATTCGAAACCGTGGCCTGAGCAAGGAACAATCAGGAAATGCTCACCTCGAGGTAGAATTCCTGACCTTCCAGTTCAATCGGGATCACGTCCGAAATCGTCACCCCGGACGGTGCACTGAGGTAATGATTCGTGCCGACAGCAACCGTCGGCAGGGACAGCGAGAGCAGGAAACCCACCTCGGAAAGACGCGTCTTGGCCCCTCCGGCGGTGATGTTCGCCAGTTCCCCCACGACATCCTGCAATTCAGCCGGCTCGACCGGCATATCCTCTTCCATCATCATCATGCTACGGAAGATCCGTTGCGCCAGCGGTTCGGGGAAAATCAAGGAGATCTGCGATCGCAACTCTATGCCCGTCGGTTCGTGCGTCCCGGAAAGACCTATCGTCCCGGAAATGCTCCCCGTGGGCGACCCACCCTTCTTGGCGCGCACCTCTCCTATCGTGACGGGCAACATCACCATCTGATTGAAGCCGTCTTCCAGGCTTTGGCAGAATGCCGGGATCATCGACAGGAACAGAGCTTTTGATTCTTCCGACTGTGCCATCGTGGTGTCTCCTTGAGCGTTGAGGGCTTAGCTGCCCAATAGTTCCGTCATTTTCTGTTTCAGCGTATCCGGTGTGAACGGCTTGACGATGTACGCATTGGCACCGCGGGTAAGGGCCTCGATCACATCATCCTTGGCACCCTCGGTCGTGATCATCATAATCGGCACCTTGGCATAGGCAGGCATGCCCCGCAACGTGACGATCAACTCCAGACCATCCATGTTTGGCATATTCCAATCTGTCAACACACAGTCAAAATTCTGAGCCTTGCACTGGTTGACCGCATCCTGCCCGTCCGAGGCCTCGGTAACATCTTCAAATCCGCAACGCGCCAACGTCATCTTCAGGATTCGACGCATGGTCGAAGAATCGTCAGCAACAAGAATTTTAGGATTTGTTATACTCATGTTCCTCCAGCATATAAGCGTTTAAGCAACCGCCCATCCAATAAAAAATCGATTCACATCAATTTACAAAAATGCTCTGGAGAAGAATGCCAACCTATCGAATCGGAGTCAATACGAAATTTTGAAATTAAAATGGGTCGGGCGCATCCTTAAAACAACACCCCTACCCTGCAACAACCGTTCTATTTTGAATGCGAGCGAATCTGAAATTGACCTTTCCAGCCCAATTCCGTTACATTATCGCCATGAAAGCGCTCATTAAGACCGGTTCCAGCAGGCGGGTGCCCGTGCCACCTTCAAAGCGATTTCTTATCCATCCCACTCACACGGGCGCGTGCCGGAAGGATAACGTGGTCATTGACCTCAACGACTCCGGATTGCTGGCGAGGCTGCATGAGGACATACTGACCAACCCCGACGCCGAACGCGCACTCACCGGGGCCCGTCGCGAGTTGTGCCTCGATCCGCCACCTTCGGCCACCCCTCTAACCGTCGCGCTCGCCGTGCAGGGTTCGCTTAACGAATACGCTTGGCCGGTCACCGCCACCGAAGCGGCCGCATTGGTTACCGCGCCTGCGTGGGTGCGTGCCATGTACGAATCGAGCGAACCAGACCTCGAGCGGTTGGATCGAGGACGACGTATTCCTTCGCTTACCGCTGTTGCCACGGAATCGTCAGCTGCCGTGCAGCACATGTATGAGGAGAATCCGTACCCGCGCTGGCACCGCCTCGGCCCGGCCACCCCGCAGGAACTCGGCCAGATCCTCCACGAGCTGACCGGCCGGGCATTCGAGCCGCCCGGGTTCATTCGCCGGCCGCGCCTGCTGGTGGCTGGTTGCGGCACCGGCCGGGAAATGTTGAGCGCTGCAAAGGCGTGGCAACCGGCCAGCATCACCGGCTTCGACCTGTCGCGTACCAGCCTGGCTTACGCCCAGCGGATGGCTGACCGACTCGGCTTCGACGTCGAGCTGTACCAGGCGGACTTGCTCGAACTCGGCGACTGGGATCGCCGGTTTGACGTCATCGTGTGCACCGGGGTGCTCCATCACCTCGAGGATCCGCTGTTGGGCTGGCGCATCTTGGCGCGGCTGCTGCGCCCCGGAGGTGTGATGCTCGTCGGGCTCTACAGCTCGACGGCTCGTGCGGGCGTCAAGGTGGCCCAGGCGCTGGTGCGCGAAAGCGGTCTGCCGCCCACGCCCGACGGTCTCCGCCGGGCGCGGGCGCTCGTCATGGATCTGCCGCCCGGTCATCCGGGCCGGAACTGCACCCGTATGGGTGACTTCTACTCCCTCAGCGGCACCCGCGACATGCTCTTCCACATACAGGAACGCACCTTCACCATGCCTGACGTCGCAGCGGCGCTCGAAGACGTTGGCTTGGAATTTCTCGGATTCCACTCCGGCGAAGCCGCCCGGCGCCTCTACCGCACACTGTTCGGTTTGCAGCAACGCCTCGCGTGGTGGGACACACTCGAGCAGCTCTACCCGCGCATGTTTCTGGGCATGTACCAATTCTGGTGCCGCATGCCTGACCTGCATCAAATGTCGGGGGCGCAAACCTTGCGACCTCCTGAAAGAAAGGAAATAAACAATGAAAACATCTGAACAGCAGCGGGCAGCCGTTGCCAAAGTAATCGTCAACGCGTGGCGTGACAAGGCCTACCGCAATGCGTTGCTGGCGGATCCGGCTGGCACTCTCCAAGGCGCCGGGCTGGCGCTCCCGCAAGATGCGGCTGTGACCGTGCTGGAGGACCGTCCAGGGGTGGCCCACGTGGCGGTCCCGCATGACCTGCCCACCAACGCCAAGGCGCAGTTGACTGCAGAACTCACCGCATTGCTGCCGCTACCGGACGGCAGCGAACTGCGGTTGCGTCAGTGCGGTGCCAACGAGTTCCTGCTCG
>JFJP01038405.1_pt1 | contig 17712 bp, 15 predicted proteins | sample 431651 | NCBI WGS metagenome assembly JFJP01 (sample SAMN02602958, study PRJNA72255) | Microbial mat metagenome, whole genome shotgun sequencing project. | biome: fresh water; feature: sink hole; material: water; isolation source: purple microbial (photo- and chemosynthetic) mats found in...
TCTGCCGGAGCGTAGGTGCCACCACTGAGAAGTGCATAGTGCGAGAATACATCAGGACGGGCAATTGTAATGGTCTTGGTTTCCATACCACCCATCGAAAGTCCACCCATAGCTCGATTGGGTTGATTAGCGAGCGTGCGGAAGTTGGTATCAATATAAGGAATCAATTCATCGATAAGAACAGTCTGAAAAGCTTCGATCTTAAAATTTTTCATACCGCCCATTTTGACATCGTTTGTCATGCCATAAGTCATAACAATGATGAATGGTTTGATTTTACCATTTGCGATAAGGTTATCCATTATCAAATTGGCGCGACCCTGGTTACTCCATGCGGTTTCATCCTCTCCCCAGCCATGCTGCAGGTAAAGTACAGGATATTTTTTTGATTTTTCCTTGTCATAATCCGGAGGGGTGTAGACAAATGCCCGGCGGGAGGTATTTGTGCTTTTTGACGGGAAAAGGATCTGTTGCACTTTACCATGGGGAACTTCCTTCAGAGCATAGAAGTCCTGGTCGTGAGCCGGTATTTCAATACCGCTTTCCCAGCGGGTAGAACCATAGAAGTTTAAAGTGCCGGGGTCGTTGAATACCCCACCGTCAACTGTCAGGCGGTAGTAATGGAATCCTTCTTCCATTGGCCCTGCAGTAGTGCCAGTCCACGAACCATCCTCGGTTTTCGTAAGGGGAGTTCCTCCCCGGGTACCTCCAAGTCCCAGACTTACAACAACGCTCTGTGCCTGGGGCGCAACGATGCGAAATCGTGCGTAGCCCTGTGAGTTGACCTGAGGGTACTCTTGTCCGGGCTGATTTAGAGTAGATGGTTTAAAGTCATCGATAATTGCTGGCTGTTGTGTCTGTGCCAAACAGATTTTGCCGCTTGTTGCAATCATCAGTAAAACGAAGAATAATGTTTTTTTCATTTTAACACCTTTCTTAAATTTTAGAAATTAATTGTCAGCAATTAATGTTAATTATTGCAAAAAGACAATAAAATGAAGAATTAATTTAAAAAAATGATAATATTTGGTGATGATGTTTTATAATTAATCAAACTATGAATACATATATTTCTATTTTACTACTGATTTCCCTGAGCTTTCCAACATTTGGGCAAAAAATCAACCCCAAAATGAAGATTGGGGCATATTATTTTGAGGCCTGGGCAGGAAAGTGCCCCTATGACGATGGAAAGCCTGAACATGCCTGGGCGAAAGGAATGCCAACACACGCTACTAAAACATTAGTTACCAGTTATGCAGATCGTATGCCAATTTGGGGCTGGCGCGACGATGCTCCGGGGGTTATGGAAAAGCAGATTGATCTCGCTGCAGATAACGGTGTTGCTTTTTTTTCTTTTTGCTGGTATTGGGAAGATGATAATGGACCGATAAATATTCCTTTATTGGAGTCTTTACCTAGAAACCAGGGATTGAACATGTTCTTAAATGCAAAAAACAACAATAGGGTAGAATTCTGTTTGATGGTAGCAAACTTCAATAAATGGAATATTGTTGGTACAGATGCATGGAAGCAGGCTGCTGATTACTGGATTAAATTGTTTAAACATCCATCCTATTTGCTTACTGATGGCAAACCATTGTTAATATTATACAATTTTAAAGGAATAGACCCTTCTGGGTTAAAATATCTTCAGGAAGCTGCAAAGAAAGCAGGCTTTCCAGGAGTAGAAATTGGATGTAGCGGAGGCGAACCCAATGAGGGTATTAACCTGCGGGCTTATTATGGAATTAGTGTGGGAGGAAATGGTAAAGTGGAAGAACATCCGTACAACGAGTTAGTAGAAGCATCCATGAAAAGATGGAAAGGCACTGCTGAACAACCAGTAATTCCTTTGATCGCACAAGGAAGAGACAGGAGACCATGGACTCCTAAAAATGATGAAGGACTGGGATGGTTAAATCAGACCTGGGGTGATGAATGGTATTTTGAGAGAGCAACGCCCGCCGAATTTGAGGATGGTTTAAGAAAGTTGTTGATGTGGATGGAGACTAATCCGGAACAGGTAACCAGGGACCGGCTGGCTGTTATCTACGCCTGGAATGAGATTGCAGAAGGGGGTTGGCTTGTACCATGCATTGATGATCCTGATGGTAATTATCTGAAAGCTATCCGTAATGTTGTAAGTGGAAAATAAGTCAGGGGTGGTCAATCTAACCGGATTTTAAACTACCTTCATTTCAAAAATTATGCATATGCAAATCAAAAGACGTAATTTCATTAAGCAGTCGTTCGCATCGGCTGCGGGACTGGCAACTGCTGCAATGCTTCCGGCAGATCTTTTCGGCAAGGGACTTTATGATACTTCCCATCCCAAAGAAGTAATATTAGAACCAAAAATGCAGACCCGCCCGAAGGAATCAATCAGGTTTTCCGTAATAGGCATCAACCATAATCATATTAACGGGATGGTTAATTCACTTATCGGGGGAGGAGGCGAGCTTGTGATGGTATATGCCAAAGAGCCGGATTTGTTAAAAGGATTTATCCGGTCATTTCCAAAGGTTAAAGTAGCCGCAAGCGAGGATGAGATTCTGCAGGATAATTCAATTCAGCTTGTTGCAAGTGCCGGAATACCGGTTGAAAGAGCCCCGCTTGGCATACGGGTTATGCAGTCGGGCAAGGATTATATGGCCGACAAGCCGGGGATTTTAACATTTGAACAGCTCAAAAAGGTAAAAAAAGTACAGAAGGCAACGAATCGCATCTATTCGATAATGTACAGCGAGAGACTGGGCTCTCCTGCTGCAGTTAAGGCTGCTGAGCTTATACAGGCCGGTGCAATCGGAAAGGTTGTTCAGACAATTGGTATGGGGCCACACAGAATGACTCCCAAAACCCGCCCTGCCTGGTTTTTCGATCCCGCGCTTGCCGGAGGTATACTGTGTGATATTGGCTCGCATCAGTGCGATCAGTTCCTGTATTATACCGGTGCAACGGAAGCCGAAGTAAATTTCTCCCAGATAGGTAATTTCAATCTCCCCGCTTACCCTGATTTTCAGGATTTTGGCGATATGAGCGTTCGCAGCGCAAATGCTTCAGGGTATATACGTATCGACTGGTTCACCCCCGATGGTCTGGCTACATGGGGCGACGGAAGAGTGTTTATTCTCGGAACAGAAGGTTTTATTGAGATGCGAAAATACATCGATGTGCTGGGACGTAAAGGTGGTAATCACCTGTTGCTGACAAATCAGAAAGAGTCAGTTTATTATGACTGCTCTAAGGTGTATCTGCCTTATGGTGAGCAGATTGTAAGTGATGTTGTCAACCGTACAGAAACAGCTATGTCGCAGGCACATTGTTTCCTTGCAACCGAAATGGCACTTACCGCCCAGAAAATTGCCCGTAAACTTAATGTTTGATATTTTACTGATAATACTGAGTGTGATTATATATTAAATGTGATCAGTTTTTACTACTTTTATGTGTCTCTAAAATTGCTGCATAAAATATGGAAACTGTCATTAATAATGATCTGCAGTTTGCTTTTGATTTTGTTAAATACACAAATCGTAACATCTTCCTTACAGGTAAAGCGGGAACCGGAAAAACAACCTTCCTTCACGACCTGAAAAAGTCGTCCCCAAAACGGATGATCGTTGTTGCCCCTACAGGTGTTGCTGCAATAAATGCAGGAGGTGTAACCCTGCACTCATTCTTTCAATTGCCCTTTCATCCCTACGTTCCATCGTACTACCTGCCTCAGGTTAATTCCGGAAATCAGGCTGAACAAAGTGATCCGCCAGGTTATAAGATGAGCCGCGAAAAGGTCAATATAATAAGAAGTCTCGACCTTCTTGTTATTGACGAGATAAGCATGGTCAGAGCAGATACACTCGATGCTGTCGATTCTGCCCTTAGGCGATACAAAAACAGGCATCTTCCGTTTGGCGGTGTTCAGCTGCTTATGATTGGCGATCTTCAGCAACTTGCACCGGTTGTAAAGGATGAAGACAGGGTGATTCTTGACAAGTATTATGATTCCTCATTTTTCTTCGGAAGCAGGGCACTCTGCAGCACCGATTATGTAACAATTGAGTTGAAACATATTTACAGGCAGAATGATAAGGTCTTTATTAACCTGCTGAATAAAGTCCGTGACAATCATGTGGATACGGAGGTGCTTAACGAGCTTAATAAAAGATATATACCGGATTTTGACCCTGATTCAGGCGGCGGATACATAACCCTTACTACCCACAACAACCAGGCACAGGCGCTTAATGATTCGAAGCTTGAAAAACTTCCCGGAAGGCCTCATTCCTTTAATGCGACAATTCAGGATGAATTCCCCGAGTTCTCGTATCCTACTTCCAGTGAGCTGATTCTGAAGATTGGAGCACAGGTTATGTTTGTTAAGAATGATATTTCACGTGACAAACTCTTCTTTAACGGCAAGATAGGTAAAGTAGAAAAATTTGAGAACGATATTATAGTTGTTAAGTGTCCGGGCGACGATTTCCCAATAAGGGTTGAAAAGGCGGAATGGCAAAACATGAAATATTCGCTTGATGACAATACAAAAGAGATTCAGGAGACAGTTATCGGGACATTTTCTCAGTACCCCCTGAAGCTGGCGTGGGCGATAACAATTCATAAGAGTCAGGGACTTACATTTGAAAGAGCCGTTATTGATGCATGTGCAGCTTTTGCCCACGGACAGGTTTATGTTGCGCTTAGCCGGTGCCGGACTCTGGATGGGCTGGTGCTAAGCTCCAGGATCAATCAGCGAAGCATTATCGACAATCCTTCTATATCAGAATTTGTTAATGATAAAATTCAAAAACAGCCCGGTGCTGATCAGCTGGCTGAGGCGAAAAAAGAATATCAGCAGAAATTACTTACTGAACTTTTCGACTTTTCTCCGATTATACGGAGCCTCAATTATTGTCTTAAGATTGTAAGTGAACACAAAGACAGTATTCTGGGAAATCCCCGCGAAATCCTCGAACAAAGTATAATAGCAATCAATACAGACCTTATCGAAGTCGCTGAAAAATTTCAATTTCAGTTGAATGGATTGTTTAAAGTTGATACGGATGCAGAGTCAAATACAATTCTGCAGGAGAGGGTAGTAAAAGCCAGCGGATTTTTTTCATCCAAACTTGAAGCTGCAATGAAGGAAATTCTGGCAGGTATTTCAGTTGAGACAGATAATAAGACAGTCCGGAAATCAGTAGCTGAGTCATTGGAGCGCCTGAAGAAGGAAAGTGCCACAAAGTTAGCATGTCTTGATGCTGTAAAAACCGGTTTTACTATTGGCAGGTATCTCGAAGCAAAAGCAAAATCGGCTATTGAGGCTCCTGCTGCCAGATCTCATCAGGCAAAAACAGTTGATGATGCTTCTGGCATTATTAGGCATCCGGTTTTGTTCCGCATGCTTAAAGAATGGCGGAATCAGAAAGCAAAGGAAACCGGACTTTCTCATTACATGATACTTCATCAGAAAACACTTGTAACTCTTGCCAATTTTATGCCGCGGACTTTGCCTGCTCTTAAAATGGTTAAGGGAATGGGAAAGAAGAAATCAGAAAGATTCGGCGATGAACTTCTGGAAATAATTACTTTTTATTGTGAAAAAGAAAACATTGCTGCGGTTGCTGATTCCCTGATTGAAAAAAAGACTCCGAAAAAGATCAAGGAGGATACAAAGAAAATAAGCTTTGATCTTTACAGTGAAGGGAAGTCAGTTCCTCAAATTGCTGAGGAAAGAAAGCTTACTGCAACGACCATCGAAAGTCATCTGGCATATTATGTAGGTTTGGGTAAAATTCCGGTAAGTAACTTTGTTTCCCGGGAAAAGTCAGACCTAATAGCGAGCCATTTTGAAGGAATCAATGACCTTTTACTGGGTCCTGTTAAGGAAGCTCTGGGTGAGAGTGTGACATGGAGCGAGGTAAGGTTTGTGGCGAACCATATTGAGTTTCTCAGAAAATCCTCCAATTTACCTTCATGACAGTAAAAATTTGATTCTATTCATAAAATTGAATGATAAATGCATAAAATTACTGCTGAAACAGTAAATAGATTAAAATAGTTTGTTTGTTTTGAATATAATGCCTATATTTACCGCTATAAGAGTAAATAATGACAAAATCTCAAGATTTATCACAAGTAGTTAAGATGCACCGGAAGGCAGCCAAATTGAGTCGGGCCAGCTTAGCTGAAATGGCAGGTGTTGGCAAGACTGTAATTTATGATATTGAAAACGGGAAAGAAAGTATTCAATTCAATACTTTAAGAAAAATTCTAAAAGTATTAAATGTAAGGATTGAGTTGATAAGTCCTTTAATAGACAACTTACAGAATTTGGATAATGAGGAAGGTTAGTGTATTTGTTAAAGGAACAGAGGCAGGTACTCTGTCAGAATTGCGTCAGGGCAAAGAGTACCTGTTTGAATATCTTGACGGTTACAAGGGTATTGATGTATCCCGTTCGATGCCTCAGAATATTAAGGTATACAGGTTTGATGAATTTCCTCCGTTTTTCGACGGCTTGTTACCTGAAGGTGTACAACTTGAGGGATTGTTGAAAATAAAAAAAATTGATAAGAAAGACTATTTATCTCAATTGATAGCTGTTGGGGCCGACATGATAGGAGTAGTAACTGTAAAAGAAATTCAGGAATGAGTACTTGCCCCATAACATATACCCCATGCGGTAATGACCGTTACAGTGCTGAGGGTCTTAAATTGCTGGGTGCAGGGCTCAGCACATTAAAGGACCTTGAGTATACTGCTGATGAACAGCGGAAGGAGGCTTTTAATCGTGCATCAAAAATGTCTGTGCAGGGAGTCCAGCCAAAGTTGAGTGCAGTACTTAGCGTCAAAGATGAGAAGTTTAATATTGTTGATACGGGTGGAAAATACATACTTAAGCCACAACACGATCTTTATATGCAAATGCCCGAGAATGAAGATCTCACGATGAGACTTGCAGAGGAGATTGGTCTGGAAATACCTTTACACGGGTTGATATGGTCAAAGGATAATTCGTTGACATATTTTATAAAGCGTTTTGACAGGAAAGGACAGAATGATAAAGTTCCTGTTGAAGATTTTGCTCAACTGGCCGGCCTTAGCCGGGACACAAAGTATGATTACAGCATGGAAAGAGTTGTAAAATTGATCGATGATTACTGCACATTCCCGGCAATCGAGAAAATAAAGCTATTTAAGCTGGTTATATTCTGTTATTTAATTGGTAATGAGGATATGCATGTGAAGAATTTCTCCATTATCACCAAGGATCGCAAAGTGATGCTGTCGCCATGTTATGATCTGGTTAATTCCACGATTGAATACAAAAAACAGGATGAAGAAATAGCCTTGCCATTGAAGGGAACGAAGAAACATTTGACACGTAACATCCTTGTAGACTACTTTGGCATGGAAAGAAGCGAATTAACATCCAAAAGTATTGAAAAAGTACTTGAAAAAATTACTTTCGCAATACCAAAATGGAACAGTTTGATTGATATCAGTTTTTTGTCAAAGGAAATGAAATGCAAATATCATGATTTGCTTGACCAGCGTCTTGCTATAATGAAAATTCAGTAATGCTCTTTTCCTGAATTACCTGTTTATTACATTCAGATATAAATCCTCAACCTTTTTTCTGGCCCAGGGTGTCTTTCGCAGAAAAGTAAGACTGGATTTTATACTAGGGTTATTAGTGAAACACTTTATATTTATATGATTACTAAGCTGTTCAAAACCATAATAATCAACAAGCTGCTTCACAATGAACTCAAGTGTTATCCCGTGCAGAGGGTCATTACTTACCTTCTCTGAGCTCTGTGCCCTGTGCCCTGTGCCCTGTGCTCTTCGCCCCCGCCCGTACCGAACCATTATCATCTTGTCGAAGCTTTGTTTGGGTACGTTCGGGCGGGCTGTGGATTTTGCCGGTTTTTTTTGTTCCATTAAAACTACCTGTGTATCTCCTTAACAGTAATCCCCAGCTCCCTTTCCATCTTTTTGAATCCGTCGACCTCTCTGGGTGTTACCATGCTAAGCGAAAATCCTTTATTGCCTGCGCGTCCGGTTCTTCCGCTGCGATGGGTATAATACTCTGATTTTTCAGGTGTCTGGTAATGAACTACAAAGGCAAGTTCCTTAACGTCAATGCCTCTTGCGGCAAGGTCGGTAGCTATAAGGATCTGAAGTTTGCTGTTCTTGAAAGCCCTCATAACCTTTTCGCGCTCTTTCTGCAGCATATCGCCATGAAGCGCATCAGCATTAATCTTTTTTGCCTGCAGTCTTTTTGTTACTGTCTGAGCCTCAATTTTTGTCCTGCAGAAAACAAGTCCCCTGCTTGCTCCCTGTGATCTCAGGAACTGAAACAGCACCTCGGGTTTTTCTTCGCGGCTGCATACAAGAAATTTATGTTCAATATCCTTGTTTACAATGTCTTTTTTGTTGACCTCAACCCGCATCGCGGTGGGCGACATATAGCTTTTGATGATTGTTTTAATCTCCTGCGGCATTGTTGCAGAGAATAGCCAGGTATGACGCTTGCCCGTTGTTCCGCTCAGTATGGCATCGAGGTCTTTCTTGAAACCCATGCTCAGCATCTCATCAGCTTCATCAAGCACAAGAGTTTTTATCTGCGAAAGATCAATAGCTTTTCGTTCAAGAAGATCGACAAGACGTCCGGGAGTGGCAACAACTATATGTGTCGGACGGCGCAATGAACGAATCTGTTCGTCGATATGTGCTCCGCCATATACCGTTTCGATAAATATTTTTTTCGGGATAAATTTTGTGAATTTAAACAGCTGCTTGGCAATCTGCAGACCAAGCTCACGCGTAGGTGAAAGTATTAATGCCTGTACATTTGGCTTGTCAGGATTAATTGCCTGCAGTATTGGTAATCCGAATGCTGCAGTTTTTCCTGTCCCGGTCTGGGCCTGTCCGATAAAGTCAGTTCCTTTTTCAATTAGAAAGGGAATTGCTTTTATCTGTATTTCAGTAGGATCAGTTATATTCATTTCTTCCAGTGCTTTTATAAAAGGGGAAGAAATACCTAAATCAGAGAACGTTTTCAAATATTGATTATTAATGGGATGCAAAGATAAACTAAAAAGCCGGTTAAAAAATATTTATACATTTGCCACCTGAATAATACACTCATTTAAAAGCATGATTAGACAGCGGACATCAGAATGGTACAGTGCACGATTAGGAAAATTTACTGCCTCCCATTTTGGTGATCTTATGGCAAAACCCGCTATCAGAACATCTCAATTGTCGAAGACATCAGTTACATATATTCAGGATCTTGCACTTCAGCTTTTTCTGCAGAAATATACCTGGCGACCTGATAATGATGCCACGCGGTGGGGAATGCGAAATGAGGAGAACGCACTTCTTGAATTCGGAAAGTCAACCGGATTCAATGTTACCGAATCGGGTTTTCTTGTTCATCCTTCATATCCTGAGGTAGGAGCAACGCCCGATGCAATTGTTGTTGAGAACAGCCATTCAGATGATATAATTCTTGCTCAGGTAAAGTGCCCCTATAGTCAGAAGAACCATTTAAAATATGCCCGTAAAATTAATGATGCAGTTTCATTAAAGAGCTGCAAATCAGCATATCACTGGCAGATTCAGGGAGAGATCTGGGTAACCGGTGCTTCACACTCATATTTTGTAAGCTTTGATCCACGGCAGTATGGACGCCAGCGTCTTCACTATGCTAAAATTGAAAGGGATCAGAAGGCTATTGATCAGCTTGAGAGTATTATAACGGAAGCTATTGCGATGAGGGATGATTTTTTACGACAATATATTAACGGAGAACTTAAAGTTTGCTAAAAGAGAAGCTTTTTGTGAACCTTGGTGTCCCTGCCTGCCGGCAGGCAGGTTTGTGTCTTGGTGGCAGTTTTATTCTTTTGAAATTGTTGGATTTTAATCTTACAGAAACAAATATGAGCTCCCCCATCTAAATTGTTCTGATATCCAATTAATTATTGTACTATTACATAGGATATTGTTTGAGCCATCAGGGATATTCCCCGGAGGAAAGAAAGGAGTAAAATATGTGTTTTTCAGCTGAGGCAAGTTTTGCAGGGGGTATTATTATTTCGGCTATTGGGATAGCTACTGTTACAAAAGTTCATAAATCATCTCAGATTGTTTTTGCAAGCATCCCCCTCTTTTTCGGAATCCAGCAAATTGTTGAGGGAAGTTTGTGGCTTACAATTCCCCTGCCCGAATATGCCAACCTTGAAAAGACACTGACTTATATATTTCTGTTCATGGCCGACTTTCTCTGGCCTACAATGATTCCTCTTGCTGTATTATTAATGGAGGAGAACTTAAAAAGAAAAAAGATACTCCTTGTTCTTCTTGGAATGGGAATTACCCTGTCGTTATATTATCTTTTCTGCCTGTTCACTTTCGATGTGGATCCGCAGATAAAGGGCTATCATATTCACTATAGCACAACATTTCCGAAGTTCCTGTCGATGCCGGCATTTATTATCTACCTAATAGTAACAATAGCACCGCTTTTCATATCGAGCATAAAGAGAACTCACCTTTTAGGCATACTGATGTTTCTTTCCTGCGTTGTTACAGCAATATTTTTTACACAGTATCTTACTTCTGTATGGTGTTTCTTTGCTGCTATTATCAGCGGGGTTGTCTTCTGGATTCTCAAAGATTCAAAGAGAACTTTCAGACTTGGTATACTTTCTCTGTTGAAGGATAAGTCTTAAAGTTTCATAAATTGTTAATCAGGATGCTGATAATGTAAGTCAGTAATTTATTGATAAATTCGGGAAACGAAAATATCAGTTTTATGAGAACTCAAAAGTATTTGTTCCCGGTACTGCTCATAGCATTGCTGGCAGTTATTCCTCAATTCTCATGGTCGCAGGTACAAAAACTTACATTTGGGAAGGAAACAGGTTTCGGGAGTTTTGTTACAGATCTCCCTCAGAAGGAAACCGAAATTAACTGGATTAATGTCAATACCGCATCTGATACATGGCATGTTGATAATGAACTCCTGATTTGTTCAGGGCTGCCTATTGGAGTTATGCGTTCAGAGAAGCAGTATGAAAATTTCATTCTTCATATTGAATGGAAACATATCGAAGCAGGGGGTAACTCTGGTGTATTTGTATGGAGTAATGCAAATCCTCCGGCAGATACCCGTTTGCCCGACGGAGTGGAAGTTCAGATGCTCGAACTCGACTGGGTGAATATTAACAAAAAGGATGGAGTGACCCCGCCAGTTGCCTATGTACACGGAGAACTTTTTGGTGTCGGAGGGGTGAAAACTATACCTGACAATCCACGCGGGACAAGGAGTAAGTCGATCGAAAACAGGTGCCTCGGAAAAGGTGAATGGAACACTTATGACGTAGTATGTATTGATGGTGTAATTCGGCTCTCCGTTAACGGGAAGTTTGTAAACGGGATAACAGGTTCATCACAGAAAAGAGGATATCTCTGTCTCGAGTCGGAAGGTTCTCCTATTCACTTCCGTAACATCAGGATTATTGAACTGGCACCCGGTGTTATACCCAAACAAATCCAGAAACCTGTAAGTCTTCATCCCCAAAATCCGCACTATTTTTTGTTTCGCGATAAGCCGGCAATTCTTATTGGTTCAACTGAGCATTACGGGGCCGTTATGAACCTCGATTTTGATTATGTTGCCTACCTGAACGAACTTGAGGTGTGTGGGTTAAATGTTACCCGCACATTTACAGGCATTTATGTTGAACCTCAGGGAGCTTTTGGTATTAAAAAGAATACAATGGCGCCTGCACCTGAACGCTTCATTTGTCCGTGGGCAAGAAGCACGGAACCGGGATATGCCAATGGAGGGAACAAATTTGATCTTAATACATGGGACGAGAAATACTTTACCAGATTAAAGGATTTTATTACTGAAGCTGGAAAAAGAAATGTTGTCGTTGAGCTCGATCTTTTCTCAAATTTTTATGATACAATTCAGTGGAAATTATCTCCGCTATATTTCAGAAATAACATAAATGGTATTGGTAATATCAGAGATTGGAAAGAGATATTGTCCTTAAGGCACCCTGAAATACTTGCTGTACAGGAGAAGATGGTCAGGAAAATTGTATCAGAACTCAAAGATTTCGACAACCTTTATTATGAGGTATGCAATGAGCCCTACTTTGGCGATACACTGGCCTTGAGGCAGTGGGAGGACCATATGAACTTAGTTGTGGCTGATGCGGAAAAGGAATTTGAAAATAAGCATCTCATATCTAATAATATAGCAAATAATCATAAGCTTGTATCAAAACCAAGGGAGTATGTTTCAGTATATAATTTTCATTATGCACGCCCTCCAAAAACTGTAGCCGCAAATTACAGCCTTAACGTGGTACTGGGTGATAACGAAACAGGGTTTGACGGGATAAAGGATGCAACCTACAGAAGGGAAGCATGGGATTTCATTATGGCGGGTGGTGCAATTTTCAACAATCTCGATTATTCATTTACATCAGATGATGAAGATGGTTCTTTTGTCGTTGAGAAGGGCCAGCCCGGAGGGGGCGGCAAAATATTGCGGAATCAGTTGAAGATCCTTGCAGAATTTATGAAAGGCGTTGATTACATAAATATGAGTCCGCTCGATGAAAAAAGGCTAAGACTTACAGGTGCCGGAAATAAAAGTATACGTGCTCTGGCGAAAGGTGAAAACCAGTTTGCAGCCTATATAAACAGAAGAGATACAGTAAGATCTGCTTTGGGAATTGAAATAAATTTAAAGGCGGGTTCTTATAAACTCACAATGGTTGATACAACATCACCTGCAGAAAACATAGCATTCATAAACAATCACAAAGGGGGATGGCTGAAGATTAACTCACCGGCAAAATTTGAAGACATGGCCTTTAAAATTGAAAGAGTGAAATAAAGTATATTTTTACGATTCCTTAAATTTTTAAGTATGTACCGTTATTTTTTCCGTTTTGTCGTCACTGCTCTTACAATTCTGACAGCCAATCTTATAACAACAGCCATAAGCGATTATATGGTTACATATAAGAATCATTATAAGCCATTTACATTCACCCTTATAGGGATGGGGATAATAATAGTTGTTTTTTACCCGCTCTTTCTGAAGCTGGAAGACTGGGTTAAAGCTATTTCTGTGAAGGTGGTAAAGTCAGGCAATTCATTTGCAGGCAAATACCTCGGACTGCCACTTACTTTCCTTGGTTGCCTTTTTATACTATTCTATTTTTATGCTAAAATGTGGTACAACATCGACCTCCTGAAAATAATTTTCACTGGACGAACCGGAGGATATATGTGACTTTATAGACTTTAAAGACTTTCGACTTTATGAACTAAATATTCTAAATTAGTAGTTTTTTGACAATAGCCGATATCTCTTTTCCGTCTGCCTTCCCTGCAAGTTCCTTTGAAGCGACTCCCATTACTTTGCCCATCTCGGCAGGCGATTTAGCCCCGAGTCGTTCAATTATGCCTTTTATTATATTCTGAAGTTCCTCTTCGCTCATTCTGGCAGGAAGGTATTTCTCAAGAACATCAGCTTCGGTAACTTCTTTTTCATAAAGGTCGGGTCTGTTTTGTTCCTTGTAGATTGCAGCTGATTCTCTTCTCTGCTTAACAAGCTTCTGAATTATCTTAAGTTCCTCCTCTCCAGAGAGAACATCAGTGCCTTTTTCTGCTCTGGCAAGAGTGAAAGCTGTTTTTGCAGCCCTGATAGCTTCCAGAGCTACTTTATCTTTGGCTTTCATTGCTGTTATAAGGTCAGCGGATATTTTTTCTGTAAGTGACATACGAATAGATTTTAAATTGTCATTCTGACGACTGATAATCGTATAAAGATACATGATACTGTACAAAAAAGATTAATCTTTTTAAAGATTCTTTTGCCTGAACTCCGTAAGGTATTGAGCACTTTCCCTTACAAGCCTCTGTACTTCCAATCCATGCCGGATATCAGGAATAAAAATCTCCTGGTTACTTCCCGCAAGAAAAACATAATGGGCATGAACCATAGCCCTCAGCCACCCGGGAGGAACATGACCTGAGGGGAAGGCTGTTATGTCTTTGTAGGTGCTTCCTGCAAACTGCTTAATCCATGCCCTGCCTTCTTCGGTGTAATACTCGAAATAGTCAGGAGTAACTGTTGAATATCTGATCGCCCCTCTTTCTGCAAATATCTCAAAGCCAAGAGTATCACCTGTTCCGGAACTGATACGGCTTGCTGACAGGGTACCTGCGGCTTTTGTGGTATTATCAAAAAGTGAGATCTGACTGAACAGATCAGATTCGTTAATAACATCATCAAAGTTTCCGGACTGGAGAGCATTTTTTATATCCAGCCGGTTTCCCAGAAAGGCAAGTGCCAGACTAATAGCGTGCGAGCCAAGGTCAGCCATGGCACCACCATCGGGGGAAGGAGTAAGACGATTTGTTCTTTTGTCGCGGTATTCCTTTTTCAGATAATCGCCATGGTAATATTTCAGATCAAAATGAATTGGTAAGCCCAGTTCGCCAGTTAGCCAGAATCTGAGGGCTTCCCTTATTGCAGGGGAAAAAAGATACTGAAATCCTACCTGAATTTTGATTCCGTTATTCTTTCCAGCCAGTTCAGCAATTGCTATCTCCTCCTCAACAGTGGAGCAGACCGGTTTTTCGATATAGATCCTTTTTACAGAACTCATATTCATAACCTTACTAAGGTGCTCGTAATGAACTTTATTCGGACCAAGAATATAAACTGTGTTAATTATTTTATTCTTTACAAACTCCTCAAATCCGGCTTCACGTTTGAATCCGAACCGTTCAGCAAATTCAGTCCTGCTTTTCTCCGTAGCTGAACAAACTGTATCAAGCTCAGTAACAGGAGTATGGTTATAAAAGAAAGGTAATGAATTTATGGAATAGGCGTGGGAGCGGGCAATGCCTCCTGCACCCAGAAATCCTATAATTGCTTTTTCGTTGTTCATGCGCTTGAGTTTAAAATCGATATCAAATATAAAGTAAATGGCATCAACCAGAAACTAATTTTGCATCAGAAGTTTTCAGGCTTATTTCATTATAGATGTTAATTCTTGTTAAATTACCGTGGTAAACTCTTCAGACGGTAGATTTTTGATAATTTTGCCACCTCAAATCCGTTAATAGAATAAAGAATATTCGCTGAAATGAAAAGAACTCTTACAATTACCGGTATTGTTGTTATAGCCGCCTTTCTTTTTTTATTCATTTTCAACAAGTTAACCTCAACGTCTGATAAGGCAGTTTTATATGCTGAAGCGGTAAAAGGCGAGTTTGAAATAGCATTAAATGCAACAGGCCAGCTTATTCCTGAAAGATCTGCTGACATTAAGGGTCCTGAATTTACCGGCAACAGGGATATTAGAGGGGTTATGATAAAGATCCAGGATCTTATTCCGGAGGGTACTATTGTGAAGGAAGGAGATTATGTTGCCACACTGGACAGAACGGAATTGAATAATGCCTTAAAAGATGAGCGGGAAAGACTTTTATCGTTAAATACCAATCTGGAGGTAAGACTTCTTGATACTGCTGTTGTACTGAACGAATACAGGGATCTGATAAAAAATCAAAAATTTGTTGTGGAAGAGGCAACTGTTACTCTCCGAAACTCAAAATATGAATCACCTTCTGTCAGACGGCAGGCCGAAATTGAGCTTGACAAAAGTCAGCGCGTTCTTGAACAGAGAGAGAGGAGCTACATTCGCCGTGCTGCTCAGACAAAAACGGATATCTATAACCAGAAATACTGGATTTCAATTATAGCACGACGTGTAAAAGATCTTGAGGATGTTCTGGAGGGTTTCGTAATCAAGGCTCCTGCTTCAGGAATGGTTATTTACAAGAAGGAATGGAATGGATCAAAGCGAAAGATTGGATCGATGGTGAATCCAAGTGATCGTGTCGTGGCAACACTTCCTGATCTTACAACAATGATTTCAAAAACATATATAAATGAAATTGAGATCAGCAAAGTAAAAACCGGGCAGCGGGTTAACATTACTATTGATGCGTTTCCTGAAAAATCATTCAAGGGTACAGTTATTACTATCGCAAACATTGGAGAAAAACTACCAAACACAAACGATAAGGTTTTTGAGGTTCAGATAAGAATAGATGGCTCTGATCCTGATCTTCGTCCTTCGATGACAACCGGGAATAAGATTATCATCAGCAATACAGCTGATGCTGTTTATATTCCTCAGGAATCTGTTCATACAGGAATCGACTCAATACCATTTGTTTATACGAAGAAGGGTACGAGGCAGATAGTAGTTCTTGGCGAAGCAAATGATAAGTTTATTGTAGTAGAACAGGGCCTGAATCCGGGAACAGCAATTTATCTTGATAATCCTGCCAGGCCGGAAAAATTCAAATTGGCAGGGGAAGAACTGCTTCCTTTTATTCGTGAAAGAGAGAAACTCAGAAGGGCTGAATATACTAATTACAGAAAGAGACCGGATGTTATTCTCTAGATTGGTTCTACATGAATCGTAACAACCAGGTTCTCATAAATAATTTTTAGTTCATCTTCAATCTTGTCGCAGTAATTATGCGCATTTCCTACTGAAACTTCACCGGGGATTTCAACGTGAATATCAATAAAACGATAGTTTCCGGCAATTCTGGTACGCAGATCATGATAATTGACTTCCAGTCGTGAAAGTGTAGTTTCCAGTTCCGTTATCTCAGAATCACTCCAGGCAGTATCAAGAAGAGGAGTGAAAGCTCTTTTCAATAACTCGTATGATTCCCTTATTATAAACAGTGCAACAAGAATAGCAACTACCGGATCGAGCCAGTTAATTCCTGTTAGTAATATCAATCCCAGCCCTACGGCAACGCCCAGCGAGGTATATACATCTGTCTTCAGATGAAGGGCATCAGCTTCAAGCGCGACAGAATTTGTCTGCCTTGCAACTTTATATAAACGATGTGAAACAATTGCATTAACTATCGCAGAAATAATCATCACTGCCGATCCCCAGCCAATTGCATCCAGTTCAATTTCGCCACCCAGTAATTTCTTTGTTGCCTCGGATATAATCCAGATTGCCGCTACGAAAATCAGCAGGGCTTCTATTACTCCCGATATGTTTTCAATCTTACCGTGTCCGTATGGATGTCTTGAATCAGGCGGATTATCAGAAACCCTCACAGAAAAGAAGGCAATAATTGCTGCCAGAAGGTCCATTGAGGAGTGAATTGCCTCTGAGATAATACTTACAGAACCGGAAATAAGTCCAACGGCAAGTTTCAATATTATCAGAAGCGTGTTCGAAGCAATGGATAACCTGGCAACTTTTACTTTTGCATTCATCTGAAGTTATGTCATGATTTAAGAGTATGATTTTCTGCGAATAAACCTAAATAAAATTAAACTGTAATCAGCTCATATTCTGTGCTCCCAAGTCCTATTTTGACAGCATGCTCCAGTCCTGCCTGCCAGAATGTATCAGGATGGGCTTTCTTGAATTTATCGATACCGATCATGTCATCAGATTTGTGGTTATCACATATTCTGCTGCCGGGAAGTGCCGGTGCGGCAATTACCATATCAGCACAGGCCTTGTCGAGTGCTACCGGATCAAATGATGCGGCAATACCGATATCGGGAACCAGCGGATAGTCATTGAAACCGAAACAATCACAATCAGGTGA
>JFJP01038408.1_pt1 | contig 17709 bp, 9 predicted proteins | sample 431651 | NCBI WGS metagenome assembly JFJP01 (sample SAMN02602958, study PRJNA72255) | Microbial mat metagenome, whole genome shotgun sequencing project. | biome: fresh water; feature: sink hole; material: water; isolation source: purple microbial (photo- and chemosynthetic) mats found in...
AACGCCGTCTTTGTCACGCAAAAATTCAACTACATAAGAGCTGGGATTTATACCCGTGGGATCGGGATTCGGAACAACGGTAAAAGAGCTTAAATCTTCAGCTCCGCCTGCCATAATGTTCATTTTGATGCTCTCATAGTCTTCCATGACTTGAGCCTTTGAGAAACTTCCAAATGCAATCAGCATCATTAAAAAAAGTGAAAATTTTTTCATAATTAATAGATTTGGTTTATAAAATTAACGCAATCACGCATGAAACTCAATGCGTAATATTTTTAAATTCAATAGGATAAATGTTGTTTAAATTGATATTGCCATCCTTTTTGAAAAGTTATATGTCATAATTTATTTAGTAAGTAAATCCCATTTTGGTAAGGGCGGTTCCGATTTCCGGATTGCTCATAAACTCCTCCCATACCAACTGGGTCCTGTGATTCTCAATCATAACGATGATCGGCCCCTGATCGATGGAGATGTAGGATTTGGCCCACCATCCCACGGTGGGGTTGAAGGCATCGTAAAAGCCATAAGCGCCCCAAAGTTTGTCTCCCAGGGTATAATAAAAATACTTGAGTGCAGCCATCGATTCAGTTGGGGTGTATGGAAAAGATGACAATGCGGCCGTGGGTGTGATAACCCCTAGATCGTTTGTAGGGGAGTGAGCGTTATAACCACTTTGGTTGTCGCTTGCTGTAAGACCCCAGCAATTTACTCCATAGCCCAGATAGTTCTTGGGATTGGCAATGCAATAGGCTCGGTTTACCAGCGTGTGGTTGGTAAGTTGTTCCCAGTAATTTACATATTGATCCTGGAGGTTTCGGGGATCCAGTCCAAGGAAGGAATAATGGGCAAAAAACAAAGGCCCGCCATAATCATAGCCAATTGGTAACTTGTAACCATAGAAAGTTTTCCCGTTTACCACCCCTCCGTTTTGCATGTATCCTGCTTTATAGGAATTGTCGGGAATGGGATGCGTAGGTGAAGCAATACCAAGAACGTAACATATCAGTGTTTCATTTACTCCCCTGATCTGCATATTCATCACCCATGCTTTGTCGGGCGACCAGTGCCAGTAAAGTGTTGTACCTCCCCGGGCAAACCAATCCCACTCAACGCCTTCCCAAAGAGTGGTAATTCTGTTGGCCAGACTCTGCTCGCTTGGGTCGCCAGTATTAAGATACTCGCGGAAAGCCAGCAAGCCCTGCACCAGAAATGCGGTTTCAACCAGGTCGGCTCCGTTGTCGTTGCTTCCGAAAGGTATAACCTTGCCGGTAGAGCCATTGATCCAATGCGGCCAGGCCCCATGAAACCGATCGCAGGTCTCCAGAAAAGTCAGAATTTTGGCCATCCGGGTCATCACTTCGGAACGGGTAACAAAACCTCTTTCAACCCCAACCATCAGGGCCATGATTCCAAAACCGGAGCCTCCAATGGTAACGATATCCCCGGAGCCGAATCTTTCGCGCGACATGCCACAGGAGGGGTGCGCGTAATCCCAGTAGAATTTGAAAGTCTGCTCCTGAACAAGGGTAAGGAGTTCCTCGTCCGTTATAAGCGGAAATTTGGGCGTTTCGTCAACTGTAGTGTAAAAGGCGTTAGAAAAGCCTTCAAATGCAAGCCCATTGGCAGAAACCAGTCCGGAGGAGATCAAAAAGGAGTATCGGGAATAGCCTGATAATTCCGATTGAATGGTAATCGTCACTCTCCGGTTTTCGTTGGATAGTGCATAGTTTAGGGTAGGGGAGCCCGACAAGCTGAAGGCGGCTTGAAAAGTTGAGGGGTTAAGCGCCTGTGAAAAGTCAATCACAATGGTAGCGTTCTTTATGGCAATGTCTTTAAGAGTAACGGGAGGTTTGAAGTTTGCTCCATTGAGTGTTATTGTATCCACCTTCAAAATGCCTGTTCGGGTAGCAAACAAATAGGTAATCCCGGAAAAGGTTTCTTTATTTTTCCCTTTGATATTTGCACTTATTGCAAGGGAGTAATCCGAAGAGAAATCAAGATCCGCCAAAGGCGACAAAACAATGGTTCTTAGATCGTCTTCGTAAGAATACTGGCAATTAACAAGGGAGTTGTCGTCCGCACGGATAACAACATTTATCCTTACGGTGTTCGTATCGAGGCTGCTGTTGAACGTAATCAAAAAGTCCTGGTTTATATCAAGTCCGCTTGTCTTTTCAGAGGCACTCAGATTTACCGTTCCGCTTTTAGCCTTAAGAATCTGGATAATTCCCGGATCGTTGCCCTCGTCGGGCTTGTCTTTATTGCAGCCGGTTGTTGAAAGCAGTGCAATTGCAAGACTCAATATAATTAGGATTTTTTTCAAGCAGCTTTGGTTTTTTGAATTGGGAGGATTCAAGTGAGTTGAATCCTCCCAATATCAGATGAATTAAATACTTATGGTTTCTCGGAATTGTACATCAAACCAATTTCGGTTGCTGTAAGTGGTTTGTGGAAGATTCTCACGTCGTCGAGCATACCTTTGAAATGGTTAGCGTCGGGCTTGTCATAACCGCCCCAAGGCTCATTGTCCCACATAACACCTCCCCGGGATTGAATAAATCCAAAGGCGAGTTCATTCTTTACATCAGGCTCACTGCCACCATATTTGAGACCTACACTTTTCGAAATGATTTCGGGAACACCGGCATCAGTTGCAAATAAGTTATGGTCCTGGTTTTTAACAAGTTCGCCATTCAGATAAAAGCTTCTTTGTCTGGTTTCATTATTGTAAACATAAGTTATGTGAGCCCATTTCTCTTTAAGACTGGCATCCAGAGCTGCGTTTTCTTTATTAAAGGTAGTTCCAACATAGCCGCCATTATCTTTGGTTTTACCATCTCCGTTGTATACCAAATCACCCCCTGTTGCAGTGGATCCGTCTTCCAGCTCAAACATTACCGGCATTTTGAATTCTTTAAAAGAACCAGCTATCTCCAGTTGGAAACCAAAGAAAGCTCCCAGTCCGACAACAAAATGGCCATGTCCAACTTCCATTGCCTTAACCCAAAGACTCATAGTAAAGTCTTCTGTGTCAACAAGAGCATCGCCATTGGCATATTCAATGATACTTGTTGTGCCGTTAAATTCTGCTGCTTTACCTGCAGCGGTTTTGCGGGATGCTACATAGGAAATTGCTACAATGCCGTCCGATTTTGGATTCCAACTTCCAACCTGGTCATTTGCATTGTCTTCGAAATTCCAATAAGCAACTGATCCTGCAGGAACAAATGTTCCGATTGTTGTAAAGGTTCGTGCGAAAGCGGTATTGGCAAGTTTTTCACTCGACATAAGGCCAGAGCTGAAACTAAGCTCAAAAAGAGTACCGTTACCCAAAGGCTCTGTTGTTGTAATGGTAATGGTTTTACCAGAAACAGCAATGTTTATAGCTATATCAGTATCATTGTATTCCTGATTCATGATAATGTTTGCTGTTGTTGCAGTTGCTGCGTCAATGTCGGTATTGAATGTAGCGACAATGGTAGGTTCAACAGGAACCGTGTTTGGTGAGGTTGCTCCGTTAAGGTCAATATCACCTGCCACAAGGCTGACCAGCTTCAAAGGGGAAGGTTCATCCTCCTTGTCGCAGCTGCTTACAGTAAAAGCAACAACGGCCACTGCAAGTACTAAACTGAAAAAAACGTTTTTCTTATTCATACTGAAATTATTAAAGGTTAAACTATAGATTTAATTATTGCCAATTTGTATTTTGTTCAAGACTTCCTTGTGATATGTCGACTTCCGACTGGGGTATAGGGAGGTAATCGTGCTTACCGTTAACAAAGCCGAGCGGGCCAAGCACTTCTGTTGCTTTCCCGGTGCGCACCAGATCCCAGAAACGATGTTGCTCCATTGCCAGTTCGTGTCTTCTTTCTTCAAGAATGAGGTCGCGAAGGGCTGTTTTTCCTGTTTCGGTGATTTCCTGCAGGATGGCGGTATTTCCACCACGCGCCCTTTCTCTCACTTCTTCAAGATATTTGAGTGCATCGGTCTGATTGTCATTCTCATTGAGCGCTTCAGCAGCCATAAGCAAAACATCAGCATATCTCATAAGTCTGCGGTTGTGCCCCCATTGTGTAATGGTGTTTTCGCCGGGGATCCATACTTTCTGGTTGTAGCATTCTATTTCAATCACGTTGTTTGACGCGTCTTTTATTTCGTCAGGTGTTGTTCCGTCGCCCAAAATCAATACGTCGTCGAGCGTTTCGCCAAGGAAGATAATGGTTGCGTCTTTCCGTGGATCATCGGGTTCAAAGGAATCTCTCAAATCAACACTCGGACGGTTAAATCCCCATCCCCGGTTGGGCGATCCTCTGACGCCCTGAGTATTGGCATACTGGTTGCCTGGATTGCCTTCAAGGCTTAATGCTCCAACTTCAAAGATCGATTCTACGCTGTTTTCGCCTATTAAGCTGTTGGCGTCTGCAAAGTCGGGCTCAAGACTGTATTCTTTCGAGCTTATTACTTCGAGGGCGTACTTTTCCGCATTAACAAAATCTCCCTGAAACAGATACGCTTTTGCGAGGTAGGCTTTTGCCGCTCCCTGTGTTGCACGGCCAAGTTCTTCTTCCGGATATTCGCTTTTCAAGGGGAGGTTGTCTTTCGCGAAGATAAAGTCTCCAACAATCAGCTCATAAATCAGGGATTTGTCTGATTTGGTAAGTTTTAAAGGAGGAGTTGACGAGGTAACGAGTGGTACATCCCCCCAGGCCCTTACAAGGTCGAAATAGAATAAGCCTCTAAGAAACCGGGCTTCGGCAATATAGCGGGTTTTGAGTTCCTCATCCATGGGGATTGTCTCCACTTTTTCAATTACCACATGAGCTCTTTTTATTCCTTCATATAAGGTTGCCCACCAGCGGTCGAGACCATCGGCAGTGGTAGTGAATGTGAAGTTGTCAAAAGGACCCACATTCGGAAGCTGATCGTTGGGGTTGCTGCCTTTGTGCGAATCGTCCGACATTACATCCAGAATAGGGAATCCCCCGGAATTAAAATTCCAGTTTCGGGTGGTGGAGTATACCGCATTGGTTGCCAGCAGAGCATCGCTTGCGGATGTCGGAAAGGAATCCTGAGTAAGACTTCCCTGAAGGTTTTTATCGAGGAAATCTTCGCATCCGGCAAATAAAATGAGGGATGCCAGTCCGGGTAGTATGTATTTTTTAAGTGTCTTCATAATTAAAATGTCAGGTTGATTCCAAATGAATAAACAGATGTTACAGGATAAATCCCATTGTCGATACCATTCGACAATATTTCGCTACTGCCAATTTCAGGTGTGTATCCTGTGTATTTGGTAAGTGTAAGGAGGTTGGAGCCTTTGATGTACACTCTTAAACGATCAACAAATATCTTGTCGGTGAAAGAAATGGGCAAGGTGTATCCCAAAGTAACATTCCTCAGTCGGATAAACGATCCGTCCTGAATAAACCGGTCGGAAGGTATGTAATTGTATCCTCCCCAGGAGGGTCTGGGTTCTGTATTGCTTGTATTGGGACCTGTCCATCGGTCAAACACATGCTTCTCAAAATTGTAAGGATCCGGCCGTACTGCTTCTTTACCGTTAAATATTTTATTTCCTGTTTGTCCTTGTATATCTATGGAGAAGTCAATTCCCTTGTAATCCATTGCGAGATTCACACCAAAAATAAACTTCGGGATAGGAGAGCCGATAAAGGTACGGTCCTGATCATTGATTTTTCCGTCTTCGAAAACATCAACAAAACGCAGGTCGCCTACGCCGGCACTGGAAGAGTGGGGATATGCGGCAAGATCGTCGGTTGACTGGAATATTCCATCGGTCTTGTATCCGAAATATGCTCCAATGGGCAGGCCCACACGGCTTTGGGTAACCGGAATTCCGTTACCAAGTCTGCCTCCCAAAAGCACTGAGTCGATACCGCTGCTCCCGCCAACTTCCAAAACCTCGTTGTGGATGGTTGAGCCAAGTACCCCGATGCTGTAGTTGAAATCGCCACGTTTTTCCCTCCAGTTGATATTGAATTCAAAACCATAGTTTAGAACCTTGGCGGCATTGTAGGTTATCTTTTGTCCCTGGCCATTTCCCAGATACCCGGGAGTGGATAGGTCAATGAGGATATCGTCGGTAACGCGGTTGTAATAGTCGAATTCCCCGGTAAGTCTGTTATTGAGAAGGCCAACTTCCAGACCTATATCTGTCTGCGTAGTGTTTTCCCATCGCAATTCGTTGTTGCCGGATTTTCCATAAGATGCGGCTGGAATGACTGCGGGGTTTAAACCGAATATTGTACTAAGGTCGGACTGAACGATAGAATAACGGCTGTTGTAAGAAATTTTTTCGTTTCCGATCATTCCCCAGCTACCGCGCAATTTCAGGGTGCTTAGAATTTCCAGATTGTCCATAAAAGCTTCCCGGCCAATATTCCAGCCAGCTGCAAAGGATGGGTAGTTCCCATATCGGTTTTCCTTTTTGAACTTGGAGGATCCATCGCGCCTGAAGGTTGAGGTAAGGATATACTTCCCGTCATAGGTGTAGTTGGCCCTGAAAAGGTAGGAAATCATCGAGTAATTCAGGTTTGGGTCCACCTCATTTTTTATGTCGTTTAGTGTATTTACCCCGTTGCCTTCATCAAGAATGTACGAAGGAAGAATATACCAGAAATCGCTGCCATCGCGGATAACATTGTTTCCCGTAAGTTTGAGGTTTTCAGACGAGGATTCCTGCATAGTGTAGCCTGCAACAAGGTCAATATTGTTCTTGCCGAATGCTTTATAGTAGGAGACAGTGTTTTCCCATAACCAGTTAAGGTTTTCGTTTCTTTCTTTATTAAGGTCGTTCAAAACATTCTGTTGCTGACTCGGAGTGCCGTCGGGATTGTAAATCGTGTAGGCAGGGGTGAAACTCTTGTTTTTCCCATAGGCTGCGTCGATGCCAATACTGGATCTGAATTTTAGATCTTTCAGAATGTTTATTTCTGAATACACATTTCCAACTCCTCTTACCCCGGTATTGAAGTTGTTTGAATAATCCAGATCGGCTAGAGGATTCCCCACATTGTACACAACTGCATAACTGCCATCGCTGTAATACGGTTCCAACACGGGTTGAGCTCTGTAAACGGAATAGGTTACCCCGGGAGCGTTCTCCTGTTTGTAGGGAGCGATGGTGAGATTGTTGCCAAAGGTAATTGATTTGGTAAGGTTGTAGGAGTTGTTCAATTTTAAGGTAAGCCTTTCATAACCCGATTTGTCGATGATTCCTTCCTGTTTGAAAAGTCCGATTCCAACATAATATCTTGAGTTTTCGGTTCCCCCGCTAACCGATAGCTGATGATTCTGAATAGGTGCTGTGTGAAACACCAGATCCTGCCAATCGGTATTGGGAACAGCATCAACATTGTTGTAGCTGCCCGCTGCGATTTCGTTTGAGATGATGGCAAATTCGCGCCCACTCAGCAGATCAATTTTTTTGGTTAGTTTCTGGATCCCGTATTCCGAAAAGAAATCAAAAACAGGTTTCCCGCTTCCGATATCCCCTGATTTGGTGGAAATAATAATAACCCCGTTTGCTCCCCTCGAACCATAAATAGCCGTTGCCGACGCATCTTTCAGAACTTCCATTGAGGCGATGTCGGATGAGTTCAGGAAAGAGATATCGTTGAGAATGGTTCCGTCCACAACGTAAATGGGTGATGAGTTATTGAAGGTTCCAACACCTCTGATTCTAACAGTGGGAGCTGCTCCCGGAGCTCCCGATGTGCTGGTGACCTGAACACCGGCTACTTTTCCCTGGAGATTCTGCTCGGGGTTGAGCGAAGTGATCTTGGTGAGATCTCCTGCCTTTACTGAACTTACGGCACCAGTGAGGTCGCTTTTTCTGACCGTTCCATAGCCGATAACCACAATTTCGTCGATTCCGATGCTTTCGACTTCCAGCACAACATCGATCTGTGTTTGATTTCCAACGATTACTTCAACCTGGTTGTAACCAATAAAAGAGAACTGGAGAATGTCGGTTTCAGATGCGGTAATACTGTAATTTCCGCTAAGATCGGTAATCGCACCCTTTGAGCTTCCCTTAACAACAATTGTTGCACCGGGGATCGGACTATCCATATCACCGGCTTTGACGTTGCCAGTAATGGTTCTGGGTTGTGCAAACAGCTGAGAGGCGCTGAATACCATTAGCAGAAGAACCAGTAAAGGATATCTGAAAAAAATTGCTTTAGATACCAGTTTCATTGTTTGAATTTTAGGTTAGGTAGTAATAGTTTCAATTTATCGATTTAAAGAATGCTATATGTTTGATGTGAATAAGGGTTCGTCGAGCCATCCTCCCTTGAATCCTGCTCGTTTAAGACCGCTGACGATATATTTGTTCTTTTTCATGAGGTCCCATATGAGTTCGGTCTGATAGTTCTCGAGCTGGATCAGAATCGGCCCTTGGTCGATGCCGAGGTAATCTTTGTTGAACCAACCCTTTTGCTCGCTTCCGGGATGGGTATAGGTCATGTTAAACGCATCCTTAAAGCCGTATTCCTGGTAGAGACTGTCGCCAAAAGTGTTTTTCATGGTATAGAGAGCTTCTATGCATTCCTCAGGGGCAAAGGGTATAGACCCCCCTGCAGCTGTAGGTGCAATGGTGCCGTCGTCGCCGATTCCCGTCAGGGCAGCTCCTCTTGCCCAATAGGTCCTGAATTGCAAAGTGTCATCCTGAACCACATCGGCCGGGCCATCGCAGGCGGTCAATCCCCAAATATTCTCACCATAGGAGGTGAAATTCCCGGGATTGTCGATACAGTACTGCCTGTTTGAGAGTGTGGCTCTTCTGGAATTCTCGAAGTAGTCGATTCCTTTTTCTGACATATAGGGATCATAGATGCCCCTGAAATCGATAAACATATGCGAATATTGGTGACCGAACAACGGACCGAAATTTAAAAGTTCCGTGCCCCTGAAATCACCCCATATATTGGTTTTGCACCAACTGTTCCATGCAGAATCATGGATAGGATAGGTGGGCGAACCAAGTCCCAGAATAATAAGCATCATCGACTCGTCATAACCTTCCCATCGGGCCGGAATAAAACCTTTTTCAGGATGCCAGCCCATCGACATGGTCTCTTTCCCTTCCATGGCCCAATTCCAGTTAACCCTCAGAAAAAGAGAGTCTGCCAGCGATCGTATATTTTGTTCCCGGGGAGTATCTCCCTGGAAATAGGACTGGCAAGCAAGGATTCCGACCATAAGCCAACCTGTGTCGATGGTTGAAAGTTCCACATTTTTGAAGCGTACACCCTCATCATAAGTCAGGAAGTGGTAATAAAAGCCCTGAAATCCGGTTGTTCCCGAAGTGTCGGCACCCTGTTTGGAATTCCAAAGCCAGGTTAAGGTCTTCTCAACCCTCTCCTCAGCTTCCTGCCGTGAGATATAATTGTTTTCCACACCTATTATATAAGATGTGAGCCCAAAGCCGGTAGCGGCAATACTGGTAAAGTAATGACTTGGATAGCGGTCGGGTATCTGACCGGTTGATTTGTCTTCGGTGTCCCAAAAAAAGTTGAAGGTACGGTGCTTAAGATCTTTTAAAAATGCTTCTTTCGATTCAACTTCAGGTTTGCACGATTCCATAAACAGGATACATACCAGTGAAATTATAAAGAGAGCGGTATTTGTTTGTTTTTTAATCATTGCTGCTGTTCAGTTGGTGTTAGCAAAAAAAACAATCCTAATAATTTGAGTCAAAATTGTAAGCACAAGTTCGGTTAATTTTGAATTTTAGTAAAGGAATTTAATACACCTTTGTTTCACTTGGGCAAAAAGAACTAAAATTGTAGTACACTAAATATTCACATTTATAACAATTGCATCTTTAAAAAGTTGTAATACAATGCAATAAAAAATATTTAATGTTATATTTGGTTTTGAATATTCTTTCGAAAGGTGAGTCTTAAAACATCAAAAGATGCTTATGAGCATACTTTAAGTCTTAAATTTGTAAAAAAAACGGGCATGACTAAAGTTTTCGGTGTGGGTAATTTTCGGATATGTCTCCAATATCTTCTACTGTTGATAATTAGGGTATTTGCTACACTTACTGTGTCGTCACAAGCTATCCCTTCTTTTTCCGTAACCAACTTTTCCAAGCAGAGCTATCGGGCGGAGAATCAAAACTGGTCAATAACCGAAGACAGTAAGGGATACATATACGCTGCCAATAATATCGGATTGCTGGAATTTGACGGAATCGAATGGGGTTTTTATCCCTCCCCAAATGGAACCGTTATCCGGTCGGTTGCAGTTGACGCTCAAAACAGAGTTTTCACAAGCGGCTATAGGGAGCTTGGATATTGGGAAAGAGATTCATTAGGAAACCTGAATTACAATTCCCTTACAACTAAAGCAGCCCCTTTCTTTTATCCAAACGAGGAGTTCTGGACTACACTGGTTTTCGATGGAAAGATATATTTTCACTCTTTTTCATCCTTATTCATTTATGAAAATGATTCCTTTACTATTATAAGGCCTGGAGGTATTATTAATTCGATTGGAATTCTGAACGATAAGGTAGTGATGCATATTTCCAACATGGGTATATATTCTGTTGAGGGATCAGCTATTGTGCCGTTTATTACTGTTCCTGAAATCAGAACTGCCCTTGTTCGTTTTATGTTTATGGCCGATAAGGAACTTTTTCTAATTGGTACAGCATATGACGGAGTTTTAGCTTACAGAGGGAGTAGATTGGAACCTTACCTGCCGGAATGGAAATCCTATTTTGCCACGAATGAACTGAACCGGGGTGCAGTTATGAACAACGGAACCATTGTTTTTGGGACCATTCTGGATGGGATTTCGGTTTTTAACCCTGACAAGGGAATTGCATATCATGTAAATAACGAAAACGGACTTCAGAATAATACCATCCTTGGAATACACAATGATCGAAACAATAATACCTGGCTTTCACTTGACAGGGGTATTGATTTTGTTTCGTTTACCTCTGATTCCTCTTATTATGTTGTCAAAGCCGATGAAGTCGGGTCAGTATATTCCGCTGCTGTTCTGAATGAGATGCTATACCTGGGTACCAATCAAGGGGTTTTTTATCGCTCGTGGGATACTGAAACTGAACCTTTTTCTTTTGTTGAGGGAACTCAGGGACAGGCCTGGAACTGCAATATTTTTGACAATAAATTATTTGTTGGTCATAACAATGGGACTTTTCTGGTAGATAAGAACCGGGCGGAAAAAATTTCTTCTGTTAGCGGGGGATTCAGCCTGGTTAACAATCCGAGGATTCCAAACAGTCTTATTCAGAGCACGTATTCAAACATTGTTTTTTTTGAAAAGGATTTGTCAAAATGGAAATATGCCTATGCCCTCGACAGCTTTAACAACCTGATACGATATCTCGAACCCGACCACCTGAACAATCTCTGGGCTAGCCATATGCACCGGGGGGTATTCTGTTTGAAGCTGAGTGACCGACAGGACTCAATTCTCAATGAACGTTATTTTGGAGCCGAGACATTTGGGAGGGACCATAATATTCAAGTTTTTCAAGTCGAGGGTCGTGTTGTATTTACAACCGGCACCATGATATACACCTACGATGATATAAATGACACAATTATACCATACCTCCAGATGAATCGTATGGTCGACAAATATTCCGCGTCCCACAGAATTGTTCCCGGACCCGACCACCATTACTGGTTTATTAGCTCAACGGGAATCGCTCTGTTTAAATTCGGGAGTGCAGGCAGTGAAAAGGTCAAAGATTATCCCATTGAACTGTTCAAGGATCATCTTATTATAGGGTATGAGAATGTAATCCCTATCTCCGCTACTGAAGGGATTCTTTGTCTGGATAATGGATATGCTATCCTGAAGGCCGAAAATCCCGATCTTTCCCATCTGATTACCGACAAGCGGATGAGCATTAAGTCAATAGAGAGCAGCGATATCGCCGGGAAAGTATTTAGGCATAACCTTAAAGACAGGAAAATACGAATCCCTTATAAGCAGAATAGTCTCTTGGTTCGCTACTCATTTCCGTTGTACAGCAACGAGCAGGTCGTGTTCCAGTCTTATGTGGAGGGAATCGATACAGGATGGTCTGCTTCTGTGGTCCGACCTGAATTCAGTTTCAAACGCTTACCCCCCGGAGATTACTCGATTCATGTAAAGGCTTCAAATAATTGGTTGGAATCAAGTCAGATTAACAGCTTCAAACTCCATGTCTCACCTCCCTGGTACCTGAGCGGTTTTAGTTTTCTGATATATATTCTGGTGGTTTTTGGGACGGTGTTTTTCTCTCGCAGGATGTTATTGTCGAGGTTCGCCCTTCGAGAGCAAAAACTCAGGGAAGGCAAAGAGCGAGAACTCATTCGCTTACGAAACGAAAACCTTAATTCGGAGCTGTCATACAAAAGCCAGGAACTTGCAAACTCCACAATGGCAATTATAAAGAAGAACGAGTTTCTTTTGGAAATCAAGGAGATTTTAAAAGCGCAAAAAGAAGAGCTTGGACTTCGTTACCCTGACAAATACTTTCAAAAGCTGATACGGAAAATTGACACCAATATTTCCAGTATCGATGACTGGAAGCTCTTCGAAACCCATTTCGAGAGGGCGCATGAAAAGTTCCTTCATAAGTTGATGGACACCTACCCAAGCTTGTCACCCGGTGACCTTCGTCTTTGCGCCTACCTCCGCATGAATTTGTCGTCCAAGGAGATCGCTCCCCTGTTGAAGATTTCTGTCAGGGGAGTCGAGAACCACCGATACAAGCTCCGTAAGAAACTCAATCTGAAACCGGAGGAGAATTTGATTGACTTTATTTTGGGGCTTTAGGGGACGTGATGGAGTGACGGGGTGATGATGTGATGTAGTGATGATGTGATGATGATGACGTCTCACTGTCACACGACCGCCGTCACGTCGTCACGTCCTCACCCCATCACCCCGTCACGCCTCCCCCCCCTTGCATTTTCCAAAAAAACATCGTAGTATTGCAAAACAGAACAGACCAGAACAGTTAAACATTTATAAATTAAAACCATGAACGAATCAAGGTATTACGGAGCCAGACCCAAAATCGGGATACGCCCGGCAATCGATGGCCGCCGCAAAGGCGTGCGTGAATCTCTCGAAGATCAAACCATGAAAATGGCAAAGAATGCCGCTGCATTTCTGTCGGCCAACCTCCGCCATTCGGATGGATCGCCTGTGGAATGTGTTATTGCGGATTCCTGCATCGGGGGAGTAGCTGAATCGGCTATGGCAGCCGACAAATTCCGTCGCGAGGGGGTAGGGGTTTCCCTTACGGTTACTCCCTGCTGGTGTTATGGTAGTGAAACCATCGATATGGACCCGCATCTGCCAAAAGCCATCTGGGGGTTTAACGGAACCGAACGGCCGGGAGCCGTATACCTTGCCGCTGCTCTGGCCGGTCACACTCAAAAAGGCTTACCTGCTTTCGGTATTTATGGCCGTGACGTTCAGGAAGCCGGCGACGACACCATCCCACAGGATGTTCAGGAGAAACTTCTGGGCTTCGCAAAAGCCGGACTTGCTGCCGCTACCATGAAAGGTAAATCCTACCTTTCCATGGGATCCGTTTCAATGGGCATCGCGGGATCCATTGTTGACGATCATTTTTTCCAGAAATACCTCGGAATGCGCAACGAGTATGTTGATATGTCAGAGTTTGCCCGTCGCATTGAAGAAGGAATATACGACAAAGAAGAACTCAAAAAGGCCCTTGCCTGGGTTAAGAAGAACTGTAGCGAAGGGGCCGATCTTAACTCCCCCGAGCAAAAGAAAAGCAGGGAGCAACTCGATAAGGATTGGGAGTATGTGGTGAAGATGACCCTTATTGCCCGAGACCTTATGGCGGGCAATCCCAGACTAGCCGAATTGGGCTTTGGAGAAGAAGCACTGGGCCATAATGCGATAGTTAGCGGATTTCAAGGACAGCGGCAATGGACCGATCATTACCCCAACGGCGATTTCATGGAAGCCATACTCAACTCTTCATTCGATTGGAATGGCATACGGGAGGCTTATATGGTAGCCACCGAGAACGACAGCCTGAATGGGGTTGCTATGCTTTTCGGACATCTGCTCACCAATACCGCTCAGGTTTTTGCCGATGTCAGAACCTATTGGAGCCCTGAGGCTATCGAACGGGTAACGGGTTGGAAGCCTTCGGGTCAGGCTGAAAACGGTTTAATTCATCTTATAAACTCAGGCTCCGCAGCTCTGGATGGCTCCGGACAGCAAAGTATCGACGGCAAGCCAGCCATGAAGCCATTCTGGGAAATCAGTCCGAGTGAGGCAAAAAAATGTCTGGATTCCACTACCTGGTATCCCGCTATTTATGAATATTTCAGGGGAGGTGGTTTTTCTTCCGAATTCAAGACTTTGGGTGGGATGCCCATAACCATGTGCCGGCTAAACCTTGTCGATGGTCAAGGCCCGGTAATGCAGATTGCAGAAGGATGGAGCGTTGAAATACCCGATAAGGTTCATGATATTCTTAACAAACGCACCAATGAAACCTGGCCAACAACCTGGTTTGCCCCCAGACTCACAGGTAACGGGGCTTTCAGCGATGTTTATTCTGTAATGGCTAACTGGGGAGCAAATCATGGGGCCTTTGGCTATGGTCATTTTGGGGCGGATGTGATTTCTTTGTGTTCCATTCTTCGCATCCCGGTCTCCATGCACAATGTTTCAGAAGATAAAATTTTCAGACCCAGTGCATGGGCTTCCTTCGGAATGGATAAGGAAGGAGCGGATTACAGGGCGTGTATGGTTTACGGGCCAGTATATAAATAATATGCCCGAAATAAAACAAACAGGGTCTAACCAGCCCAAATATCTTCAGCTTATCGATTCCGTAATCAACAGGTTACAGAATGGTGAACTGAGAGCAGGAGAGTGTCTGCCCTCGGTGAATCAACTTATGCGCGAAAATAAAGTGTCACGCGATACCGTTGTTAAAGCATACAATGAACTAAAGAAGCGGGGGGTGGTGGATGCCATCCCTAACAAAGGCTATTTTATCAGGGAGGATTCGGAAAAAGTATTTCTTTTCCTCGATACCTTCAGCGCTTTCAAAGAAGGACTCTACAACGCTTTCAGGACAGAGTTGCCCGAAACAACCGACATTGAAATGCTCTTCCATCATTACAACTTCAGGGTCTTCGAGTCGATGATCAGCAACAGTATCGGGAGGTACAGCAAATATGTGATTATGTGCTACGATGAACCTGCAATTGCATCGGTTTTGAAAAAACTTCCTCCGGAAAAAGTCCTTATCCTCGACATGAAAATGCACGTGCCCGATTTGTACTCCTCCGTTACTCAGGATTTTGATGTGTCTTTTTTTAACTGTCTTCTTGAGGCGGAACCGCGACTCCGGAAATATGATGAGCTGTTTTTTGTGCATCCTCCCGGTTCAATGCACCCTATGATCTCAAGGGAGGCCTTCGGTCGGTTTTTGCTGAAAAGCGGTATATCTGGAAAAGTTCTTAACCAGATCAGGCCTTCGGATATCAATGCGCGAAAAGCTTTTGTGGTGGTTTCCGATAATGACCTTGCCACGATCATTGAGACATCAAAAATGATGAATCTGGAGATTGGATGCGATGTCGGCCTGATCTCATACAATGACACCCCGCTGAAGAAGATAATTGGTGAAGGAATCACAGTTATCTCCACTGATTTTGAGTTGATGGGAAAAAGAGCAGCAATGGCGGTTAAGGCCAAAGGTGAATTTAATGAGATTATCCCAACAGGATTTATTTTGAGGGGATCGGTTTGATTCAGTTATAAGCTTTTTAGAAATTATTTTTGCAAATCCGAAAATTCTTGTTTCCTTTGCTTCCAGATTAAAACAAAATGAAACATTTAGCTAACAATTGGTGGTGGCAAACAAATACTCTCTCTCGGGAAGTGAGCCAGCATTGATTTGTTTATACAATATATCAACGGCCTGTCGAACTCTCGACAGGCCGTTTTGTTTTAGTGCTTTTACCGGTAAGTTGTAAATGATTGAAAGAAAAAACAAGATATTCGTTTCGATAAAAAACAGATTAGATTCAGAGCCATGAAGAAAACCAAACTATACTCCAGCCTATACGCTCTCCCTGCAGGGCTTGCAGACATCATAACTCCCGTTACCATTTATCTCAAGGTGCGCGACATGTATCCCAATGCCATTTTGCTTGAGAGTTCCGATTATCATGGGAATGCCAACAGTATGAGCTATATCTGTTTTGATCAGCTGTCGGTTTTCAGGCTTGAGAATCGCGAGATCTCCATTTCCTTCTGCAACGGAGAGAAATCAAGAATCCCTGTAATCGACATTTCCACTGTGCCGGAAACGCTGCAGACCTATATTCAGTCGTTCAGCATTAGCAAACAGACCGATCTCAACGGGATGCCCGTGAACGGACTCTTTGGCTATACGGCTTACGATGCCGTCAGTAGCTTCGAAACCATTGATTTTAAAAACGCTCCGCAGGAGAATTGCCGAATACCCGAGATGCAGTATGGCTTGTACCGTTTTGTACTGGGCATAAACCATTTTACCAACCGCATCCATCTGTTGGAGAATTTTCCCGAGGGAGAAGAAAGCCGTTTGGCAGAGGTAACAAAACTGCTCTCGAACCGCAATTTCGGCACCTTCCATTTTGAGGCCGGGTTTGAGGAAAAGTCGAACATGAGCGACAATGAATTCAAAACAATCGTTTCTCAGGGTAAAAAGCATTGCTTTCTGGGCGATGTCTTCCAGGTAGTATTATCGCGCCAGTTCTCCCAACAGTTCAAGGGCGATGAGTTCAATGTATACAGGGCTTTGCGCAACATTAACCCTTCGCCGTATTTGTTTTATTTCGATTTCGGGGGATTTAAGCTGTTCGGTTCTTCGCCTGAGGCCCAATTGGTTATTGAGAATGGAATTGCCCGCATCAACCCTATTGCAGGCACTTTTAAGCGTACCGGGAACGATGAGGAAGATCGCCAACTGGCCATAGACCTTACCAACGACCAGAAGGAAAATGCCGAGCATGTGATGCTGGTTGATCTGGCTCGCAACGACCTGAGTCGAAATTCCTCCCGGGTGATGGTGAAAACCTACCGCGAGGTTCAGTTTTACTCCCACGTAATCCATCTGGTTTCGGAAGTCATTGGAGAAATGAATGCCGGTTTTAATCCCGTTAAGGTTTTTGCCGATTCTTTCCCGGCAGGTACTCTTTCCGGAGCGCCGAAGTTCAAAGCCATGGAACTTATCGACAGTTTTGAGAACCGAAACCGTGGTTTTTACGGTGGCGCCATCGGATACCTGGGTTTTAACGGGGATGTGAACCATGCCATCATGATCCGCTCCTTTCTCAGCAAAAACAATACACTCTATTATCAGGCCGGAGCAGGGATTACTGCTGCTTCGGTGGAGGAAAACGAGTTGAGCGAGGTGAACAACAAGCTCGGTGCGCTTAAAAAAGCTATCGAGATTGCAAGGGAGATTTAATTTGATATTTGGAGATTTGAGGATTAGGAGATTTGAGGATTAGGAGATTTGAGGATTAGGTAATTTGATTAGGAGGATTTAAAGTGTTAATGAATATTTTGGTGGAATCATGCGAAATACTAATTTTTTAAGTTTTTACAGGGGGAGTGAAAGTCAATCAACTTGTCCCGTCACCCTTCGACAAG
>JFJP01031731.1_pt1 | contig 17706 bp, 16 predicted proteins | sample 431651 | NCBI WGS metagenome assembly JFJP01 (sample SAMN02602958, study PRJNA72255) | Microbial mat metagenome, whole genome shotgun sequencing project. | biome: fresh water; feature: sink hole; material: water; isolation source: purple microbial (photo- and chemosynthetic) mats found in...
GCAAAACCACAACAGAGTTTAGAATTTTTTAATAGTGAGGAATACAAATGACAACGATTGCAGAACATAAATTAAATGTGATTCGTCAAGTTGATGAATTAACCGAAGAGTCTTTAATCGAAGTAGAAAAATTAATTGCTCAATTAAAAGAAAATCAGGCAACAAAAGGATTAAAAAAGCGTCGTCAACCGCCTGCTTCTATTGCGGGTAAAGCGAAAATAGTCGGCGATATAATTTCACCTTGTTGTAATATTGAGGATTTTGAATGTCTGAAATAGTTTTGCTGGATACACATATCTGGGTATGGTGGGTGAATGAAGAACATCACAAATTATCCGCAACACAAATTGAAATAATAGAACAATCGGAGTGCGTGGCGATTTCGGTGGTTTCGTGTTTTGAAGTGGCGCAGATTGTGAAAAAGGGACGGTTAATTTTGCCTTTACCAACGCGGGAATGGATAGAAAAGGCTTTGACTCCGACAAGAATTGAAGTGTTGTCGTTATCGCCTGAAATTAGTTGTCAAGCGGTTGATTTAACGGAGATTCACAAAGACCCGTTTGACCGTTTGATTATTGCCACTGCGTTAAATTATCAGTGCCGTTTGATAAGTGTAGATGGCAATTTTCCCAGTTATCCAGAATTAAATGGTTGTTTGATTTTTTAATCCTGTTCAAAAAACAGATTGCGCAGCGGTGGTTGAGTTGCTGAGAAGCGAAGGAATTTAAAATGGAAAAACCACAACAGATTTTAGAGCTGGAAAAAATTATTGGTAGAGAAATTTCAGAAGTTTCATTTAATAAAATGAATTGGATGGAAACCTCTTATTCATTAAGCGAAGAAGATAAAATTATCGGTTTAAGTTTGTATTCATGTAAATTGCATAATTTATATTTTCTAACTGATTGTTATTATCAAAATTTAAAAATCCTTTTTTTAACATACACCGAAATAGTAGATGTCACACCAGTTAAAAATTTAACTCAGCTAACTAAGCTTGGACTAGGCTGCAATAAAATAACAGATATATCTCCAATTCAAAAATTAGCCAATTTAAATAGACTCAGTTTGGTTCAAAATCAAATAATAAATTTGCCTGTTTGGATTCTTGATTTTGATTTGGAAATTATATGGGAATGGGAATGGAACAGAAAAGGTATTTTCCTTGGAGGTAATCCTTTTCAATCCCCACCCCCTGAAATCATCATGCAAGGCAACGCCACAATTAAAGCCTATTTTGACGCTTTAAAACAAAATCTAGGACGTAAAGTTAATCTTTATATGAAAGGTGGCTATAAGGAAGTTATTATTTCCGAAAAAATGCTTACTGATGGGAATATATACGATTTTGGTAGACTGCTAAATGAATTAAAAGTTTTATTCATAGGCGAAGGCGGCGCAGGCAAAACCTCCCTTTCCAAACTATTACGCGACCAGCCCTTTGACCCGCACGAAAATCAAACGCACGGCATCAACATTGACGATTGGAAAGTAGGCGACATCACCGCGCATTTGTGGGATTTTGGCGGACAGGAAATCCTGCGCGCCACACACAAATTTTTCCTCTCCAAACGCAGCCTGTATGTGTTAGTGCTGGACAACCGCGAAAAACGTGACGAAGAAACTTGGCTAAAACGTATTGAAAGCTTCGGTGGCAATTCTCCTATTCTTATCGTTTTAAACAAATGTGACCAAGACGAAAGTTACGACCTTGACCGTAAAGAATTAGTGCGCCGTTATTCCGGCTTGCAAACCCAAGATTTTTATTTCGTTTCCTGTGCCAACGGGCAAGGCATGGAAGCGTTTAAACAAGGCTTAATCGCTGCGTTTAAACGGGTGGAACTGATTAACAGCGTGTTACCGGAAAGCTGGTTTCAGGTGAAAACCGCGCTGGAACAGCAACAACGGCAACAGCATTACATCAGCTATAACGAATTTCAGAAAATTTGTTTTCAACAACAAATAGAGGAAACAGAAACGCAAGATATTCTCGCTCGATTGCTGCATGATTTAGGTGTCAGTGTGCATTTTGAAGATTTGGCTTTGCTCGATACCCACGTTTTAGAACCGAAATGGATTACCGAAGGTGTGTATAAAATCATCACTTCGCCACAATTGACGGAACAGCAAGGTGTATTGTATCTTACTGATTTATCTAGTATTTTAAATCCACGCTCAGACCTTCCAGGTTTTAAAAACCTGGAAGGTCTAACCACTGCTGAGTATATTTATCCGCCGACTAAATACGCTTATTTGTTGGAATTAATGAAAAAATTTGAATTGAGTTATCGCCTCAATGATAACGCCGTATTAATTCCGCAATTATTAAAACCCGAAGAGCCGGAGTTTGCCTTTGATGACAGCGGGCAAGTATTGCGCTTTCAGATTTTGTACGATTATCTGGATGATTCGATTATGCCGCGTTTTATTGTCGCCTTGCATCAGGATATTGATAATCGCATCCAATGGCGCAAAGGCGTGTTGCTGAAAAATGCCGGTTTTAAAAGTCAAGCGGTGGTCAGGGTGAATTATCAAGATAGGTTATTGATTATTATGGTAAAAGGCGAGCAGAAACGCGATTATTTTGCCGTGATTCGGAAAGCCTTGCACGATATTCATGCCAGTTTTGAATGGAAAAAAACGCCGATTGAATTAGTGCCGTTGCCGGATAATCCTGCGTTTACGGTGGAATATGAGGAGTTGATTGGCTACGAATTAGATGGCGACGATAAGTATCGTGTGGGAAAATTGCGCAAGATTTATAGCGTATCGCAGTTGTTAGATGGAATTGAAAAACCGGAGCAACGAAAACAATCAGGTGATATACACTATCACTCACATAATCATCATGGCGATTACAACGAGGAGAAAAAAGCAGTGGAAATTAAAAGTTTAACTATTGACGGCGGCAATCAGCAATTTGCCAATAACATTGAAAATTATAACGGAGATAAAAAAATGAGCGAACAAAAAATAGAAATCGGTGCTGGTGCAACAATAGGAAGTGGTTCATTCAATGTGGATAGCAAAATCGAACACAGTTTTAATAGCTTGCAAGAGTCTAAAACCAGCAATGAAGTGAAAGAGCTTTTAGCGCAGTTATTAAATGAAATCAAAGGATTAACTGATAAAGTCGAACCTGAGAACATTCAAACTGTTGAAGAGATGGTTGATGATGTACAAGACATGATTGATGAACTTAACGAGCCGCACCCCCGCCGGCGAATTATTCTTAATTATCTGAATACGCTCAAAAATAAAGCCGTTATTGCAGCAGTCAGCACTGACGTGATTACAACGATTATAGCGAATTTTATGACGATTGTGCCTCAATTGCCTCATCTTCTTTAACGCCCAGCTTATCGCAATCGCCGAAAAAATCAGCCCGTTTTTACAATCGCTTATTTGATGAAATCATTAGAACAACATGAAAACCGACAGCCTATTTTATCGCCTATTTCAATACCATCCACAACTCGCCTTGGAGTTGTTGGGCTTAAACTATCGCGCTGATAGTTATCGTTTTGGTTCGGAAGAAATCAAACAAACCGCGTTTCGATTAGACGGCGTATTTACCCCACTCACAGACAACCCAGAACAACCGTTGATTTTTGCCGAAGTCCAATATCAACCTGATGAAAATTTTTATGACCGTCTGTTTAGCGAAATTACTTTGTATTTACGCCTGCACAAACCGCAACATGAATGGCTGGCGTTAGTGATTTATCCAACTCGTCAGATTGAAAAAACTGCCAACATCGGTTTTCGTCCGTTTATGCGGTTGCCAGAGTTACAGCGAATTTATCTGGAAGATTATCAAAATAAATCAGGACTGACTCCTACGTTGGATTTATTGGGCTTAATTGCCAGTGACAAACAACAAACACTGCTACTTGCGCGAGATTTGGTGAAGCGTTATGACAAAATCAGCGTAGAGACTTTGGATTTTATCGAAACCATTTTAGTTTACAAACTACCCCGTTTAACTCGGGAGGAGATTAGAATCATGTTAGCTTTAGAAGATGTTAGTTTAAAACAAACCCGTTTTTATCAGGAAGCTATGGCTGAAGGCTGGGAAGTTGGTTTGGAAAAGGGCTTGGAAAAGGGCTTGGAAAAGGGCTTGGAAAAAGGTGAACAAAGCTTATTGCAACGAATGTTGACACGCCGTTTTGGTGAACTGCCAAGCCGATTACAACAACGTTTAGCGCAAGCAAACGCCGCACAAATAGAACAATGGGCAGACCGCTTTATTGAAGCAGCCACGTTGGCAGCTATTTTTGGTGATGTAAACGAAAAAAGTTAATAAAAGCCTACGCGCTTAACCACTCATCAACAAGGTTTATTTTATGCAAATCCACCTCTGTGCCGTCGGGCAAGCCATGCCAAATTGGGTACAACAAGGTTATCAGGAATATGCCAAACGTTTACCGCGCGAATGCGAGTTAATTTTAAAAGAAATTCCTGCGGGCAAGCGCGGCAAAAACAGCGATGTGGCGCGGCTCATCAAAGAGGAAGGGGATAAAATGCTGCTTGCTTTACCGCCCCGAGCGCATCTTGTTAGCTTAGATATTCCGGGTAAACCGTGGACAACCCAAGAATTAGCCTGCCAATTAAAAATCTGGTTAGAAAGTGGACAAAACATTGCGTTATTAATCGGCGGCCCTGAAGGATTAGCCGATGCGGTGAAAGCAAAAGCCCAGCAATCGTGGAGTTTGTCCCATTTAACCCTGCCACATCCGATGGTGCGTGTTATCGTAGCAGAACAAATTTACCGTGCTTGGTCTATTCTTAACCACCACCCTTATCATCGCTGACCTATGACTGCCCAACTTGTACTCGCCTCCGCTTCTCCCCGTCGCCAAGAATTATTAGCCCAATTAGGGATACGCTGTTTTGTGCAGCCTGTTGATATAGATGAAACGCCTTTTCTCAATGAAGCCCCTTTCGCTTATGTCAAACGGATGGCGGCGGAAAAATCGGCGGCGTGTTTGGCATTTTCTGTTGATAAACTGCCCATTTTAGCCGCTGATACTACGGTTGTTTTGCAAGGTGAGATTATGGGAAAGCCTAAAAACCAACGCCATGCGCAGGAAATGTTAGCGCAATTATCAGGCACAACCCATCAGGTTTACAGCGCGGTGTCGTTGCGCAAAGTCACGCAACCGTTTGAATCACCTAATCATTGGGAAGCGGTCAGCATTACCGAGGTGACATTTAGACACATCAGTTCCGCAGAAATCACCGCCTATTGGAAAACAGGCGAGCCTTGTGATAAAGCAGGCGGCTATGCGATTCAAGGGCTGGGTAGCATTTTTATTGAAAAAATACAGGGCAGTTTTTCAGGGGTAATGGGTTTGCCGCTGTTTGAAACCGCGCAACTTTTAGCCAAACAAGGGATTTATATTATCAAATGAGTGAAGAAATTTTAATTAACGTTACGCCGCCTGAAACACGGGTCGCGGTGATTGAAAATGGCGTATTGCAAGAATTAATTATTGAGCGCACCTTGCAACGTGGTTTAGTGGGCAGTATTTATAAAGGGGAAGTTTGTCGGGTTTTGCCAGGAATGCAAGCGGCTTTTATTGACATTGGTTTAGCACGGGCGGCTTTTTTGCATTTATCCGATTTTAATAGCCGTGAATTGGAAAAACGCGGCTCGGCGCAAATCGAGCATTATCTCTATGATAAACAACCGATTATTGTGCAAGTAACCAAAGACCCGCTGGGCAATAAAGGGGCGCGGTTGTCCACTGAAATTTCCATTCCCTCGCGTTTTCAAGTGTATATGCCCTACACCGAAACGTGCGGCGTTTCGCAGCGCATCGAAGATGAAGCCGAGCGGGTGCGCTTAAAAGCCTGTATTCATATCTTTCAACAACGGCACAATTGTGGCGGCTTTATTGCCCGCACCGCCGCAGAATGTATCCCCGAAGAAGAATTAATGGCGGACATGGATTTTTTGTTGAAATTATGGAAGGCGATTACAGAAAAAATGGAATCTGCGCCCACTAAATCCTTGATTCATCAAGATTTACCGTTAAGCGAACGCACATTACGCGATTTTTACAGCACAGGGGTTGAGCGAGTGCGAGTTGATTCGCGTGAAACATACGCCCGACTGATTCAATTTGCCACGACTTTTATTCCGCATTGTGTGCCAATTATTGAGCATTATTCGGGCGAACAGCCTGTGTTTGATATTTACAATGTGGAAGATGAAATTAGAAGAGCCTTAGAGCGGAAGGTTAAATTAAAATCGGGCGGTTATTTGGTGTTTGACCAAACCGAAGCGATGACCACAGTGGATGTGAATACGGGCGGTTATATTGGCGGGCGTAATTTAGAAGAAACGATTTTTAAAACCAATTTAGAAGCCAGTCAAACCATTGCGCGGCAATTAAAATTACGCAATTTGGGCGGGATTATTATTATTGATTTTATTGATATGCAAAGTGTTGACCATAAACGGCAAGTGTTGCAGGCGTTGGAAAAGCATTTGGAAAAAGACCACGCAAAAACCAAAATCACCGAAGTGTCCGCGCTGGGATTGGTGGAAATGACCCGCAAACGCACCCGTGAAAGTTTGGAACATATTTTGTGTGAGCCGTGTTCAACCTGTCATGGGCGTGGGGTATTGAAAACCGCCGAATCGGTTTGTTTAGAAATATTTCGGGAGATTATTCGGGAAGTGCGGCAATACAATGTGCAGCAGTTGTTGGTATTAGCCTCGAATGAAGTGGTGGAGATGTTGTTGGATGAGGAGGCGGATATGTTGTCTGAATTGGAAGCGTTTTTGAAAGTGGAGATTAAGTTTCGCGCGGAAGCTGAATATAATCAGGAGCAATATGATGTGGTGTTGTTGTAAATTAGTTTAACTGACCATTTAATTATAAAGATGAATAATAAAATTTATTACGGTGATAATTTAGACGTTTTACGACGTTTTATTAAAGATGAAAGCGTGGATTTATGTTATATCGACCCACCGTTTAATTCCAAACGCAATTACAATCAAATTTACAATAATATTGGTAAAGAAGATAAAGCTCAAACACAAGTTTTTACGGATACTTGGACTTGGGATGATTATGCCATGCAAGGGTTAGCGGAAATTCAAAGTAATTATAATGGCGTTTTTACCACACAAAGCATTGATTTAATTCAAGGATTAACCAAGGTTTTAGGCAAAGGCAGTTTATTAGCCTATTTGGTTAGTATGACTTTACGAATTGCCGAAATTCAGCGCGTCTTAAAACCCACCGGCAGTTTTTATTTACATTGCGACCCAACAGCGAGTCATTATTTAAAATTGGTTTTGGATGCTATTTTTTGTCCTAAAAATGGCAACTATATCAATGAAATGGTTTGGATATATTCCAGAATGGCAGCAAAAGGACAAAAGCAACTTAGTCGTTGCCATGATGTTATTTTTTGGTATTCAAAAGGAAAAACATGGCTATTTAATGTTGATGAAATTCGTTTACCTTATGCTGAAACAAGCAAAGCAAGAGCGGGTTATAAAAAAACAAATTTAGGTGGAGGAAGTCCTAAAAGTGAAATTTGTGAACTAAATAATATTGGAAAATTTCCTGAAGATTGGATTCAAATTCCTTTTATTAGAGGAAAAGAATATTTAGGCTATCCTACACAAAAACCCGAAGCTTTATTAGAACGCATTATTAAAGCCAGTTCTAATGAAGGTGATGTAGTGTTAGATGCGTATTGCGGTTGCGGCACAACGCTTGCAGTTTCTGAACGATTAAAACGGCAATGGATAGGTGTTGATATTACTTATCAAAGTATTTCATTAGTTTTAAAGCGTTTAGAAGACCAAGATAAGAATGTATTGGAAAATATTGAAATAAGTGGTATTCCAAAAGACAGAGAAAGTGCCATTGCTTTAGCGAATAAAAAAGATGACCGTTTACGAAAAGAATTTGAAAAATGGATGGTTTTAACTTATTCAAAAAACACAGCGGTTATTAATGAAAAGAAAGGCGGTGATGGTGGAATTGATGGTGTAGCTTATATTTCTGACCGCAATGAAAAATCTGAAATAGAAAATAAAAAAGTTTTGTTTAGTGTGAAATCAGGTAAAAAATTAAATCCTGATAACACAATTGACGCATTAAGCGGAGTCATTACAAGAGAAGACGCAGCGTGTGGGATTCTATTAACGCTTTATCCTATGCCCAATTTAGTGAAAGCCAGCAAACACTATGGACTTTATCATAATGATTTAATTAATAAAGATTATCCAAAAATACAAGTAATTTGTGTTGAAGAATTATTAAATGGCGCACGATTAGAATTGCCTAATGTGGTTGCAGTGGTGAAAAAAGCCGAGCAACATCAACAGCAATTAAAGCTGGGTTAAATTAAAAATGACCAATAAAATTTATTACGGCGATAATCTGGATATTCTTAGGAACTATATTGAATCTGAAAGTATAGATTTATGTTATATCGACCCACCGTTTAATTCTAAACGCAATTACAATCAAATTTATAATAAGGTGGGTGATGAAGACAGAGCCTTAGAGCAAGCTTTTGTGGATACTTGGACTTGGGATGATAAAGCAATACAAGGATTACATGAAATTCAAAATGGCAATAATAAAAATCTTACCTCTCAATGTATTGATTTAATCACTGGTCTTATACCTGTTTTAGGGAAAAATGACTTAATGGCTTATTTAATTAGCATGACGTTGCGAATTGCAGAAATTCATCGCATATTAAAACCAACAGGGAGTTTTTATTTACACTGTGACCATACCGCAAGTCATTATTTAAAACTGGTGTTAGATGCTTTATTTTGTAAGCGAGGAGGAAAATTTCAAAACGAAATTGTTTGGCATTATTCAGGATGGAATAAAAAACTAAAATATCATTTTGAAAAACGACATGATGTAATCTTGTATTATTCTAAAAAAAATCCTGTCTTTAATTCTTTTTCAGTTCCTTATTCATCGGAGCAAGAATATTTAAAAACGCGCAAACAAAAATTATATGAGGATATTGATGGCAGAAAATACACACTTGATGTCAGAGAAAATGGCAAAAGAAAAACAAAAATTTATCTTGAAGACGCATTAACACGCGGCAGACCAACCGATAATGTTTGGGATATTGACAAAATCAATAATTCTTCAAAAGAACGCTTAGGTTACGATACACAAAAACCTGAAGCTTTATTAGAGCGAATTATTAAAGCCAGTTCTAATGAAGGGGATGTTGTTTTAGATGCGTTTTGTGGATGCGGCACAACGGTGGCAGTTGCACAAAAATTAAATCGCCAATGGATAGGGATTGATATTACTTATCGCAGTATTGCGTTGATTTTAAAACGCTTACAAGACAATTTCGGATATGACTTTACCCAAAGTCTAATAGATAAAGAAACACAGCAAATTATTCCAGCACCTGTAGAAATAAAAGGCGTACCAAAAGACTTTGAAAGTGCAAAAGCGTTGGCTGAAAAAATAGATGACCGCACTCGTAAAGAATTTGAAAAATGGATTATTTTAACGTATACAAAAAACCGCGCTATTGTGAATGAAGTAAAAGGGGGTGACAATGGTATTGATGGCATGGCGTATATTCCAGACCGCAATGAAAAAAATGAATTAGTCAATAAAAAAGTCTATTTTAGTGTCAAATCCAGTAAAACATTAACCCCTTCTATGTTGAATGAGTTAAATGGCGTAATGAATAGAGATAACGCAGCGTGTGGATTTTTTTTAACGCTTTATTCGGCTAAAAATCTAGTAAAGGAAAGTAAAAAGTTTGGTTATTATCATAATCGTTTAGTTAATAAAGAATATTTAAAAATACAGGTTATTTGTGTGGAAGATATTTTTCAAGGTCATTTTTTAGATTTGCCCAATATTGATATTAATGATGCGTTATTAAAAAAGGCTCAACAACACATCGGCGAACAAATGACGCTAAAATAAAAATTTAACTGTGCGGTTATGACAAAAGCAGTTATAAACTCGCCGTTACATGACAAAAATAGGTTTTCAAATACTGCGTTTCAGGCACAGCAGGATGAATCGGATGGTCGCCGCCTTGTCCACCTTGTGCAAAAAACACCAAATGCCGGTCAATATGCCGTGCTTGTGAACGCAAAATTTCATGCAAGTTTTCACGACTCAAATGATGAGAACACGAAGCTGAAATCAACACGCCATTTTTGCTCAACACTTGCAACGCCAATTGATTTAAGCGGCGATACGCTTCAAAACCCGCTTTAAAATCCTTTTTGCGTTTAATCAGGGCTGGCGGGTCTAGCACAATAATGTCGAATAATTCCCGTTGCTCTCGGGCATTTTTTAAATATTCAAACACATCCGCACGGACAAACTGCATTTTATCGCCGACCTGATTCAGCTCTGCACTGTCTTTTGCCATCGCTAATGCACTCTCTGAACTGTCAACACACACCACTTCGGTTGCGCCTGCAAGCGCGGCAGGAATGCCCCATGCCCCTGAATAGGAAAATAAATCTAACACCCGCTGATTTTTTGCCAATGCCGCACACCGCGCCCGACTGTCACGGTGGTCATAAAACCAGCCTGTTTTTTGTCCGTCCAAAATCGACACTTTAAAACGGGCAGCATTTTCTTCGATAATAATTTCCGCTGGCAATTCTCCATACACCACTTCGGATTCACCGCTTAAATTTTCCAATTGCCGCTGGCTGCTGTCATTTTTTAGCACAATCGCTTGCGGTTCAAATAATTCGACCAAACAAGCCACCAAAATATCTTTCGACTTTTCAATCCCTGCGGTGGTGATTTGTAACGAAAAAACATCGCCGAAACGGTCAATCACTAATCCTGGAATGCCGTCACTTTCAGCAAAAACCAACCGATAATACGGTTTGTCATACAGCTTTTGCCGTAATGCCAACGCAGTAGTCAGCCGTTCAGTAAAAAAGTTTTTTCCCAATTTGGCATTGGTTTTTCGCGAAATTAATCGCGCTGCAATCAAGGTATGTGGATTCAAATACGCCGTGCCGAGAGCTTGCCCCGCATGGTCATTTACAATCACTAAATCGCCCGCTTGAAAGGCATTCAGTGGAGAGCGCGTGATGTCAACTTCATTACTAAAAACCCAAAGATGCCCTTGGCGAATGCGTTTGTCTTCGTTTTTCTTTAAAAAAATGTTTGGATGTGCCATGAGGAATGTGTGAAAGTGAAATGAACTCCCGCCTTTTATAAAGGAGGGCTGGGGTTTTTAGTTATTAAAGTAATTCAAAGGTATAGCCACCCACCTTTTGCGGGGGAATGGCAATTTTTAAATTAACTTCGATGGTTTCTGATGCACCAAGACGCGAATGAGGCGGGCTATCAAGGTATTCGTTGGGGTAAAACACCCGTTCTGCAAACGCTTGCCCATTAAAGGAAAGAAAAACTAATTTGATACGCGGATAATCTTGCGCAAAAGAGGCTTGATTGCTGATAACGGTTTGAAATAAATAATGACTATTGCCGTTTAATTGCAAATCACTCAGTAAAATTTCAAACTCATCTTGGTTGTGATAAGCAGGCAATACACAGTGCAGTGTTTGACAAAATTTTTCTAACCAAACCCGTTTTTCAGGGTTTTGCAGCACTTTTTCATGTTCCACCCAATAAACTTGTCCTGCCAACAGCAGCAAGCCTGCTAAAAAACCCAGCATCCAAAACGGCGAATTTTTTACTTTCGGAGTGGCAAAAAAATTATCCGCAAGCGGTAGTGGCTGTTGTTTTTTTAAGCAGTCTGGACAAAAATGGATGTCATCCCCCGCCTCAAATTCCATTTTATACGGTTGCTTACACTGTGAACATTGCCACATCGTTGCCATATTAAGCGAATTTTGTACCATCAATACGACACCAATCTTCTTGATTTGTAACAGGATTTAGCACGATTTTGGCTTGATAAGCTACACTGACTGCGGTGGCTTGTTCGTTTAAAATCCCTGACAGAATCAATTGCCCTTGCGGTTTAAGGAGTTGGCAGAGGGTGTTTGACAGTCCAATTAAAGGTTTGGCTAAAATATTGGCTAACACTACGTCCGCTTGCAATGGGGTAAATTGTTCGGGTAAATAACAACTTATTTTATCCTGCACTTGATTTTTTTCTGCATTGGCTAAGGTTGCCGTGATAGCTTGTGGGTCAATATCCACCGCATAAGCGTGTTTTGCGCCCAGAAGCAAAGCCGCTACCGCTAAAATCCCTGAGCCACAGCCATAATCAATCACGATTTTGTCAGTCAAATCATGGCTTGCCAACCATTCCAAACAAAGCGCGGTGGTAGGATGTGTGCCTGTGCCGAATGCCAAACCAGGGTCAAGTGTCATACACACCGTGCCTGCTTCGTGTTGTTCCTGCCCTGTTGGACAAATCCATAGCGTATCGGCAAACTTCATCGGTTGATAATGCGCCATCCATGCCCGTTCCCAATCTTGGTCTTCTAAAGTCTCAACTTGCCAATTTTTTAAAGGCAACTGTGCAAATTGGCTCAACAAAGCAGTTTGAATGGCAAGGGGGTCAGCATCTAATTCATACAACGCGACCACAACCGTATTGCTCCAAACTTTGGTTTGATTTAACGCAGGCTCGTAAATCGGTTCGTCTTCTGCATCTAAATAAGTGACAGATACCGCGCCCCATTCTGCAAAAAAATCAGCTAGTTGCGGCGCGTTTTGTTCATCGGTGGTGATAGAAATCTGATACCAACTCATCGGCTTACTGCTGCATACAGCATTTTTTATATTTTTTACCGCTTTTACACGGACAAGGGTCATTGCGTCCTACTTTGTCGGTGCTTTTTGCGATAACTTTGTCGCGTAAAAATTCGGTAATCGCAATATCATCGTCGGTGGTGTGTTCCACATCAATGATACCCATCACTTGAAAACGGCTAATGTCGGGGGATTCTTGGGTAATTTGATTGAAAACCTCATTATCCAACACCACCACAGGACAACTAGCGCAAAAATGCCCACCGCTGTTGCTGGTTGCAAATGAGGTAATTTCACCGCGTTCCTGTGCGGCAATGGCATAAGCGTGTAATTCTGTGGTAAGTCCTGCGCCACATTCGGGACAAGTTGTTGGGTTTTTTAAGGTATTTGCCCAATACATTCTGCGGCGAATCGCGGGGTCGAATTGTTTTGTCATTTTTTACTCTAAAGTCTAAGTTTAATTAATAGGCTAGGAAGCGACAGTCTCTAGTAGTGCCATAAGCGAAAGCCTTTTTGCATAAGTAACTGAGCATAAATGTAACGGTATATAAAAAATCACAGAAATGTAAAAGCGTTCCAAACTTGTAAATTGACGCGGTTTTTTGTCTGTAAAGAAAGTGGTCTGCGTAAAGTCAAAAACTCAAAAGGCAACAAAACTAATTTATGCCTAGTTTTTTCTCTAAATAATGAATATTTTGCCCACCCGTACAAAATCCTGTATCGTGCAGAATATCAATTTGCAATGGAATATTGGTTTTAATTCCGTCAATCACCATTTCATGCAGCGCGGTACGCATTCTGGCAATCGCATTATCGCGAGTTTCGCCGTGTGCAATCAATTTGCCAATCATCGAATCATAATACGGTGGCACTTTATAGCCATTATAGATATGGGTTTCACAGCGTACACCCGGCCCGCCTGGCATATGAAACTGCTCAATAACGCCTGGACAAGGCATAAAAGTTTTTGGGTCTTCGGCATTAAGGCGACATTCAATCGCATGACCTGTAAACGTCACTTGCTCTTGGGTTAGGGATAATTTTTCGCCGCTAGCAATCTTTAATTGTTCTTTAACAATATCAAACCCCGTAATCATTTCGGTGACAGGGTGTTCAACTTGCACACGGGTATTCATTTCAATGAAATAAAACTCGCCTTTTTCGTATAAAAACTCAAACGTTCCCGCGCCTAAATAACCAATATCACGACACGCTTTAGCACATAGTTCGCCCATCCGATTGCGTTGTTCGGCAGTAATGCCTGGGGCAGGGGCTTCTTCGACCACTTTTTGATGGCGACGCTGCATTGAACAATCGCGTTCCCCTAAATGAATGGCGTTACCGTGGCTATCGGCAATGATTTGAAATTCAATATGGCGAGGGTCTTCTAAAAATTTTTCCATGTACACCGTGTCATTACCGAACGCAGCTTTTGCCTCGGCTTTGGTCATAGCAATGGAATTTAACAACGCCGCTTCCGTATGTACGGTGCGCATTCCGCGTCCACCACCACCGCCAGAGGCTTTAATAATGACAGGATAGCCAATCTCTTTTGCCATTTTTAAATTGCGACTGGCATTGTCATTTAATGGATTGCCATTGCCTGGGACACAGGGAATATTTGCCGCCTGCATCGCTTTTTTGGCAGAAATTTTATCTCCCATCAAGCGAATGGTTTCAGCACGCGGCCCAATAAAAACAAAGCCGCTTTGATGGACTTTTTCAGCAAAATCGGCATTTTCGGATAAAAAACCATACCCTGGATGAATTGCCTCCGCATCGGTTACTTCGGCTGCACTAATGATGGCAGGAATATTCAAATAACTATCGACCGAAGGCGCAGGCCCTATGCAAACCGACTCATCGGCCAAACGAACGTGTTTTAAATCACGGTCGGCTGTCGAATGCACAGCAACCGTTTTGATTCCTAACTCACGGCAAGCCCGCAAAATACGCAACGCAATTTCGCCTCGATTTGCAATGACAATTTTTTCAAACATACTTTAGCACCGTGTCTGTTTATTCAATGATAAATAAAGGTTGGTCATATTCAACAGGTTGGGCGTTTTCAGCCAGAATTTTTTTAATGACACCGCTTTTGTCTGCTTCAATTTGATTTAAGATTTTCATCGCTTCTATGATGCACAAGGTTTGCCCTTGTGTGACCGCTTGACCGACTTCTACGAAGGGTGCAGAAGTAGGGGTTGCCGAGCGATAAAAACTGCCGACCATCGGTGAACGAACAACGTGTCCTGTTAAAGTTTCTTCTTCCGAGCCTAGGTTTGCAGGTGTTATTGAAACAACAGGGGCAGCGGCTTGAAACGCAACAGATGCGGCTGCAACGGGCGGTGGTGCAGAATAACGGTTAATGCGGATTGACTCTTGCCCCTCGGTTATTTCTAATTCCGCAATATCGGAGCGGGAAATAATGTCGATAAGTTTCTTTATTTTTTTAATATCCATAATCATGTTATCTCTGCTGTTAATATCTGATGTGCGGCCTGTAATGCAAGTTCATACCCAATTGCTCCCAACCCACAGATAACCCCTTGGGCAATATCTGAGAAATATGAGTGTTTTCTAAACGGTTCACGCGCATGAACATTGGACAAATGAACTTCTATAAACGGGATTTTAGTAGCAAGAAATCCATCGCGTAAGGCAACACTGGTATGCGTAAAAGCGGCGGGGTTAATGATAATAAAATCAACCTGTTGTTGATAGGCATGGTGGATGCGTTCGAGCAGTTCATGCTCGCTGTTGTGCTGACTAAAAGCTAATTGATGTTCAAATGTTTCTGCTAACGCGGTGAGGGCGTGTTGGATGTCTGCAAGCGTTTTATGCCCGTAAAGACTTGGCTCGCGTGTCCCCAATAAATTTAGATTAGGGCCGTTTAAAACCCAAATAATTGCCATATCAACGTCTTTTAAAAAGTAAACTAAACCACTAATTTTACCTTAGTGCTTTGTTTTGTCCAGTGATATGTCAGAAACCCCAAAGCAAGCCGTTAGCGGGGAAATTATTTCCCCGTTTGTTCAATGAGTGACTAACATTGATTGCATCTATAAAAGCGAGTGTATTATGCTACCGATTATCCACGCTTTTTTAACCAACCCAGAATTTATGAAAAATAATACCCTATTAAAAGATCAATTAACCCAACGCATTTTATTTTTAGACGGTGCAATGGGAACGATGATTCAAAGCTATCACTTGGAAGAGGCGGATTATCGCGGCACGCGCTTTGCCGATTGGCGTTCTGACTTAAAAGGCAATAACGATTTATTATCCTTAACTCAACCTGCCATTATTAAAGCGATTCACCATGCGTATTTGGAAGCAGGCGCGGATATTATTGAAACCAATACCTTTAATTCCACCACCGTTGCGATGGCCGATTACAAAATGGAATCATTGGCGTATGAAATCAATGTTGCCGCCGCCCAACTTGCCAAAGAAGTGTGTGTGGCAATGAGTTTAATCACGCCTGAAAAACCGCGTTTTGTCGCTGGCGTATTAGGCCCGACCAATCGCACCGCCTCTATGTCACCCGAAGTGAATGACCCAGGCTTTCGCAATATTAGCTTTGACCAATTAGTGACAGCGTACACCGAAGCGACCCAAGGGCTAATTGACGGCGGGGCGGATATTATTTTAATTGAAACCGTGTTTGATACCCTCAATGCCAAAGCCGCGATTTTTGCGGTGGATAGCTATTTTGAAACGCTCGGTTACAAGCTGCCCGTGATGATTTCTGGCACGATTACCGATGCCTCGGGACGAACCTTATCAGGACAAACCGCCGCCGCTTTTTGGAATTCCTTGCGCCACATTGAGCCGATTTCCTTTGGTTTTAACTGCGCACTTGGGGCAAAAGAACTCCGACAATATATTGAAGAATTATCAGGAATTGCAGATACTTACGTTTCAGCCCATCCCAATGCAGGCTTGCCGAATGAATTTGGTGAATATGACGAAACGCCCGAGCAGATGGCTGAAGAATTAGCCGATTGGGCAAAAAGTGGCTATTTAAATATTATCGGCGGTTGTTGTGGCACATCGCCTGCCACGATTAAAGCCATTGTGACAGCAGTGGAAAAATACCCGCCGCGCAAAATCCCTGCTTTAGAAAAACAATGTCGCCTTGCGGGTTTAGAGCCGATGAATATCACCCCCAGTTCTTTATTTGTGAATGTGGGTGAACGCACCAACGTCACAGGATCGGCGGCTTTTAAGCGTTTAATTGTCTCAGAAGACTACGAGGCGGCTTTAGCCGTAGCGAAAGAGCAAGTGGAAAACGGGGCGCAAATTATCGACATCAATATGGACGAAGGGATGTTGGAATCGAAAGAAGCGATGGTGCGGTTTTTACATTTAATTGCCTCCGAACCTGATATTGCCAAAGTGCCGATTATGCTGGATTCGTCAAAATGGGACATTATCGAAGCGGGGTTAAAATGTATTCAAGGGAAAGGGATTGTCAATTCCATTTCCATCAAAGAAGGCGAGGAAAATTTCATCAAGCAAGCACGATTAATTCGCCGTTATGGGGCGGCGGCGATTGTGATGGCATTTGATGGACAAGGGCAAGCCGATACCAAGGCGCGTAAAATTGAAATTTGTACTCGTGCTTACAAAATTCTCACTGAACAAGTGGGCTTTCCGCCTGAAGATATTATTTTCGACCCGAATATTTTTGCCATCGCGACAGGGATTGAAGAACACAATAATTATGGTTTGGACTTTATTGAAGCCACTGCCGAAATTAAACGCACCCTGCCTCATGCGTTAATTTCGGGCGGGGTGTCGAATGTGTCGTTTTCATTTCGTGGCAACAATCCTGTCCGTGAAGCCATTCACGCGGTGTTTTTATATCATGCGGTGAAAGTTGGGATGAGTATGGGGATTGTCAATGCGAGACAATTGGCAATTTATGAAGATGTGCCACGCGAGCTGCGTGATGTGGTTG
>JFJP01005521.1_pt1 | contig 17704 bp, 20 predicted proteins | sample 431651 | NCBI WGS metagenome assembly JFJP01 (sample SAMN02602958, study PRJNA72255) | Microbial mat metagenome, whole genome shotgun sequencing project. | biome: fresh water; feature: sink hole; material: water; isolation source: purple microbial (photo- and chemosynthetic) mats found in...
CGAGTTGGCCATCCGGTCATAGTCGCCCTCGTAGACCGTGTCCTTGATGGCGCCCAGGAGCGAGCCCAGCTTGACCTTGGGCACCACGTCCTTGACCTTCTGCGCCAGCGCGGCAGCAGACACCGGGTAAGAAGCCGCGCCGTCCTTCTCCACACCGAGCGTCTGCACAGGCTTGGAGGGAATGTCGCCAGGGTTCTTCTTGCTACCCAGGGCCTTCTCGATACGGTCGGCCAGGTCCTTGTGCTTATCTTCCTCCGCCTCCTTGGCCAAGTACTCCTCGAGGGAGGAGACGCCGGAGAACTTCTGCCGGGTGGTGACGGCGCTGGTCTTGCCCATGCCCGCCGACACACCCATGCCCCCGCCGCCGGAGCCGGAGTTCTGTCGGTAGGGCGGGTAGAGTTGGCCGATCATGGACTGGTCACCGGGGGTGCGCGAGGTGACGTCGAACGCCTGTGGCCGGAAGAGTGCCTGGCGCAGCCGGGACTCCGTCAGCGGCCACATCTTGGAGTCCTCGGTGATGAGGACGTCGAAGGGCTGCAGCTTGAAGTCCTTGACGATGACCGGGATGCGTACATGGCGGATGCCGATGTTCGATTCCTGCTCCGGCGTGGACCCGGTGGGCGCCTCGCTCTTGTTCTGCACCTCGAAGTGACCGAAGCCGTAGCCCTGCTCGGCGTTCACGGTCTCCATGTTCACGTCGGGGTGAAAGTCGGCCACATACGGGACTTGCTTGTACAGCTCCTGCATGATCTCCTGCGGCCACTGCGCGGCGTCTTCCGGCAGATCTACTTCCGCAGCGATCTTCTCGAACACGGGCTTGTCGTCGAGGTAGAGTTCCATGGCGTAATCCTATCAGAGGTCGGTCCTGAAGAAGAACTTCAGCCCGCTCCATGCAGCTGTGACCTGTGTAACGACGAGCACTCCGTAGGAGGGGCCTACCAGAGGGACGCCGCCATTGATGGTGTCGATGCGTGCCTTCACGGCGGTCATGTCTTCGTTCTCCCATGCGAGCACGTACACAGGACCGAGAGCAAGACTGGCAGCAAAGTCAGCGGCCAGCTTCACCGCCGGCAGCTTGAGCTGAAGCATCCCGCTGATGAGCGCCTGCAGCCCACCGATCTGCAATTCCAACGACGCCACGAGCGCAGCGTTGGCCGCAAGTTGCCCGGTGGCATCGATGGACACAGCGGGAATGGCGCCTGACAGAGCCGCTGTGATCTGTGCTTGCAACGCGGCGATACCAGCAAGCGCAAGCTGGAAGCCGATGTACGGGTTGGAGATGTTCAGACCGATGTCGAAGCTGGCCTGCAACGCTGCCTGCAGCTGCGCCTGGAAGTTGGCTTGCAGCGCACCGAGACCAAGGGAACCAAACAGAGCCGCGTCGAGCTGCAACGCGAGCGGGTTGATGATGCCGACGGCAAGGGCACCAGACGCATTGAAATCGATGAGGCTGCCGCCGTATTGACCGAAGCTCATGCCAGCACCGTGGGCGTGCCCGTCAGGATGATGCCGTACAAGACGAGCGGAGTTGCGGACGCAGGCACCGGCGTGAAGGGGAGCGTGATCTGCACCAACGACCCCTGCGTGGCCACCGGCCTACCGCCAGGTCCCAGACGTACCAGCCCTGCCTTGAGGTGCGCAAGAGACCCTCCATCCAACGTCATCCCGGCGTCGTCCATGGAGATGACGGACGAGTGCATGCCCGCTCGGATCTCAACACCTTCCCGACCAACAAGCCGCAGCTTCTTCTGCGAGGCCAGCAGCAACCCGCCCACAGCCTTGAGCATGGTGCCGCCGGCGCGGTCGACCACGAACCTGAAGCTCATGTTCTTCGACGCATTGGCTTCTGGGATGCCCGTCTCTGGGTTGAATCCATCCCTGGAGATGTCGAGCTCGTACACCCAGGCGTCGCTACCGATACCCAGAGCTGCCATGTGATCCGACATGCTGGTGTCGCCAGTCTCGATGAGCGGACTGGTGACCCTGCCGGACTTCAACCGCACGTCGGCGAACTTCGAGTTGGCGTACACACGAAACGTCTGCGTGTACTCACTCGGGATGTCGTTGGTGGCTGGCCCTTCCTGCAGCCCCCACACAACGCTGCCACCAGAGTTGTGGTGCGCGTAGTTCTGGCTGATGTCCATCATGAAGTGGTTGAGCGGAACACAGATGCGCTGCGACAGCTCCGACGCGCCAATCTGCAAAGTTCCCCCGCGATGCAAGATGACGAAGTTGTCGTCTCGCGTACGCAGCCAGATGTCACCAGGCTTGGGCTTCGGTCTACCGCCAGCGAAGGACGCGCCCGACTTCGACTTGTTGGGCGAATCTCTGGAACCTGTACCGCCGCCGGCGGACTGGTCCTCCACGTCGTCGATGTCCACCGTCTCGAGCGGCATGACGAACGACAAGACGAACGGAGGGGAGCTGTCCGACGGGATGCAGACCATGCACTGGGCGCCGACCTCCGGGAAGATAGAGAGCCCCTCGCCGTTGTTGTAGTGTACATACGGCGAGCCCACCTGGATGTCGGTCAGAACATACCGGTCGAACTGGGACACGACGTCCACCGTCCAGTTCACCAGATTGATGTTCAGCACCTTACACTGAAGGATCTGCGCAGGAACCAGCCCCGGCTTGTAGGAGAAGCCAGTCCGGAACCTGTTCTCACCCATCCTGACGTCGTCGACCATCGCAGTCATCCTAGCCTCCGTTCAAGAAAAGAACAACGAGGAGATAAGAAACTTGAAGGTGAAACACGTGATGTGGGGCGGTAAGAAAAACGACATGAAGACGCAACCTTCAGATCGGATCTACATACATGACGTGGAGTTCTTCTGCTGGAAGAGGGATCCCGCGTGGGTGATGCATCCCGACACACTCGAGTGGCTGATGCAGTTCAAGGAGAAGGGACTGAACGAAATGCTGGTGGCCCTGGCCAAGGTCGCCATCGCCAACAACCGAATCAGGGTCTGGTACGAGCAGAGACACACACCTGTCGACCACGCCCCAGAGGACAGAGAGTACATCCGCCAGAAGTTCCCCAACACCAAGCCACGCTTCGACAGCATCTACGCCAGCGTCTACGTCTGCCGACTGTGCGCCACGAAGTTGTGGTCCGGCCTGACAGCCAATCGAGTCATGCCAGCAGACGCGCAAGAAGCACTTCACTGTCACGCCGTCACGCACATCAACCCCAGCTGGTACACTGCAGATCCCCTGCCAAAAGCGGAATAACTACTATGACCAGGACAAGAACCTGGGAACACTCAACGGAGGAAGACCATGATGGATGAGGGATTCCGACATCGCGGTTACGATAGGGCTGTGGCGCACGTGGTGGCGGAAGAGGAGCGGCTGTTCGCCTACGGCGACGACCCCGCCATCCTGTTGGCGTGTGAGAAGGCGGTAGCCGAACTGCAGGCGGCAGTGAGGCAGGACCCGTGGACCCGGCCCATGCTGGCAGCAGCAGGCTGGTCGAACGCAGTGTTCGTGCTGGCCTTCGCGGAGGTCTACGCCCGCGCGGGGCGGGGGTTCAGCTTCAACTGATGGGCAGAACCAGGCGGGGGCCTGACCCATCAAGCGACGAGAGGTCGTCGATTCTTGAGAAGAAGCCTATCGACGAGTGGGCGCTCGAGGTCGACGACCTTCTCGCAGGCAGCAAGGAGGTAACGTGCACACTACGGGCTCGTTTTCTGCGCGTCATTGTGCAGGCGCCTACCGATGGGCGCACGTGACATCGGAGCTGCGGGAACTGGCGGAAGCCCGCAGTTACAGTGACATCCGCGAAGAGTTCTGGGACGTGCTGATGGCGTTCCAGCTGTGGACCTTCGCGGTCACGGGAGTGGACTTCCCCCTGGTGCTGACCCGCAGGCACCACTGGAAGTTCGAGAGGCGTCGCTCGGCCTGGCGGCGCATCTTCGAGTCGGAGGGCCTTGTATTCAGGACGCGGTATCTGGTGAACGGCAGCAACCACGCGAAGGCGTGGAAGGTTGCTGCAGCACTGGAGCTCGCGCGTTCGGACCAGTGAGCGTGGTCGTCCTGACCCGTTTCACTACCCCCAACTTCTTCTGTTTCCTGAGATAAGAACTACACGCAGTCACCACTACGGAGGAAACATGAAACCAGTGATTCTGTTTCGTGAGGACAACGAAAACGAGCGAGAGCTCGTCGCGCTCAAGCCGTACTTCGAGGTGCATCACCTTCGAAGCACAGTACCGGATGGCTGTCTGGTCATCGGGCGGTACTCAGTGCTCCCGTTCTACAAGGAGCTCGAGGCCGACCTCGACATGAACGGGTCAAAACTGATCAACACCTACCACCAGCACCGCTATATCGCAGATCTCGGCAACTGGTACCAAGACCTGCGCCACATGACGCCCAGGACCTGGAACCGACTCGAGCTCGTTCCTGATGATGCCTTCCCCATCATCATCAAGGGCGAAACAAACTCGAAGAAGTTCTCATGGGACACGCATATGTACGCGCAGAACCGAGAGAAGGCCATCGGGGTGGTGAGCAACCTGTTCGAGGACGGGCTCATCGGCGACCAGCAGCTGTACTTCCGCAAGTTCGAGAAGCTGGAGACCTACTTCTATGGGTTGCGCGACATCCCAGTGACCAAGGAGTTTCGAGTGTTCGTGCTCGATGGTGAGATCTTGTCGCGCGGTTTTTACTGGTCGAACTACATCGACGACATCGAGCAGATAACCAAGAAGACACCAGACCCGTACGACGTGCCAGACGAGTTCTTGGACAAGGTCATCGCCCGAGTGGGACAGAAAGCGCGCTTCTATGTCGTCGACGTGGCGCAGAAAGAAGATGGCGAGTGGATCGTCATCGAGATCAACGACGGCCAGATGTCCGGCCTGTCGATGACCAACCCGCAGCAGCTCTACCAGAACATGCAGCAGGTGCTGCTGGCAGGAATGGGAGGCAAGCGGGCCAGAGATCTGGAAGGGTAGGACCCGAACAGCTACTACATGGGAGGACAAATGAAACGACTACTGGTAATCAGCGGGCCACCTACGGCCCGCACATGCATCAGCGAAGACGGTAAGGTTCGTTGCCCGCATCTGCTGGTAAGTAGAATGGGCACCATCTGGTCCTGCAGGTTGTTCTCTTCGGACTTAGCATTGGTGGATGAACATGGGGAGCCTGGTGGGCCGGGAAGACTTCAGAGATGGCCGGAGTGCATAGCCGCTGAAGCCCCGACGTGCCAGACCTGTGAGTACCGACTGAAGAACTTCATGTTCCGTGGCTACACATGCAACCACGTGGACGGGCTGAGCGGCACCGTCTACCCGAAGGACTTCTGCTCATACTGGCATGCTCTGCCCGCCGGAAAGAAGAAGAAATGACTGCTGTAGAACAAGTGCTGTGTTGGTACATAGAAGAACTCAGAGCTGATCGTTCGGCCAAGGCCGTCGTACATCGCGCAGTAGATGGGCTGCGCACTGGAGTCAAAGCAGAGCAGGACCTTGAGGCGGTTCGAGAAGAGCTGGAGCGAGTGAAGGAGCGACACCAGGAAGCGCTCAACTCAATTGCGCATCACCTCGGGGTCCCCCACGGGTCAGCATGGAACCTGGAGACCATCGAGGCTAGAATCGACGCGCTTGACTGCGTCAGACAGGATTTGGCCCAGGAGAACGAGCGGGTGAAGGCGGACCTCGCCAGTGCGCAGGTGACTATCGACGGGCTCCGCCGCACCATCGAGCACGCGAACGAGACCAAGGCATGGCCTGCCCCCTCCCCGCTCCCCGATGGCACGAAGCGGTTCTGCGGAGACTGCTGGAATTACAACGGTGTGCGCTGCGAGCTGCCCCAGGATCAGCAGACGGGCGATGAACGTCGAACGGTGCAGTTGCCGGGCAGTCTGGCGTGCGGGGCGTTTAGAGGCGGTCCGCTCCCTGATGGCGTGCCGGGGAAGGTGTGGATACCGTACGACGGACACAGGCTCGGGTCCTACTGGTGCAGTATCTGTGTCCTGAACCAAAGCGAGACGTACTATCACTCCAGCGTCCTCACCGCGAAGGTGGCCGAGGAGCGGGAGGCGTGCCTGGCCATCGTCGTCGAACAGGCGAGGTTCGGCAGCGAAGTGGCGCGCATCATTGACGAGCACATCCGCGAAAGGGGGAGCAAGCCATGACGGACGAGGAGCTAGACTACTGCGAGACTTGGCTGGTGCAGTGCGCCATATCCAAGGCAGACGCCGACAGGATCCGCGCAGTGTTCGAGACCGCCCGTCGTGGCCTGCGCGCGGACGAGGAGGTGTGCGGGAGGTGTGAGGACTGGGTGGAAGCCGCAGAAGACGACGATGAGGACCACAACGAGTGCCAGGACGGATGCATGCTCGACCCAGGGCCGGGAGATTTCTGCTCCCGCTGGCGCGCCAAGGAGGGTGGGTAATGAGTCACGAGTGCAAGTGTGGTGTGCGTATCCACAACAATGACTCCATGTGCCGCAGTTGCATCCACGAAGAAATCCTTCGCGAGAGCGAGGAAGGGCGCGATGCGGAGATCGCCCGGCTGGAGCGGGAGAACGCATCGCTGAAAGAAGCGTTCGACGGACAGACCCGGCTGTGTGAGGAGATTGCTGAGGAGGAGGGGCAAGCCCGCGCTGAGGTGCTGCGGCTGGAGCGGGAGCTTGCGGAGGCGAAAGCGGCGCGCGACGTATGGGCGCACCAGTGCAACATGACGAGCGAGGCTCAGGCGGATGCACTCAGCGCCGCGTCTGTATTGCAACGTGAACTCCGCGACCGCGACGCCCGGCTGGGGGCGCTACGAACGACAGTAGACCAGTACAACGCCGAGGGTGACACGGTAGACATCTATGATGTGCTGGGAGCCGTGGATGCCGCTCTTGCGGGCTGGGACCCACAGAAGGACTGGAAGCCGTGAGCTACACAGCCCTTGGAAAACACCTCAATGTAGGCTACCCACGAGGGGGCAAGGTCGTCGTGAAGTCCTCCCCTGGGAAGGGTCGCGGTGTCTTTGCCGAGTTCTTCATCCCAGTACGCTCTGTTATTGAGGTGGCTCCTGTCATCCCTATCCCAGCCTCGGACGCCGCTGCTCGTAGTGCTGTGCTCGACGAGTACAAATTGGCATGGGGGGAGCAGGAAGCCATCGGTCTGGGCTTCGCCTCCATGTACAACCACTCTGACAAGCCGAACGCCGAACGTGTAGACGTGCCTGGTCGGACCTTGGTCGCCTACATCGCGCTGCGAGACATCAAGGCCGGCGAGGAAATCACTGTGACGTACCGCTGTAAACCGTGGTGGTAAGGAGACGTGCAAGAACTACTACAACGGATGAACGACAAGAAGCGGGACAACCCGCTTCTTCTATCCCCCAGGTGTCCATTGTATGGTGGGCACAAGCACGGGCGCCTCGGATGACGCCGGTGCCACGCGGTAGTCATCGCCGACGTAGCAGCATCTGCCCTCCGCGCAGTTTGGCCAATCCGGACGACCACCACACACGTCGGTGTTCCAGCAGCAGCTCAGAGGGTTCTCGCTGCACGCATGGGCTCTGGTGCCGCATGGGTACCCAGGCTGCACGGGGTTGTACACCTGGTTGCAGTCCTTGCAACCGGAACACCCGACGAAAGACAACAAGAACGCGATGACGATGACTTTGTGCATGTCGGCAGAATACCTCTGCCGTAGCATTCAAGGTAGCATCTAGTTCGGAGGAACAACTGATGTCCAACGAAACAGAAATGGCTCGGCTGAAGTTAGAGCAAGCCAAGACTGAGCTCGAACAGACCAAAATGGAGCTTGAGATCTCCAGGCTCGAGAAGGAACGCACGTTCAAAGAGGTGGCGCTGACCAGGGGCAGCATCCATTCCCAGCGCGCGCAGCTGATGCTCAACCTGGTGGCGCTGGTGGCAGCCGTAAGCGCCATGGGTACGTCCTGGCGCACGAGCTCCAAGAGCGAGGCCGTCTTCGACCAGACCAACACCGCCGTGCAGGTCATCAACTCCAACCAGCAGGAACAGCACGAGCAGGTAGAGGAGCTGCGGAGCTACGCCGTGGCTTTGGGGTCTGCTTCTGCGGTGGCGCTACTGCCCGTCCCCCCACCAGCGTCAACCACGACACGCGCCGGAGGCTCGGCGCCAAAACCGGCTGCGTCCGAAGCCATGGTGATAGTACGCGTCGAGAGCTCTGCTACCCCTCCGCCTCCAGCACCTCCGCCAGTGAGTGTAGCCCTGCCTCGGTACTGACCCTCGACAAGGTAGGCGGATTGTTCCGCAGCCGCTCTTCCTGCGCCGCGAATCGGTGGAGGCGCTCCATGAACAACGGCCCGAACTTGCCCTCGTTATACATGGCCAGGAATAGCTCGGCCGTGGCCGTGGCGTCGCCGACGGCCGTGTGGGCGTTCGACAGCTTCACCCCGTAACGCTCGGCGGCGTCCACGAGCTTGTGGCTGCGCTCGTGCTTGTGGATCAGACGGTCGTGCTCCATCGTGCAGACCTTCATGGCCGTGACGTTGTGCCGAAGCTGCTGCCCGAGACGAAGGTACTCGTTACCGATCATGCGCAGGTCGAACGAGATGTTGTGCCCGACCCAGATGTCGTATCGGCTGAAGAGCATGTTGATATGGTCGGCCACCTCGCTGAAGTCGGGCTGGCCGATGAGATCGTTCGGATTGATGCCGTTGACCGACAGCGCCCGCTGAACCGACGGGTGGTCCCAGTCCACGCCCTTGGGCCGGAAGCGCTGCCCGAACGAGTCGACAACCTGCCCCTCCTCGCAGAAGACCATGCCCAGCTCGAGGACCCTGGCGTTGTTGGCGAAGCCTGTGGTCTCGGTATCGATGACGATGAAGCGAGGGGTCATGTAGTAGTTGTACACAACATGGTCTACAAGAACAACTGCTTTTTGGGGATAAGAACAACAGAGGACAAGATGACCACAAGAAAATACATCAGCAAGCCCGCGTACGAAGAATTCATCCGACAAACGAAACGCGCAACCAGGAAAGGTGAGCACAAGGTCAAGCAAGATCTGACGGAGTGCGGATGGACATTCGAGGAGCGAAGAACGACCGTCTTGATTGGCCGCCCGCTCATCCCTTCCGGTAGAAAGCGACGTACGTGCATCGAAGCATCCAAAGTGCTGAATGCAATCCTCGGCAAACGGAAGGAGCCCGAGCAGACGGAGATCCCCTTTCCGCAGACCGAACCCACCAGCGAACCAGAACCCGAGACCTCCATCATCAAGTCAGAGGTCATCCAGCTCCCCATCTCGCCAGACCAGATCGTCGACATCGTGGCCCTGAAGAACAACCAGGGCGTCCTGTTCACCGTCGTCGCCAAGACGTGTGAAGTGCTAGATATCGGCGCGAACAACCAGATCGCGCGCATCCGCGAGCGCGACGACTGGCTGAGCGCTGATATCAGACTTCAGCTCCCCGGGGACACGCAATCCCGCGCGGTCTTCTGCATCGCCGTGGAATTCTACGAGGCGTGGCTCAACTCCATCAACCGCAACAAGGTCGCAGAGCGCGCACGCCCGGCGCTCATCAAGCTCCAAACGGAATGCACCAAGGCCATCCGTAACTGGTTCCATCCGGAAGCCCCGCAGGCGACGGAAGCCCCGCAAGAGTCTCCGCTGCTCGCGTTCATTGCGGAGATGCGCGAGGACAGGCGCATCATCTTGCGCCTGCTCGACCGCGTCACCCTCATCAACCCCGCCCCGCAGCAGCAAACCAACTTCGAGGACGTGATCGTTGATGCGGCCAGAACGGCTGCAGAGGTAGCTGTCAGCGTCGCTGAGATCGTAACGGATGGCGCTATCTACATTCGCCCAGGTATCTATGACTACAGGGGACGACCGGCCTACACCTCGTGGAAGGCTCTCGAGATCGCAGTACAGCACCTCAACGCACTCTTCGCAGAGAAGACGCCAGACCTTCCCTCGCTCAACCACTACTTCGAGAAGTACGGCTACGACCTCGGCGATCTGACAGTTCCGCGATTCAACCAGCTGGCCAGCATCCGCAAGTCCATCAACCGCAACGAGATGCCTCTCGCACTCAAGCACCTGCAGGACCGCCACAAGGCCCCGCCGGAGAACCGTCTGTGGTCCGACGATCACATCAACCTGGTGGTGAACGTGATGGAGCTGTGGTGCGGCATCGGCTGCCCGGAGCACGGGCACAAGGTCGATAACGGTCGATGGATGTGGGATGAGAAGCTCGCCGTAAAGAAGCTGGTCAAGGTTGGTGTTGACCTGACGAAGTACGGTGCCGTCACCATCGAAGAGATGGTCGCGCGCGTCACATCGTACGCAAAGCTGATGCAACAAGGACTGGTTCCGTAAAGGAGAGCAACAAGATGATCGAGCCGGACAGCTACTACTTCGACCTTCGGGCCTCGCAACACACCATCGACATCTACAACCCAGAAGACCATGGGTTGATCTTGAGCAGGGCCGCCAAGCTGATACGGACTATCAACGGCGACAAGGAAGAAGAGATCGGCAAAGTGTCGTGGTCCGTGATTCTCGGGGTGCAAGCCGAAGAGATCGGAGAAGACATCATCGACGCAGCCGATTCAGTCACACAAGACATTGCGGACTGTGCCTACGCCTTCTACAACAGCAACACAGCGAGGCGGTTGAGAGAACACTACTGCAGCCTGTACAACGTGCTGTTCCTCGAAGGCATGGAGATCGACCCCGCCTGGCGAAGACGCGGCTTGGGCTTGCACATCATCCGGTCGGTAGCTTTGACAGAGCACGTAGAAGTAGTGGCGCTCGTACCTCACCCATTCGTGAAAGAAGGAGCGGACGAACGTGAGCTTGTAGCCGGCGCCAAGAAACTGGCCAAGTACTACGCCAGGGTCAACTTCAAGAAGCTCGGCAAGACTCGGTTTTACTGGACCGACTCCCATCGCATCATCACAGCGCGGCTGCCGGACATGTACGCGCGGAACTGATGCAATTCTTCTCACAACCCTGAGATAAGAATTCTGACCTCAACCATCAGCTCTCAGGAGAACACAATGGGTCTCACCATCAGTCTCGGTCTTCGTCGCGTGAGAGATCTCAAGAACAAGCTAGCGGAGTGCGATGCGCGCATTCGCTCCTCTGTGCTCTGGCAGGAAGAATCACCACCGGTCTGGAACTTCAAGGACCTGACCGAGCAGAGGACTCAGCTCATAGAGGAGCTCTGCGCGCTCAAGGCCAGAATCGCGAAAGCGAACGCCATGACGAGCATCCAGCTCGACGGCAAGGAATGGACTCTCTCCGAGCTGGTCGCCGTGCTGGCAGAGCTCAAGGGGGAGATTGCTCTCGTCACCGGGTTCCACACCCAGAACGACGAGAAGCGCACGGAGACGTCGAGCTCATGGGAGCCCGATGAGCACGACTACTCGAAGCGCAACAAAGTCACCAACACGACGGTGACGATGTGCGCGCTTCCGACGAAGAAGAAGGCAGAGCTCATCGAGCAGCTCAAGGCCAGGTTCGCGGTCATCAACGACAGCGTTGAGACCGTCAATCACCAGACCCAACTGCCGGCGGGGTCATAGACCGTCGGCCTTGGTAGGAGTGGGCAAGGAAGTCCCGCTGTCCGGCGCGAAAGCCGAACAACCCTGAACGCCCTCCACAAAGAGAGCAATTGTGAAGAGCCAAAGGCACCGATGCGGGTACACGAGGACCGAAAGTCCCCTCGAGCACTCAGCGTTCAGCCGTCAGCTTCTTCAGCGTTCAGCCCGCAGCACTGAGCACACAGCACTGAGAGCTCAGCACTTGTATAGGACTTCCGAATCCTCACTCCAGGAGGGCGGCACTTCGGTGCCGTTCTTCTTAGCCCCAAAACATAGGCGTTTGGCGGGATAAGAACAACGAGGAGGACAACATGGACCCGGACGAAAAGGTAAAGGAAGACATAAAGCGCGCCTACCGCATGCGCGAGCGCTTCAATCAACTCTCGTTTGAAGCAGGTGAGATGCAACGATTGGCCGACATGACAAAAGACGAGTTCATGCGCAACAGTCAGGAAGCCTGGCGCGCAATGTACAACAACAGCAGTAGTGACGAGCAGGATGCAGCAGCCGCCATCGATGAATACGCCAATCGATTATGGGAAAGAGCGGAAGACGGAGATATAGAATCCGCGCTATCTTATCAATCGCTTGTGCTGCCGGATACGCAAGCGCAGCTGATACTGATGAGTGGGTGGGCTCACTACGGCTACCGCCAACTCGTCACAAGTCATAGATACGCTGCTGGACTCATGGCGTCCAAGTTGTCGAGACAGCAGGTCGAGGAGATCCTGCCTCCATGGCCGGCGTTCATGGTGGAGATACCGAGTGGACTGCTCTTCCTCACCGGAGAAGATGGTACCCCGAAGGAAGTATCGTACGGGTTGGCCCGACGCGGACGGTACAAAGACCAAGACGGCAAGGATACGTACTGTTGGAGTTACCTCATGATCGCAAAGCATGAGTACCTTGCGTTGTGGGGAATCAACGTACCGGCAGTGGAAGCCTACTTCGACAAATCAGCGAAATCATCAGACATCTACGATGACACGCCGTTTAGTGGCACCGATGCGCCAGAAATGAACGTTCGCACCCACATGATGTTCTGGCGACTTGTGTTCGGTCTCTGCCTGGCCATGCAAGAAAAGGACAACTACAAGGTGTCGAAGGCGGCACAGAAGGGGTACAACCACCGACAGCCTGGCCCGCCGGTCATCCGAACGTACATCGTTGGCAAGCCGCCGAACATAGACTGTCGGAAGAACGTCATCGACTACGTGCTCCACGGAAGGGTTGGAGGAGGGCCTCTCACCGTGCAGACGCTCGTGTGCGGGCACTTCCGACAGCAGCCACACGGACCACGGTCCAGTCTGCGAAAGACCATCTGGATCGAGCCGTTCTGGCGAGGTCCAGAGGACGCGCCCATCCTGGTGCGCGCCAAGGCGGTTTTGCCGTGAGTGTAACGGGTGACTTAGCCAACGGCAGGCTCACCGAGGAGGCAAAGGCGTTCCTCGAGGAATGGAAGGCCGGCAAGGACATCGGCGCCTTCCACCGGCGCATGCTCGCAGTCGAGCTCGGCCTCACCTGTGCGCAGACCAACCATCTGTACAAGGACGAGTTCGACGCTCTCCTGTTGAAGATGGTGCTGGAGCGGTTGAAGTGAGGAGAGGAACGGCGGCCGTCCGCCTTCTTCTAGCCCTGAGAATTCGGGTCTACGACAGCCCTAGATAGACGACCCACCCCAAAGCCTGCCAACCCAGAGGCTGAGTTTCTAAGTGCTTCCGCGCCGTATGTACCGAAAGCATGTCCAAGCGTTCTACGCGCTTGCTGAAGAGCCGCCGGATTGGCACCTGCAGCGCGCAGACCCTTCATGCCTTTGTACGATGCAATGGCTTCAGCAGCCAGCATCGGAACCCCGAGCAACGCAGGCGCGGCAGCTGACACGGCGGCAGCCGTGTATGGGTCGTCGATGTATCTACCAGCAGCAACCCCACCCAGACCACCGAAGAGTTTGGGCACACCCTTCGAAGCAATGCCCGCGCCTGGATGCTGCAACGCACGACCAAGCGCGTGCTCGTCGATACCAGCATGCCCAAACTCATGGGCAAGAACACTTGCAGCCATGGGCCGACCCGGCGGCATCACAACATGGGGTAAGTCATGAGCAACGTCCCGGCCGATGCCCTTCATGAAATTGATGTTGGACTTCCCGAGGTAGCCACCGCCGCCCAGCTGGTTGGCTAGCTCATGCTCAAATACAGGCACCTTTGCGGCGCCTCGCAGATTACTTGCCAGACTATCGGCACCATACAGCTCGCGCTCAATGTCTATGCCTTGCTGCATCCTTCTGCCGTGGTACTGCTGCATGGAACCGGCGCCCATACTACCCGCAATGCCGGCACCAAGACCGAGAGCTCCTATGCCGGCGTTGCCGTGCTCTTGCTCAGCTGTTGCAATCTTCTGAGCCTCATCGAAGAAAGCAGCCCATGTGACGCTGGCTGCCTTCTGCACCTGGTTGTCGTTCTCGGCCTTGTTCTTCATATGCCTGTGAAGAGCATACGCGCCGGCGGCCACAGGAGGAACAGCGAGACCCGCCAAGATAGCGGCGTCGGTACCGTTGAACTTCTCGTCTGACACATCGGGTGAAGGACCGGCAACAGATGGAGGAGGCGAGGCTGGTACCTCGGTCTTTACAGGCTCTCTCTTTGGCGCGGGCACGTGGGGCGCAGGCGCGGGTACCTTCGGTGCAGGAGGTACCGCTGCCTTCGGAGCCTCTCGAACCGAACTGCTTGAAGGGGAATAGGAGGGAGGGAGATTTGGACCCACGCGCACAACACCGTATCCAGGAGATGCGTTCTCGCCCTCACGCAGGGAACGCAGCACGTCGGCACCCGCCTGATGCGTGAATCGATCACGCCCGATATCATTTGGAGTGTCCACCTTACCAACCAAGGTGCCGCTGCTCAGCGGGTCGAAGCGCGAATCGATGACTCTTGGTTCACCGATGTCATTCAACCTGACGTTGTCCCGATTCTCGGCCACGTCCCACAACCTCTGCTTGTCTTTCTTGGAAGAATACAGCTGCTCGTAGGACTTGACCTTTGGATGCGCCTTGACTGTCCTGCCTAGTTGTTCTGCTACCCCACCTGGCGCTTCGAAGGGCATGAACTGCTGCATCTCCACTCCGCCTCGACGCATGGCGTCTACATCGCCAGCCTTGGCCGAACGCTGCATGAACATACCGTAGTTCTTCGCGGACAAGGCTTCCGGAAGAACCGCATTCTCCAGTACACGCTGAGGCAAGTGGTAGTCTCTGAACAACTTGAGCGCTTCTTCTTCGTCTTTGGGACGTACTCCCCCAAAGATATCCGGACTACGAATGCCGTGAACGGGGTTGATAAACTTCACGGCGGCCATGCCTTCTCCCGGAGCGTGCTGATGCACAAGATCTCCGGCCATGAGCTTGGCGGTGGCCTCCCCGCCTTGGCCAAGTGGACGAATCTCGCGCAGCTTCACCCCGGCCTTGCCTACAGTACTGCCGATCTGTCTTGCCTCCGCGATCAACTGGTGCGCCTTTGCCTGGTCCCCTGCCTTCCACGCATCCTGCGCGGCGGACAACGTCTCATCCATCACTGCTGCCCATCGCGACTTACTGATCTTCTCGAGGGCCGCCTGTAGTTCTTCGACTGTCGATACCTTGTTCATGCTCTTGTCCTGTGGGATGTCCATTTCGTACCGAATGAAACCTGCCGTTCGAGGAGACCACTGCTTCAAGAACTCAGGAGAGTACTTCGAGGGAGCATCACCCCAGGTCGTGGCCGGGCCTTCGTGGCGCAGCCGCCACATCCTGTTAGAGATGGGGGCCATCACCTTCTCGTATGTCCCAAACTCTACTCCTGGCATCTTGGCCCAGACAGCCTTGCCTTGATCATCCGCCATCAGACCAGCATGGTCGACGCCCAACTCCCCCAAAGCACCAGTCATCCTCTTGAACGCCGATCCACCGATACCCCTGCCCTGGTACTCCGGCTTGAGATACATCGAGTCGAGCTCAGCCTCATACTTGTCTCGAAGCAACTTCTTCTTGATGGTCAAATCGGTCGTACCGTGCGACCACATGTGGTCGTCATCGCCCTCGCCACCCTCGAAGATGTTCTTCCCAGACTTATCCTTCATGGCGATCTGTGCCTGGGGAGACATCAGACCAAACAATGGCCGGTCTACGTGAACGGATGACTGACTTACGTCTGGGTGGACACCCTTGATGTGCTTCTCCAACGTCTTGCGAATGATTTCTGGACGGTCCGACCGGCTACTACCGTGGAGACTCTCGGCTGTCTTTGCCTTGGTCGCTTCGTCGTTCTCGTCCGTAGCTTCCTTCTTCATCTTGTGTCTTGTCAGAAGAGCGCCGCCTACAAGAGGAACAGCGATACCAGCAGCTGTCAGGTACGGATGCTCCCTCATCGTCCGCCCAGCCCGGCGAAGAAGACCAGGAGCCTCCTTGGCTACCTCCTCTTCCGCAGGTGAGCTTGCTACCCTCGCGCCTACTGGACCGAGCTTCTTTCGGAGCTCGAACTGCTTACGGGCTTGCAGCATCTTCAAGTCATGCGGGTCGGCGCCGTACCCCATACCGCTCGGGTGATTCTTCACTCCATCAGGATGCTGCAAGGCAAAGCGAACATCTCCCTTGAGGGCCTCACCGCGCACAGACGGATTCTGGTAAGGCCAAGGAGACGAGTGGGCGGCATCCATGGTCTCCTTGGAAGGATGAGCAGCCGCCCTGATGTCGTCTAGCAGGTTGGCGTCCTGCACATGGTTCATCTGCGCGCTGGGACTGGCGTTGTTGTACCAGTCACTGTCCCAGACCCCGCCCGGCCTGGGTACTTGGGCAAGGTACTCCTCCGGCTTGATCTCGCCGCGCTCGATGGCCTTCCATATCCTCTGGTCCGATGACTTGTGCATGAACGCCTCAGTAGTGGAACTTCTTGACGCCCTTGAGATGACCCATGCCCGGGATGCTAGCCTTGTCCTCGTTCAGACCGAACTCCGCCCCGTAGGCAGCGGCTGGGACTGGATGCATGCTGTGGATGGAAGAAGACTGACCGGTGGCCACGGCTTGCTGGATGCTGGCTGGCAGGCGCTCATGCTGGAGCTTGGCCATCCAGTCGTTCTGGACGATGAGCGGGAGCATGTTGACCCCCTTCAAGGCGGGCTTGTGCTCGATGGGTCGCTTGCCGGCCCGGACCAGGTTGGCGTTCATCTTCTGGATCTGGGACAGGGGGTGAAACTCGCCGCGAAGAACACCCTCGTCCGAATCCCCGGTGTCGAGGATCTGGGTGTGGCCGCTCATGGCCTTGACGATGGTCTCCACGTGGCGCCGCCGGATGCCCTCGTCCTTGTACAGACCGTAGATGTCGTTGGTTAGCTGGTTCTGTACCTTGTCCATCGACTTGGTGGCGCTGTAGTAGTCGTGCACGTTGACGATGGTCCGGCTTGGGTCGCTCAGGTGTGCGCCGGCATCGACCTTCATCCCTACCCTCGGCTGGCGCCACCCAATGTCCACGGGGGAGACGCCAGGCATGGTTTCGTGCAGCGGGTTGCCGAAGTTGTCGTGGCCGACGTGGTGGCGCTTGCCGTTGATCCACATGTCAGTACCGAGCTGGGTGTGCTCGATCTTCGAGATTGTTCCACTCGACATCGCAAGAGTTGCGGAGTTGGGCACTTTCTTGGGCAATGTCATCAGTTGTTCTAACCGCGTGAAACTGTTGACCAATGCGTTGCCACCGCCTGAAACTCCGCCTGTGTGAAACTCCTTCATGGGAAGTTGTGTTGCTCGCTCCCCCAAAGTTTGCGTAGCGATGACCCCGATGTTCGTGCCCACCGGATGGAAGTCTCCACTGGCCGAGAGTCCAGCGCACTTCTGGCAGATGCCCTTGCCGTGCTCGCACTTCAATGGAGACCTGACCACCAGCTTCGCGTCCTTGTCCACCGACCTGACCTGGCCGATGATGTCCGGGGTCAGGGTTGTTCCCGCCTTGATGTGGACCTGGCCGGCCTTGAAGTCGTGAGACAGCAGGCGGTCGTGGATGTCCTTCTCGTCGATGGACATCGAAATCCCTCGGTTGGTCCCACAGTCGTGGTCGGTGATGAGGGTGTCCATCATGGTGTTGGTGATGAGCTTGGACATGTAGCCCGGATCCCGGGTCTCCTGGGTCCG
>JFJP01018661.1_pt1 | contig 17704 bp, 17 predicted proteins | sample 431651 | NCBI WGS metagenome assembly JFJP01 (sample SAMN02602958, study PRJNA72255) | Microbial mat metagenome, whole genome shotgun sequencing project. | biome: fresh water; feature: sink hole; material: water; isolation source: purple microbial (photo- and chemosynthetic) mats found in...
GGCATGCCCTGCGCAATGCGCTCATCCCGATCGCCACCGGCTTCGGCGGCATCATGACCGTGATGTTCGCCGGCTCGGTCATTATCGAGCGGGTGTTTGAGATCCCCGGCATGGGGCGGCTGGGCCTCGATGCGATCATCGGCCGCGATTACGCGGTCTTCATGGGGATCCTTGCCCTGACCTCCATGCTGGGCCTGCTCGGCAATGTGATTTCCGATTTCTGCTACGTCCTGATCGATCCCCGTATCACCTTCAACCGCTGACGTCCTATGAAACTTTCCTGGTTAAACCCGGTGACCCGAAAACGCCTGCGGCGCTTCTGCCGCATGCGCCGAGCCTTTATCTCGGCCTGCCTGCTGGGGCTGGTCATCCTGCTGTCGCTGGGGGCGGACCTGATCTGCAACGATACCCCGCTCTATGTCCGCTTTAACGGGCAGCACGTCTTCCCGATGCTGCGCTTCTATCCGGAATCCACCTTCCTGCCAGATGGCCATGCCACCAGCCCCGCGTACAAGACGCTCAACCAGCACCCGGTCTTTGCCGACAATCCGGCCAACTTCATGGTGTTCACCCCGATACCCTACGGACCGCGCGAGACGATCGATGAACACACCATCCTGGCCGAGCGCGACTCGCGCATCGTGCTGCTACCCATCCCGCGGGCAGGGAATCTGAACCTGCTGGCCGACCTGCAGGTGGAGCGGTCGATGGATGCCGGCTTTTTCTTCGGGCGCGACGGCGAGGAGGTACGCGGGCTGCAGCTCGACCGCGAATGGACGCTGCCACCCGACCTCCGGGCGGCCCTGGCGCTGCGTTTCACCAACCAGGCGGCACCGGCCTTGCGGCTGTCCTTCACCGCCCCGGCCTTGCCCGATCTGCCCCTCGAATTATCACTGCCCGCCTTTACCCCGCGATCAACGGCACCCGCCTCCGTGCGGCTGACCCTGCGTACCCTTGACCGCCCGGATAGCCGGCAGACCGCCATCACGCTCGACCGCCTGAGCGGGGAGCCCGTCAAGGACTCCCTCGCGCTCTGGGAAACCTTCGGCCCCGAGGCCCGCCAGCAGTTGCGCACATTGGCCGAATCGGCCCGCCAGGGGCCTGTCGACCCCATCCCGGTCGCAGCCGGCCATAACCGCTACAGCGCGGTGTGCGACACCGCCGTCTCCTGGCCGCATGCACCGGTGCGCGGGCACTGGCTGGGAATTGACTCCGCCGGCCGCGACGTGCTGGCCCGCCTGCTGCACGGACTGCGCGTGTCGCTGATCTTCAGCGTTCTGCTGGTCATGACGTCCATGACCATCGGCATCACCATCGGCGCCCTGCAGGGGTATTACGGCGGGCTGACCGATATCCTGGTGCAGCGCGGGATCGAGATCTGGAGCGCCATCCCGTTCCTGTATGTCATGATCCTGCTCGGCTCGATCTACGGTGCCAGCCTCGGCCTGCTGCTCTTCTGCTATGCCATCTTCAACTGGATCGGCATCTCCTACTACATCCGCGGCGAATTCCTGCGCCTGCGGCGACAACCCTTCGTGGATGCCGCCACCGTGCTGGGGGTCGGCGATGCCCGCATCATCTTCCGCCACATCCTGCCCAACGCCATCACCCCGGTGATCACCTTCGCCCCGTTCTCGCTGGTAGGGGCCATCGCCGCGCTGGCCGCGCTCGACTACCTCGGCTTCGGACTGCCTGCACTGACGCCCAGCATCGGGCAGCTCCTGCACCAGGCCCAGGTGCACCGCAGTGCCTGGTGGCTGATCCTGTATCCGTCCGCCACCCTCTTCTGCGTCATCCTGCTGGGGGTATTCATCGGCGAAGGCGTACGCGAGGCCTACGACCCCCGCCCGCGCTCCAGCATGCAGTAATCGGACACCTTCAAGGATGATTACCAGGCACACGAAAGACTATTGCAAAATGCCGGTGGGATGGGTATCTTTGAGACGTTGATGGAAATCGGGCGGCTACCCATAGATGACGTAATGACCATGGATGCAGGGGGTGAATGAAAAAGGATACGCTGGATCGTTGGACTTGCAAGCGCTCTGAGGAATTGTATGGAATCCGCGAATGGTCGAACGGGTATTTCCGCGTCAGCGACGACGGGGATGTCCTGGTCAGCCCCCGCGGCCCCCGCAGCAATGCCGTCATCAATCTGCACGAGGTCATCAATGGCCTGCGCGAACGGGGCATCACCGCCCCGGTCCTGCTGCGCTTTGGCGACATCCTGGAATCCCGTATCGAGCTGCTCAACGAGAGCTTCCGCACGGCCATCGCCGATGCCGGCTACCGGAGCGAGTACCGCGGGGTGTACCCGGTCAAGGTCAACCAGCAGCAGCAGGTCGTCGCGGAGATCGCCCGCATCGGCAAGGCCTACAACTACGGCCTCGAGGTCGGGAGCAAGGCGGAGCTGATCGCCGCGATGGCGTACATGAACGATTCCGACGCCTTCCTGGTCTGCAACGGCTACAAGGACGAGGAGTTCATCGACCTGGCGCTGTATGCCCAGAAGATGGGCGTCAATGTCCTACTGGTGGTGGAGATGCCCGGCGAGGTCCAGGCGATCCTTGACCGTGCCGATGCCGTCGGCGTGCGCCCGCAGATGGGTGTCCGTGTGAAGCTTTCCTCCCGGGCCGAGGGACACTGGACCGATTCGGGCGGCGACCGCAGCCGCTTCGGGCTGAGCATCGCCCAGATCCTGGATGTCGTCGATTCCCTGCGCACCCGCGACCGGCTGGATTGCCTGGTGATGATGCATTACCACATCGGCAGCCAGATCCCCAATATCCGCAGCATCCGCTCGGGGATCTCGGAAGCCTGCCGCGTCTATGCCGGCCTGGTGGCCGAGGGTGCCCCGATGGGCATCCTGAATGTCGGCGGCGGCCTGGCCGTGGATTATGACGGGTCGCACACGAACTTCTCAAGCAGCAGCAATTACTCGGTGCCTGAATATTGCTCGGACATCATCGAGGGGGTCATGAGCATCCTCGACGAGAACGAGATCCCCCACCCCATCCTGATCAGCGAATCCGGTCGGGCCGTCGTGGCCCACCATTCGGTGCTGGTCTTCAACGTCCTCGATTCCAGCCGGTTCGAGTCCAAGACCCTGCCGCAATTGAAAAAAGACGTCAACCACGAGATGCTCTTCTCGCTGGCCGACGTGCTGGCCGGGCTTAACAGCAAGAATGTCCAGGAATATTTCCATGATGCCACCTATTACCGCGATGAGATCCGCTCGATGTTCTCGCACGGGGTTGTCTCCCTGCGCGATCGCGGCATTGCCGAGCAGATCTTCTGGCGGATCGCCATCAGCGTGGAGAAGCTGCTCCAGACCCAGAAGTATGTGCCCGATGAGTTTGAAGGGCTCGCGAAAGCGCTCTCGGATGTGTATTACGGCAATTTCAGCCTCTTCCAGTCCCTCCCCGACTCCTGGGCGATCGACCAGCTTTTTCCTGTCATGCCGATCCACCGCCTGAACGAGCGGCCCACGCGCGATGCGACCATCGCCGACATCACCTGCGACTGCGACGGACGGCTGGACCGTTTCGTGGACCTGCACGATGTCAAGCACGCCCTGCCCCTGCATGAGCTAAAACCCCATGAGGAATACTACATCGGCGTCTTCCTGGTGGGGGCCTACCAGGAAACCCTGGGCGATCTGCACAACCTGTTCGGCGACACGCATATCGCCCTGATCCATGTGGGCGAGGATGGCGAGATGCTGCTCTCCCACGAGATCGCCGGTGATTCAGTCGAGAATGTGCTCTCCTACGTCGAGTATGATCCGAATGAACTGATCAAGCTGCTCAAGGAGAAGAGTGAACGGGCCGTTCGCCGGGGCGCACTGCAGCCTGCTGATCGCAAGGCGCTGGTCGAGGCCTACCAGTCCGGATTGCGCGGATACACCTACTACGAGCAATGAGTCCATGATCCATCCCCATACAGAACTGCATTTCATCAATGAAGAGGTCGGGTATGGCGTGCGGGCCACCCGCCCGATCCCCTGCGGCACGATCACCTGGGTCATGGATCGGCTGGACCGGACCTTCCACCCGTCCGCCGTGGCCCGGATGCGCCCGGTCGAGCGCGACACCCTGGACCATTACTGCTTCCGCAACCGCCAGGGGCACTATGTGTTCTGCTGGGACCACGCCCGCTACATGAACCACAGCTTCCATCCCAATTGCGTGGCCACCGCCTACGCTTGCGAACTGGCCGTGCGCGATATCGAGGCGGGCGAGGAATTGCTCAACGACTACGGCTTCCTGAACATCAGCGAACCCTTTTGCCCACGCGACGAAGGCAGCCACCGCAAGGTGGTGTATCCCGATGACCTGAAGCACCATCATCCACACTGGGACGACCTGCTGCAACATGCCTTTGCGCGGTTGCACAAGGTCGACCAGCCCTTGCAACCCGCGTTCCGGCCGGCCCGCTGGCGCCAGGTCATGCAAGTGGCACTCGGCAAGCAACCGATGCTGTCGATCCTCAACAACCTCACAGCTTTTTGATTCTCTTAGGCTTTGCCATTGACGTTCCCAGTCCGGAGCAGGATGCTCCGGTTACGTTCCTGGCAATGGCTTGCATGACGCGGACGGGATGGAACCCGTCCCTCCTGGGACCGCAGGGCTCCGTACCTGCCCGTCGTGCAAGCCACCCGGCAAGCCGCCGCCTCCAAAATAGCCGGTTCCGCAGTGCCATTGAATCGTTTACCGTTCTCGTCGCCGTTCTCGTCCGCCGCCCCCTGCGGAATCGATCACTCCCGGATATCGTGAATATATTCCCCCTCGCGCCATAGCCCTTTCACGCGCTGGCCATCGGGATAGATCCGGACCCCCTCACCGTGCATCCGCCCCTCCTTGAAGGGGCCGACATAGACCGCGCCATCCGCCGCCGTGTAGTGCCCGGAACCATGCCGTACACCCTCCACGAAATCACCGGCATACAGGGAGCCGTCCGCGAACCGGTAGGTGCCCTTGCCGGTCCGCAGGTCGGCACGGAACTCGCCCTCGTAGAGATCGCCATTCGGGAAGCGGATGATGCCCTGGCCATGACGGCGCCCGTTCATGAAGTCGCCCGCATAGGTTCCACCATCGGGATAGATCATCACGCCGCGGCCGTTGATCAGATCGTTCTGGAAGTCGCCCGCATAGCGGGTACCATCCACCAGGGTCAGGCTGCCGCGCCCTTGGCGGACACCCTTGACGAACGTGCCGGTATAGCGCTCGCCAGCGACGGTCGTCTGGGTTGCGGACCCGCTCCGCAGATCATTCTCGAACCGGCCCTCGTAGCGATCCCCCAGCTTTGTCACATAAACACCCCAGCCATGCATCAACCCGTTGCGGAACTCGCCTTCATAACGGTCGCCATTCGGATACGTCACCACCGAGATGGTCATCGCCACGGATTTGTCACGTGCAGGCAGGGCGGTTTCGGCCACCACGGCATCAAACATCACCTGCATGGAATCCGCCTTCAGGACATCGAGCGAGGTCATCCGTTCAACGCCCCCCGCCGTTGCCGTGCCGCGAGGTGCCCCATCCGGCAACGGGGTTCCTTGATCCGCGACCACCACCATCTTATCGAGCGTGACGATGGCATCGATCCGGCGGCGCAGGGCATCCAGGTCCACCGCCAGGCGGGCAGACTCCTCGCCCATCGCCAACAGCCGCTCGCCCAGTGCCCGCTGGTCGCGGGCATCGCTCGCGGTCCTGTCATCGATCCAGCGCCGCTGCTGCTGGATGTCGCCCTCCAACCGCTGCAAGGCCTGCTCCTGCGCGGTCTGCAGGGCACCCAGTCGCGTGGACATACCGAGCTGGGAGCGCTCAAGCTCCACCAGCCGGTTGGTTGTCACCGCCAATGCGATGCGCTGCACCGCCCCATCGTCCTGCAAGGCCATCAGGGTACCCTGCACATCCCTGGCTTGTCGCAACACCGTGATCCCCGCCAAGAGCAGCAACGCCACAGCCGCCAGGACAACCAGCACGAAAAAGGAAACAAACCAGCCGATAACACTGCGCGAACGGGCCCGGTCGAGCATGATCTCGTCGCGCAACGCCGCCAGCTCCATCCGGCCATCAGGATCCCCGGGTGTACCGTCCGCGATCATTCCCCGTCACCTGCCAGTGTCATGACCTTGGTCACCACAAGAGATCCGCTGATGACGTCGTCGGGCGTGCGCGCGTTGATGACCGCACGCCGCACACGGATCAATCCAGGAGCCTGGCTGACGGCATGCAGGAACCGGACCAGCGCCCCGGCCTCGGCCTCGTAATCGTTGATCTCCACGACATAGGTCACCAGGAAATCCGTCCGCTCGGGCACCAGATGCCGCATGGAGCGAAGCCGCAGGCCGTTCTGGCGGGCAAGCTCATCAATCTCGTTCTTGAAGATCTCAATGGATTCCTGCTCCGTGCTGGAGTTGCCGATCAGATCCTTGATCGACCCGTACTCCTGATCCACCGAGGCCTGGTAGCTGAGCGTTTTCCTGCTGCGCTCAAGCCGTGCGGACGCCAGCATGATATCGGAATCCAGACCCCTGCAGCGCTTTATCAACGGCCCGGCGACCGTGGCGTCGACGATGTATAACGCCACCAGCAACAGGGCCACACCCAGCCCTATCCGCTCCCGCTGCGGCAGTTGCATCAGTTTCCCGATCATTCCGGCTCCCCTCCCTCTAGGCGGGCCATCACCTGGAAGACAAACCGTTCCTCCCGGTTCATCACCGTACCACTCCCTTCCTCTACCCCGCTGAAATAGGGGCTTTCCTCGAGCAGCCGGATCAACTCGCGGATATCCTTGCGCGAGGGGGCCGTCCCGTTGAGGGTCACCAGGGCCTTGGAGGCATCGAGATCGAGGGTATCGAGGTAGACATCCACGGGCAGGCTGCCATGAATCACAGGCAACAAGCGTTCAGGCAGGAATCGCTTGTCCTGGCGCTCGTGCGCGGCACGGATCACCTCATGCTGACGTTCCACCCGCAACGCCAGGGCCTCCAGCGCCGTCGCCTCGGCCTGCAGCCGGTTGCGCTGGTGGAACCGATAGCCCGTGGCCAGCATACCGTAAAGCGAGGCAACCCCCAGCGCAACCACCAGCCAGGCGGAGCAGCGCATCCACAGCCGCGCTTGCAGATGGATCGCATCACGCAGACGAACCACATCCGGCACGAAATGGAAATCGAGAAGGTTGGGCGCCAGCGCCATGCCGACCAGGGCGGTCAGGGAGGCCGTGGCATACTGGGCATCACGCAAGGTGACCCGGCCGTTGGTCAGGTTGACATCCGACAGGCTGTCCGCCTTCTTGCAGGGAATGGAGAGGGCCTCCTGGATGACGGCCTCGATGCCGTCCACGGAATGACTGGCACCGGAAAGGGTCACCTCCGCGATCTTTTCACCGCGCAACGCCTCCCCGCAGGACTGGAAGGCCTCCTTGACGCGCTGCACAAAGACATCGAGCCCCTCCGCCGCCTGGCGGGCCCCCCACATCAGGCTGCGGGAAAAGACCACGTTGCCGTGCTGGATCACGATCATGTGGGTGAACGAGGCATCCACATCCAGCAGTGCCCGCACCCGTTCGGGGGCGTCCTTGCGTATATGGTAGAGGAACCAGTTGAGCACCCCTTCCGATGAGACCGTCATCCGCTGCACGGAAAGCCCTGCTCCCTCGATCGCATAAAACCGTTCGCGCACGATACTGCGCTGGACGATCACCAGCATCACCTGGGTGTAGGCGCCCTGCCGCACCAGACCCAGCAGCTTGTAGCCCGAGAGGATCTCGTTCAGGGAGTAGGGCGTCTGCCGTCCGATCTGCAGCTCGACCATATCCGCGATTTCCGACGGTTCGGTGGAGGGTAGCTCAAGCAGCCTCACATTCACCAACTGGCGCGGGATGCAGGAGAGCACCGGCAGCCGGCTGAAACGGGCGGAGGTCATGGCCTTGCGCAGTTTCTGTGCAATATCCGCGCCCGGCTCAACAGGTTCGAGGTGCGACCGGCAAACCGATACATTGCCGCGATTGGCGGTCACCTCGATCAGCTTGATCCAGTCACTACTGACCTCCAGCAGCAGCGCCCGGCTGGCCGGCCGGCCAGTCCACTCCGTCTTGCTTCTGCTATGCGCTTGTCTCGTCATGCTTTTCTGTCGCTGCCATCGGGGCAGATCACCACTCGCGCCACGTTACAAACGTTCGCTGTTCCACATCCCACACAAAATCCACCTGCAACGCAGGCTCCCCGTCAACATCCTCCGGATCTTCCAGGCGGGCCGTTCCACCAAAGGCCGACGACCTCACCCCCAGCAGGCTGGCCATCTTCGCCAACACGTGCTCCTCGTCCACCGTCAGCGGCTGCAATGCCGTCCTGATCAGCACATACTCGGCCTTTTCAAACGCCTTGCCGCCGTCACGCGTCCGGACGATCTTTTCCACCAGCCCCGCTGCGGCACGCTCGGCATCCGCCCCGCCATCCAAACTTGCAACGGACGCTCCCAGCACCTGCAGCACCACCGCATCGGCGGCATTGAGGTTGATCATCCCCCCGCCATGAACCGTTACATACGGACGAATCCGCGCGTACCCCGCCTCATCCATCACCGTCCGCAAGGCTTCCACATGCAGCAAGGGCGAACCTGCGGCCACGGACCGTTTAGCAACGCCTTGACTATAACCGCTCCCGCTCCCGCCTGTCAATGCTTCATCAGGGGTATCCCCGCGCAATTCCAGCAGCGCGGCGACCTGACGTCGGGCCTCTTCCGCGCCCAGTTCCCCCACCTTTTCAAACAACCCCATGAGCAGGACGGGCGACGCCCGGTTCAGGTTGATCCGTGCCTCCTCGCCACAGACCCCGTAAAGCCGTTTCTCCGCAGGATGCCCGCCATGCCCCGGGAAGACCACGGAAAAGAAGCGGCCATCCGGCAACGCCACCTGTTTGAAGACGCGTTCCTGGCGGTTCCAGGCCGATTCAGCAACGCCATCCCAGGCATTGGTGGCCTGCCCCATGATCACAGCCGCCGCCTGGGCCGCACCGGCTGCCGCCAGCGCCCGGGCCTGCACCCGGGCCTGCATCCGTTCCGTCGTGCGCAGCAGGGCACCGACATGCGATCCCGTCGCCAGCGCCAACGCCGCCAGGAAGAACACCACCCACAAGGCCAGGATCAGCACACTGCCCCGCCTCGCCGGGCCGTCCTCGCGCATCCGTGAAGTGTACGGCATCATTCGCCCCCTTCCGGCGCGATCAGCCTCACCGTGCGCACGATCGGCTCCTCCGCCAGCGCGGGATCCGAGATCATCAGCCGCACCGCCAGCGGCAGATTCGTACCGTCCGCCCCCCCCTCCTGCCAATCCCCCGGGGCTCCTGATTCGCGATCCCGCGCAAGATAGCGTAGCCGCATCACATAATCCCCCGCCAGCAGCACATCGGCATGGCCTGCGTCATCCACATGCTCCGCTGGTCCCCCGGCGCTTGCCACGGAGCGCAGGATCCCCTTTCCCGCAACCCCTTGGTAGTGCACCCGATGAGGTTCCGGCGCCATCCCCTCCGCGCCATACAGCACGGCAGAAAACGCAAGTTGCCCGGACGATCCCTCCAGCGCGGCACCGGGCAGGACGATGACATTCCCGAGATCATGCGCGAACTGTTCGCCGACCCGATAGAGGTCTTCCTCACGGAACGTGCTGACCCGTTCAAAGACACGCAGCCCGCCAAAGAAACAGGCAAACACCACGGTCATCACCATGCCGGTCATGAGTACCACCAGCAGCAACTCGATCAGGGTGAACGCACCGCGACGCGAAGCCCTTCTCATGGAACCTCCTTCGCGGCGGCGGGTGCCACATAGATCCGTGTTGCCACGGTGGTCTCGCGCCCCCCTTGCGCGTCGCTCCGCCAGACACTGCAGAGGACATCGTACAAGGTTCCTGCATCCTCCGAGCCCCCGCTTGACAGATCCTTTACCCGGGCAACGTCCGTGCGCCAGTGATACCCTGAAAATGGTGGATCAAAAAGCCCCCTTGCATCGCTTAGATCGGCGGCTCCGGAATGCGCGACCAGGCGGAGTTCCTCGAGCTTCTCCTGTGCCAGCATCACCCCGCGCAAACGGTCGACGGCACCGTCCCAGGTCTTCAGCAGGCCGTGCAAGCCCTGCAGCACCAGCACGATCCCCGTGGACAGGACGACGACGGTGATCAGGATCTCGATCAGGGTGAATCCGCCGCAACGGCCCCTGCGGTTAGGCGGTAGGGCATCCATCGCTATGGGGAATCCCAACTGTTCACATCATCCGCCGCACTGGCTTCGTCCGGCCCGGTCGACCACAGCTTGAAGCCCATCAGGCTGCCGGGGTCCACCTGGTATTGATAGAGCCGCCCCCAGGGATCCTTGGGTTCACGTTCCAGATAGGGGCCTTTCGAGCCTTTCCCGGCAGCCCCCGGCTGGGTCATCAGGGCTGCCAGACCTTCCTCCGATTTCGGAAACCGGCCGACATCGAGCTTATAGGTTTTCAGCGCGGAGGTGATGTTCGCGATGTCCCCTCTGGCAATCCCGCTTTTCATATCATCGGATCGATCCAGCAAGCGAGGCAACACCATACCGGCCAGTGCCGCCATGATAATCACCACGATCATCAACTCGATCAACGTAAATCCGTCGCGTCCCGTTGTCATAAAGTCCGCCTCCATTCGCACCCAGTCCCCCATGCTGATCACCGCTACTAAGCTATTCATCATCGCCGCACTTAGCAAGCCCCAAAACACAGGATAAATTCAGGCGTTGACCACGGTGCCGCGAGTCCTTATAATTCACCCCGTGTTGAGGTGAGAAGGGAGGCGTGCTTCACGTTGATGGTCATGAACTCGGGCGATAACAAACAAAAATCTGAATCCGGTGTAGACCCGGCACTTTCGTCTACCATGCGCCTGCCGCTGGAGGAACTGTTCGACCCGGATGCGGAGATGCATCTGGACATCCGCGTTGCCGACGATGACCGCCCCCAGCGCCTGCGCCTCGTGAAAAAGCCCTACAGCATCGGGCGGCGGGTCGATGCCGACATTACGCTGAACCAACCCGGCATCTCACGCAACCATGCCCGACTCCTGCATCTGAACAACGAGGAGATTATCGAGGATACCGGCAGCACCAACGGAACCTATGTCAACGGGGTACGGATTTCCCGCTGCGTGCTGCAGAACAACGACATTATCCGAATTGGCGACGCGACCCTGCTCTTTACACGAACCCCGCGAAAGTAAGCCTATGAACACCGAGAAAAGTGCCGTTTCAATCACCTTCTGGGGCACCAGGGGGTCCATTTCCACCCCCGGCAGCAGTACGGAGAAGTACGGCGGCAACACGCCCTGTGTCTCCGTTTCATCGGGGCGCAGCACGATCATCCTGGACGCGGGCACGGGCATCCGCCCGCTGGGGATCCAGTTGGCCGCCCGGATCAAGGAGGAGGGTCCCATTCCCCAGCATATCCTCCTGAGTCACACACACTGGGATCATATCCAGGGACTGCCCTTCTTCCAGCCCGCCTACATCAAGGGGGTTGACCTGGTCATCTACGGGAGCTCGCAAAAGGAACGGTTCCTGGAATCCATCCTGCGCGGCCAGATGGACGTGAATTATTTTCCCGTGCAGATGAAGGAACTGGCCGCCAATGTAAGCATCCGTGAATTCGAGGATCGCTTCATGCGGATTGGCGACATTGATATTGATATCCAGGAGCAGGTCATGCATCCGGGCGGTTCCATCCGCTTCAAGATGAGAACGGGCGGAAAATCGGTGGTTTACGCCACCGATGTTGAGCTGAATGCCATTTTCAACCCCGACATCACCACCGACACCACCGAGCAACTGGCACAGGAATACCGCGATTTCATCCACCAGGCCGACCTGCTGATCGCCGACGGGCAATACTCGGAATCGGAGTATGCGGACAAGAAGGGCTGGGGGCATACCTCCGTGCCCCTGCTGCTGAACGTGGCCCATCAGGCGGGCGTCAAGCAAATCGCCGTGTTTCACCACGACCCGGAACACTCCGACGCATTCTTCGACTTGCTCTCGCGCCAGTACGAGCCGGTGTTTCGTAACGCGGTTCCGGCAATGAAGGTTTTCTGGGCTCGCGAAGGCATCACGATCACACTGTAAACACATGAAAAAAAAAGGAATCATCGGTGTGCTTTTGCTGGTCGCGGGGATGGCGCTCCTGCTGGTCGCCCTGCAGCTTTTGCTCAATGCACGGCTGAATCCTGAAATCCGCAAGGCATTGCCGGCACTCCAGGCGGAAACCGGGTTGACGCTGGACATCGGACAGGCCTCGGTCAATATCTTCAGCGGCCATGGGCGGGCTGAAGGGTTGAAGATCAGCAAACCGGATCCCCGGCTCTTGTCGCCCGCGTTGACCATGGATTCGGCCTCACTTTCGATCGCCTGGACGCCCCTGCTGCACAACATCACCCGCATCGAGGACGCCAACATCCCGCAGGCCGAGCTGACGCTCCTCCGCACTCCCGCAGGCCGGGTGCGCATACCGGCGGCCACCCCCGGACAGCCGCCTCCAGCGGCCCCCAAGCCAAGCCCGCCGACCTCTGATTCGCCCGGCCCCAGCACGGAAGGACCCTCCGACACGCTGGCCAGCCGCAGCCCCGTATTACCCAAGTTCGCCATCCGGAAGGGTCAAGCAGCCCTGCGGGTGATCTACGAGGACCAGACACAGGTGCCTGTCCTGCGACGGATCCAGGAGGTTACCCTGCAGGCACAGGATATCTTTACCTACGGCGACCTGGCACCGGCCGACTGGGGCACAATCCACCTGACCGGACATGCCGCAGGCAATACCAATGCGTGCATGCTCGACCTGGTAGCAAGGGTAGCGCCTGTATCGGATCCCGCCGTGGCCAGCTTCAGTCTGGAGGGCGGCTTGAAGAATATCAACCTTGCCGAGCTGGGAACCTTGACCGAAGCGATCGGCATCGTCAGCGAATCGGCCGATATCACCCTCAAAGCTACCGTACTGGACGGTGTATTCCAGTCCGATGCCCGTTTGATCCTGACCCTGCGCAATGCCCGATTGAGCGAAAAACTATCGAAAAAAATCAAACGGATCAGCCTTCCGCCACTCGTAACGATCGAGATTCCCGTTGGCGGAACCCTTGAAAAGCCCGTCATCAACGTCGAGCAGGCCATCCTCCACAGCGTACTCAAGACCTTTGCCGCCAATCCGCTCCAACTGCTCAAACCGTCCACCCCCTGAGGGGGGAATGAGCGGGTAAGTTCTTTTAGAAATAGCGCATGCTGCTTTTCTTGAACTCACGCACGGAGGCAAACATGCGCCCGCCAACGAGACCGCAATCGGCGGCGATAGTCTCGAACAGGGTTTGTGTCTGCGGCCAGGTGGGGGTGTGGATCATGGCATACAGGTCAAACGGGAAGCCATCAAAACGGGGGCGCTGATAGCAATGGGTGACCTCCCGGCAGGCGGCCAGTCGGCGGCCCGCCGCGACCACATCCCCCTGCACCGGCCAGACACACATCGCATTGGCCTTGAAACCGGCCTCGCGGTGGTGCAGCACCGCCGCCATGCGCCGCAGCACCCCGGCCGCCTTCCACCTCGCCAATGTCGCCAGCACCTCCGCTTCACGCATCCCCACCTGCTCACCCACTGCAAGGAACGGGCGCTCAACAACCGGGATCTGCTGATCCAGGCAGCGCACAAGGGCGCGCTCAGCCCCGTTGAATGCCACCGCATCCACCGTCGTTTCGGCAGCCACGGAGGCCGCATCCGCACCGGGGAAAGTCTCATCGCGATCGCGCGTGCGCACGTCGAACACGACGTCGATCTTGAAGCGCCGCACCGCAGGCAGCTCGATCAGGCGAACCGGACCGAGACGGGCGGCCAGGGCCAACCGAAGCTGCGCCAGTCCCCTGTCGAAGTCATCCTGCAGCAGGGCCAGCGTGAACCATAAACCGGGATAGGCCACCCCGCCCGCCTCGCCTACCGGACGGCGCTCGTAGCAATGTGTCACACCACCGATGGCGCAGACCACGCGGGCTGCGGTATCCAGGCCATCCGGGACAACATCGAGGGCGCACAGCACGCTGCGGTAGCCAAGACGGCGGGCATCGAAGATGCCACCGAACCGGCGGACCAGCCCCTCTGACAATGCCCGGCGCAGCAGATCGACCACGGCAGCCTCGGGCAAGGCCATTCCCTGGAACGGACGGGCAGCCGGTTCGACTCCGCGCTGCAATGTCGTCAAAACGTCGCATTCCTTTTCGTTATACCCGATCAACATCACGGCTCCCCCGCCAGGTAGCATCCGGTCCGGGCGTAGGCGCGGGCCGGACAGCCTGCCAGGGCATCCAGCGTACGCAACGCCTTGAACACCGCCGAGTCGCGATATAACCGTGCCACATCAAAACCGGCGGCCCGGACATCCCCGCAGGACACATCCAAAAAACCGCAAGGCTGCAGGATCCCCGTATGCGAGAGGAACACAAAGCCGCGCCCCCCCATGCACCCCCGGAAATGTGGATCATCAACAAACCGGTGATACTGCGGGGCACAGGTCGTCTTGATGCGTACCGGCATTTTTCCGACTTGCGAGGCAATCCAGGCCAGCGCCCGATCCCTGGCATCGGGCGGCAACGCCAGCTCGGCAATCCCGGCACCGCGCCCCGAGGGAACCAGGAAAAAGTAGTCGATGGTTGATGCCCCGAACCCGATGGCCATCGATTGGATGTCGGCCAGGTCGTTGACATTCAGCAGAGAGACGGTGACATTCACCTGGAACGGCAGTTGTGCCGCCTTGAGATGCCCCAGTGCCTCCACCGTTTTTCCGAAGGCACCGGGCACCCCGCGAAAGGCGTCATGCGCCGCCGCCGTGGCCGCGTCGAGACTGACACTGACGGCCGCCACCCCGGCCTGCCTTAATTGAAGCGCACGATCGGCGGTCAGCAAGTGCCCGCAGGTCGCCAGCACCACGCGGCATCCATGCTCGGCCGCATACCGGGCAATATCCAGAATATCGTCACGCATCAGCGGCTCCCCGCCGGTGAGGATGATCATGGGGCGGACGAATTCCGCCAGCGCATCGATGGTACGGAAACATTCCTCCGTGGAGAACTCCCCTGCATAGGCATGATCCCTGGCCGCCCCGCGACAGTGCCGACAGCACAGGCTGCAGCGCCGGGTCACTTCCCAGGCGAGGATAAATGCCGGGGCGTCGTGACGGCCGGACTTATTTACCGCAGCACTTCTTGTATTTCTTGCCGCTTCCGCAGGTGCAGGGTTCATTGCGTCCCAGTTTCGGTTCTTCGCGCCGGTAAGGATCCTGTCCGATCACGCGGCCTTCAACAAATACCCAGTGGCCATCCTCACGGGAGAAATAGGCCCGCTCATGATGTTCAAGATCCTGGTTGTTGGCGAAATAACGGGCGATGAACTCGACCACGCCGTCGTCATCCGATTCGCCACCCCGCTCGGTCGCGACAATCTCAAGCCCTTTCCATTCCGCTGTCTCCGCCCACGACTTCGCCGACACCGCATCAAATTGCTCACGGTCCACGGCCTGCAGTGATGCCCCCAGATGATCAATCTCGCCGGTGACATAGGCCGAATACCGCGAGCGCATCAAGGCTTCCGCCGTCGCCGCCGGCCGGGTTCCGCGAATCACCGGTTCACAACACGCCGCATAATCCAACCCACTTCCGCACGGACACTCCTTCATACCCTTGATCTCCCCCTAGAATAGTTGCAAATCCTTGAACGTACGGCTGCCGGGAACACGCCGCTCATTGAATAGTTTATCCTCCACCCGTTTTTCCAACTCCGTCGGGATCACAAAATCAGCCTGGTGATCCTCGCCCTGGATAACCAGCGAGTAATGCACTTTGGCATCGGCCCCTTCATGCCCCAGAAACGCCACCAGCAAGGCATCGCGCCCGTCGGCGAGACGTGCCCCCACACGGACCTCCTGCCCCTGACGCCAGATTCCCGACCACCGAATGATTTCGACTTCGCCTTCCATAATTCCCCTACCTGTATAAGTTGGGTTCCTCAACCCTATTGTTCCTGAATCGTCAGCCTAGCGCAACCAACGGATTACCGCAACAAGGTTTTTCATCAGCCCACGCGCAAGCCGGGGGCGACGGTACCGTCCACGGTGACCAACCGCAACCCGCCATCGCCGGTGCTGGCGGCCAGCAGCATCCCGCAGGACTCGAAGCCCCGGATAACGGCAGGCTTGAGATTGGCAACCACCACGATCGTCTTGCCAACCAGTTCATCGGGCGCGTAGGCCTTGGCAATCCCCGCCACGATCTGGCGCTTTCCACCGAGCGTTACCACCTCCAGCCGTAGCAGTTTATCCGCGCCCTCGATGCGATGCGCCGTCAGGATGCAAGCCGTCCGCAGATCCAGCTTGGTGAAATCATCAAAACCGATCTGCGCTACCCCCACCGCCGGTTCGGTCTTGCCGACAGGCGGTTTCGGTGCCTTGGGCGGCTTGGCTGCCGGTGCATCGGCCTCTGCCCCTGCCGCCGGTGCATCGGCAGGCACGGACTTCACCTCAATACGCGGGAAGAGACTGCTCATGCCCCCGGTCACCGAGCCGCTGCGCAATCCACCCCAGACGGTCAAGGCACTGGCCACCGGTTCGCCCGCCTCGCAGCCGAGGGCCGCCCGCAGTTCCAGCATACGCCCCGGCATGGTCGGATACAGCATGCCACTGACAATCCGCAGGCTTTCCGCGGCGCAATAGAGCACGGTGCCCAGCGCTTCGCGACTCGCCTCGCCTTGTTTGGCCAGGGACCAGGGCTGCCGCTTCTCCACATACCGGTTGGCCTCCCGCACCGCACCGGCCAGGGCAGTCAGGCCCTGGTCAGGACGCAGACGACCGACCGAGGCGACCATCTCGTTGGCGGCCGCCAGGGTGACCTCGCGCAACTGCTGCTCATCCGGCCCCAGCGGCCCGCAGGCCGGGATGCTGCCGGCGAACGAGGACCCGATGATCCGCATCACCCGGCTGAGCAGGTTGCCCAGATCATTGGCCAGGTCCGAATTATAGCGGCGCACAAACGCCTGCTCGGTAAAGCTCGCATCCTGCCCCAGCGACATCTCGGCCATCAGGAAATAGCGGAAGGGATCGACGCCATAGCGCTCGACCATCTCCATCGGGTTGACCACATTCCCGGCCGTCTTGCTCATCTTGTCGCGCCCGACCAGCCACCAGCCATGCGCGAAGACCGTCGTCGGCATCGGCAGCCCCATGGCCCTGAGCATGGTCGGCCAGTAGACCGTATGCGTGGTGAGGATATCCTTCCCGATCAGTTGCAACGAGGCGGGCCACCAGCGGGCAAAGCGTTCGGGATCCTCGCCATAGCCGACCGCCGAGATATAATTGACCAGCGCATCGAACCAGACATAGGTCACGAAATCATGATCGAATGGTAGCTCAATCCCCCACGACAACCTGCTCTTCGGCCTGGAGATGCACAGGTCATTGAGGGGGTTGCGCAAGAAGCCAAGGGTCTCGTTGCGACGGAAATCGGGCTGGATGAAGTCCGGGTTGGACTGGATATAATCAATCAGCCATTGCTGGTACTTGCTCATCCGGAAAAAATAATTCGTCTCGCGGATCCGGTCCACCGTGCGCCCGCAGCCGGATTCCGGACACTTCCCATCCGTCAGATCCTTCTCGGTAAAGAACCGTT
>JFJP01005669.1_pt1 | contig 17703 bp, 13 predicted proteins | sample 431651 | NCBI WGS metagenome assembly JFJP01 (sample SAMN02602958, study PRJNA72255) | Microbial mat metagenome, whole genome shotgun sequencing project. | biome: fresh water; feature: sink hole; material: water; isolation source: purple microbial (photo- and chemosynthetic) mats found in...
TCACGCTGGTGCGGCGCAATTACAACGGTTGGGTGGCCAGCGAAACCATGGAAGACTACGCGCTGCGCTACACGCCGCAGCGCTTTCGCAAGTGGTCCGAGTGGCGCGTGGCCAACACGGCGTTTGGGGCAGCCTCATTTCTGATCCTGGAGGCGGTCGGGGCCACGCTGCTGGTGCAATACGGCTTTGTCAACGCCTTTTGGGCGATTCTGGCCACCGGGTTGATCATCTTTCTGGCCGGGCTGCCCATCAGTGTGTATGCCGCGCGCTACGGTGTTGATATGGACTTGCTGACCCGTGGCGCAGGTTTTGGCTATATCGGCTCAACCATCACCTCGCTGATTTACGCCTCGTTCACCTTTATCTTCTTTGCGCTCGAAGCCGCCGTGATGGCCTACGCGCTGGAGCTGGCGCTCGACATCCCGCCGCGCTGGGGCTATTTGATCTGTGCGCTGGTGGTGATTCCGTTGGTCACGCATGGGGTGTCGGCCATCAGCCGCTTGCAAGTGTGGACGCAGCCGCTGTGGCTGGTGATGCTGGTGGTGCCGTTTGGGTATGTGCTGGTGCGCGACCCCGGCGCTTTTGCCGGTGTGACGCACTATGTTGGTGAAAAGGCGGGTGCAGTCGGGTTTAGCTTGCCCTTGTTTGGTGCGGCTTTGACCGTGGGTGTGGCCTTGATGACGCAAATGGGCGAGCAGGTGGACTATTTGCGCTTTATGCCGCCGGCCACTGCTGCGACAAAGCGCCGCTGGTGGCTGGGCGTGCTGGCGGGTGGGCCGGGCTGGGTGGTGCTGGGTGTGCTGAAGATGCTGGGGGGCGCGCTGTTGGCTTACCTGGCGATTCAACACGCCGTCCCGGCTGACCGCGCGGTGGACCCGAATCAGATGTATCTGGCCGCTTATGAGTACGTCTTTCCAAATTACGGCTGGGCGGTGGCGGCCACCGCGCTGTTTGTGGTGGTGTCGCAACTCAAGATCAACGTCACCAACGCCTACGCCGGCTCGCTGGCGTGGAGCAACTTTTTCTCGCGCCTCACCCACAGCCACCCGGGGCGGGTGGTGTGGGTGGTGTTCAACACGCTAATTGCCTTTGTGCTGATGGAACTCAACGTGTTTGCCGCGCTGGGCGACGTGCTCGGCTTGTATTCCAACCTGGCGATTGCCTGGATGATGGCGGTGGTGGCCGATCTGGTCATCAACAAACCGCTGGGCCTGTCGCCACCGGGCATCGAATTCAAGCGCGCTCATTTGTACGACATCAACCCGGTAGGGGTCGGGGCGATGGCGCTGGCTTCGCTGCTGTCGATCAGCGCCTACCTCGGGCTGTTTGGTGCAATGGCACAAGCTTTTTCGGCTCTGATCGCCATGGGAACTGCGCTGATAGCTTCACCTTTGATAGCGATGGCGACGCGCGGCAAGTACTATTTGGCGCGCCCGGATGCTGCCTCATGTGGCGATTGCACCGCTTGTGCGGATGCTGTGGCAGCGTCGCCAAGCGCGATTTCGCGGCTCGCGCCGCTCCCACATCAAGCCACGGCTGCCGAAGACCGCCTGGCGGTGCAGCGCTGCGTGATCTGCGAGCGCGACTACGAAGCACCCGACATGGCGCATTGCCCGGCGTACCAGGGTGCCATTTGTTCGCTGTGCTGCACGCTTGATGCGCGCTGCGGCGACCTGTGCAAGCCGCACGCCGCGCTGGCCAGCCAGTGGCAGGCGGCGCTGCGCTGGCTGCTGCCCCGCCCCGCATGGGCGCATCTGGACAAGGGCCTGGGCACGTTTTTGCTGCTGATGCTGGTGATTGCCCCGCTGCTGGCCAGTGTGCTGGGCTTGCTGTATCACCAGGAGTCGCGCGCGCTGAACCTGCAGGTGTTTGATCTGCAAACGCTTGACATTGCCATGGGCTCTCTGCGCTCAGGCTTTGCCAAGGTCTGGCTGGCGCTGATTTTGATTGCCGGGCTGGTAGCTTGGTGGGTGGTGCTGGCGCACCAAAGCCGTCGCGTGGCGCAAGAAGAGTCCAACCGGCAAACCAGCCTGTTGCTGCGCGAGATCGAGTTGCACCGCCAAACCGACGAAGCACTGCAACACGCCAAACAGGTTGCCGAGCAGGCGCGCGTTGCCGCCGACCAGGCAAACCAGGCCAAAAGCCGCTACATCAGCGCCATCAGCCACGAGCTGCGCACACCGCTCAACAGCATTCTGGGCTATGCCCAGTTGATGGGCGAAGACACCAGCATTCCACCGCACCGCAAACAGGCGGTCAGCGTCATCAAGCGCGGTGGTGAGCATCTGCTGTCGCTGATCGAAGGCACGCTCGACATTGCCCATATCGAAAGCGGCAAGCTCACCTTGAACGTCAGGCCAATGCAGTTTGCCGAGCTGATTGCCGACATTGCCAGCCTGTTTGAACTGCAGGCGCAGGCCAAGGGGCTGGAATTTCGCTGCGAAATCGCTGGCACGCTGCCGCCGGTGGTGCGCGCCGACGAAAAGCGGGTGCGCCAGATTCTCATCAACCTGCTGGGCAACGCACTCAAATTCACGGCCCAGGGCCATGTGCTGTTGCGCGTGCGCCATGCGCGCGAAATGGCCTTGGTTGAGGTCGAAGACACCGGTCCGGGTTTGTCGCCACAAGAGCATGCGCGCATTTTTGAGCCGTTCACCCGCGTGGCCCACAGCGCCAGTGGTCACCCTGCGACGCCGGGTGCCGGGCTGGGGCTGACGATTGCCAAAATGCTCACCGACCTGATGGGTGGCGAAATGTCGGTCAGCAGCACGCCCGATGTGGGCTCGGTGTTCAAGGTCAAGCTGTTTTTGCCCGAAGTCCGCATGGTGGCCGACAGCACGGTTTATTCGCCCGCCTCCAAACACCAAAACCGTTTGTTTGTGCGCCGCCCCCGGCTCGGCTATGCGGGGCCGCGCCGGCGCATTCTGGTGGTGGACAACGAACAGGCAGACCGCGAACTGCTGCAGCAGCTGCTGCAACCCATTGGCTTTGAGCTGCGCCTGGCAGCCAGCGGACACGACTGCCTGGACTTGCTGGCCGCCGGCTACCAGCCCGAGGTGATTTTGATGGACCTGGCCATGCCCGGCATTGACGGTTGGGAAACCATCCGCCGGTTGCGCGAGCTGCTCAAAGGCAGCCCGCACGCGCTGCCGTTGATCGCCATTGTGTCGGCCAACGCGTTTGACCGGGGGTTGGACAACGATGTGGGCATTCCGTCTGAAGATTTCATTTTGAAGCCGGTGCGTCACGCCGATCTGCTGGACTGGCTGGAGCGCCGCCTGAACCTGAGCTGGCTTGACACCCCAACATCTGCCCCGGTGCCACCAGCGCCACCGCACGATGCCGGCGCGCTGGGGTGTCCGTCACGCCAGCAACTGGCTGCGCTGCATGAACTGGTGGTGCTGGGGTATTACCGGGGCATACTGAACCACCTGGACGACATTGAGCGTGTGAGCCCGCATTGCGCGGTGTTTGCACAAGACATGCGCGGTTTGGCCAAGCAGTTCCAGTTTGAAACCATGTTGCAACGACTTTCCAGCTATGCCAACGCCAACTAGCCCGCCCATCACCCTGCCCAAGCCGTTGCTGGACCGCACGCTGGACCGTGCCAACAGCGATGTGGTGCTGATCGTGGACGACGTGCCCGACAACCTGGCCATGCTGCACGACGCGCTGGACGAATCCGGTTACACCGTGCTGGTGGCCACCCACGGCGAGGCGGCCATTGCGCGGGCAATCCAGGTGCTGCCCGACATCGTGTTGCTGGATGCCATGATGCCCGGCATGGACGGTTTTGAGGTGGCACGCCGCCTCAAAGCGACCGCGCAAACCGCCCATATTCCCATCATCTTCATGACCGGCCTGACCGACACCGAGTACCTGGTGGCAGCGCTGGAATGCGGTGGTGTGGATTACGTCACCAAGCCGATCAAGCCCAAGGAAGTGCTGGCGCGCATGGCGGTGCACCTGCAAGGTGCGCGTGAGAAGCGCCAGGCGCGCAGTGCGCTGGATGCGTTTGGTTACGCCAGCATCACCGTGCGCGTCAGCGATGGCCACCTGATGTGGCAAACCCCGCTGGCGCGTGCGCTGCTGCTGCGCTACTACGGCACCGACGCACCCACCACCCCCATTCCCGTGCTGGCCTGGCTGCGCCGCCATGTACAGCAGCGCGAGGTGCTGGCCGAGCCGCCGCGCCTGAGCATCGAGCAAGGCGCGCAACGTCTGACCTTCCGGCTGCACCAGCAAATTGGCGACAGCGAAGGCGGCGGCGACTGGCTGATCATCATGCAAGAGGTGAGCGACGAGAGTGTCATCGAGGCCATCGCGCTGAGCTTCAAGCTCACCCCGCGCGAAGCCGAGGTGCTGTACTGGGTGGTCAAAGGCAAGATCAACCGCGACATTGGCGACATCCTGGGCAGCAGCCCGATGACGGTAAAAAAGCACCTGGAGCGGGTGTTTGCCAAACTGGGTGTCGAAACCCGCACGGCAGCGGCGGCGATGACCATGAGCCGCATCAAGCAACTGCATCCGCAGTTTGAACAGTAGTTATAAACTATTTATGCCTATAGCCCTTGTAGGGTAAGCGCTGGCAGCTATTGTTTTTAAATCAATTGACGTGCACCTGTTGCGTCAAATCCACCGCAATCACCTGCTTGGCCGCCTTCGCCGATACTTCACACCTTCGATTCACTGAGGTTTTTATGGATTTCCAGGTTTTATTTCAACAATATTGGCCGTTTTTGGCGCTGGTCCTCTGGTTTTCGTACAAGTGGTGGAATTCCAAAAAGGTGCAGGCCATGCTGCCCGAGCTGAAAAAGAACGGTGCCATCTTGGTGGATGTGCGCTCGGCAGGAGAGTTTGCCCACGCCAACGCCCCTGGCACCATCAACATCCCGTTGCAAGAGTTGGGTAGCAGGCTGGGCGAGCTGCCCAAGTCGTCGCCGATTGTGGTTGCCTGTGCCAGCGGCTCACGCAGCGGCATGGCCCGCATGATGCTCAAGCGCAAGGGCTACCAAAATGTTCATAACATTGGCAACTGGAGCAAGTTTTTGCACTGAGCTGTGCCGTGAAGGGGTGCCTGGCCTCTTCAACAAGTAACTGATTTTTAAGGATTTTTATGAAATGTGGCATTGTGGGCTTGCCCAATGTGGGTAAATCGACCCTGTTCAACGCGCTGACCAAGGCGGGCATTGCGGCGGAGAACTATCCGTTTTGCACCATCGAACCCAATGTGGGCATCGTTGAAGTGCCCGACGTGCGGCTCGACGCGCTGGCGGCCATCGTCAACCCGCAAAAAATACAGCGGGCGATTGTCGAGTTTGTCGATATTGCCGGGCTGGTAGCGGGTGCCAGTACCGGTGAGGGCTTGGGCAACAAATTTCTGGCGCACATCCGCGAAACCGATGCCACGGTGAACGTGGTGCGCTGCTTTGAAGACGACAACGTGGTGCATGTGGCGGGCCGGGTGGACCCGATCTCGGACATTGAAGTCATTCAGACCGAGCTGTGCCTGGCGGACCTGAGCACGGTCGAGAAATCATTGGCGCGTTACCAGAAGGTCGCCAAGTCCGGCGGTGACAAGGAAGCCGCCAAACTGGTGTCGATTCTGGAACGCTGCCTGGCCGCACTCAATGAGGCCAAACCGGTTCGTGCGCTTGACTTCAGCAAGGAAGATCAGCCTTTGCTGAAACAGTTTTTCCTGATCACCGCCAAGCCGGCGATGTTTGTCGCCAACGTGGCCGAAGATGGTTTTCAGAACAACCCGTTCCTTGACCGCCTGAAAGAGTATGCCGCTGCGCAAAATGCCCCGGTGGTGGCCATCAGCGCCAAGCTCGAAGCTGAGATGGCCGACATGAGCGACGAAGACCGCCTGCTGTTTCTTGAAGAAATGGGCTTGCACGAGCCGGGGCTGAACCGCCTGATACGCGCCGCCTATGATCTGCTGGGCCTGCAAACCTACTTTACCGCCGGGGTCAAGGAGGTGCGTGCCTGGACCATCCACAAAGGCGACTCCGGCCCGCAAGCTGCTGGCGTGATCCACACCGATTTTGAGAAAGGCTACATCCGCGCCCAGACCATTGCCTATGACGACTTCATCGCCTTCAAGGGCGAGCAGGGCGCCAAAGATGCCGGCAAGATGCGCAGCGAAGGCAAAGACTATGTGGTGAAAGACGGCGATGTGATGAACTTTTTGTTCAGTTCATGATGGGTTAACACCCACCGACCCAGCCTAATCCGCTGGGGTTTTTTGTGCCAACTCGACCGCATCATGTTCTTTTTGAACTCGGGTAATCCACCGCCCACGATCCTCTTGCATGACGATCTTTTGTTTGACCAGTTTTTCAACCGTGGATATGCGCTCGATAACCCGGCAAATCGGCTCGTTGCCCTGCACTTGGGCGCAATACAAAAGGCGCACCAACTTATCGGCCCAGCGTGGCATCTGTCCGGACTTTTCCCACCGGGCGATGGATTGCCCTTCAATGCCCATGAGTTTGCCAAGTCCTGGCTGCGACAACAGCATTCCGCCGCTGCGGATGTAGCGAAACTCTGTGCCCGTCAGTTTGGCCGGCTTCTCGGTAAGTGACGAGCAAATCGCCTGCGTCAGCCCATCCACATCATTGAAAGAAACAGCCTCTCCAAAGGGCGTTTTCTTAACGTTGTAGCCGTTAACCAGCCACACGTTGAGCAGTCCGCCATCGGTGTAGTGGTACATCTTCACTCCTTTGAAATATCAATCACGGTAATCACAACCAATTCAGGGGCCGGGTACGCAACCGCTACGACCACAGCCACATTCACGCCAGCCACAAACCGTTCCATACGGCACTTCAACCCAGTAAATCGAATATCTGGCTCTGGCTGAAGGTGAATTCGACCCATACGCAGCACCTCCATCACCATCGGCCTATTCACCAGTCTGGCTCGCATTTGATGATGCGCATGTTTGACGAACAAAACACTGGCATCATCAGAAGCGCACTTGCGAATGTGCTTCTCAAGCTGTTGAATAGATGGGTTAGCCAATGCCTGAACCTATTATTTTGATAGGTTGATTGTGTCATGTCAATCAACGCCAAGCCCTGTTGCCCGTCAAAAAACCTAACGCCTTTCGCGGCTGGCCGATGGGTCAGGCGGCTTTTTTCCAGCCGGACTGGGTGTCCTCGAAAACCATGCGATCGTCACTTTCGCGGTCCAGGTCTGCCAGGCGCTCTATCAGTTCCGCAACTTTCACATTGCCGTCAACCTTCTCCAGGTAAATGGCTTGCATGAACCGGCACGCAGATTTTGGAATCCGGCCTCGGCGCTCCCATAGCGAAACCGACTCAACAGAGACCCCAATCCAGTTGGCAAAACGTGGTTGGGACAAGTCAAGCTCTTTGCGTAAAAACCTGAACTCAGCCCCTGTCATGTTGCCTTTTGAAGCAATGCGTCTGCCGATGGCTTCATGCAACCCGTCCGCGTCGATGATGGCTATCGCGTCACCGCCATCGGTTGCTCTGGATTTGTAGCCATTGTTGAGATAGACGTTTTGCAGGCCTGATTCTGTGTAGTGGTAGGTCATAGCTTAAGGCGCAGTGTGCACTTCCAGTTGCCTCGAATGTTCGCGTGGGCAGGCTCGTCAATCACACCTTTGCGCAAACAGGCGTAAACCTGCGTTGGCGTAATACCGCGCTGCTTCATTCGCTGCCTGGCGTGCGGCTCAATGAATACATTGCCTGTGTCTTACGCCAGCTCACGGATGATGCGCAGCATGTTGGCATCGTTGACGGGCAAGGGTATGGAGTTTTGCGCACCCGTAATTGTTACGGGTTTATTGGATGTTTGGGCGATTCACCAGTCTAGTGGTTTACCCTGGTTCAATTTTTAACGTGAAACAACCGTAGAAGCGGCAACATGCCGCTTTGAATGCGGCTGGAAGCCGCATCTACAGCGCGGTTTCATGCTTTTGGGGTGGCTGCGCTGCCATGCGGGTTAACGTGAAACAACGCATGATGTTCTGTAGGAGCGGCGCGAGCCGCGAATGCCAGAGTTCGCGGCTTGCGCCGCTCCTACAAAGTTTCATCATTCGGGGTGGGCACCAGTCCATGGAAGTTAGACAGACATCAATCCGCTGTAGTTGATCTATAACACTAAATTGGCCTCTAGCCCTTTACCTGAAAGCGCTAGCAGCTACAAAATAGATTGCGCAGAGAAATCGCGAAACGGCTGCAGTTTCAGCGCATGTCAGCCAGCCGGGCCGCAATGGCCTCAATCTCGGGGCGCAGTCGCAAAAATACGTCAGCCAGCACCGGGTCAAACTGGGCACCACGTTCGGCTTCGATGATGCGGAATGCCTCATTGCTGGGGCGGGCTTCTTTGTAGATGCGGCGGCTGGTGATGGCATCAAACACATCGGCAATCGCCATGATGCGCGCCGCCAGCGGAATGTTGTCGCCGGCCAGTTGGTCGGGGTAGCCGGTGCCGTCCCAGCGTTCGTGGTGCCACATGGCAATTTGCCGGGCCGCGTCAAGAAACGCCAGCGGGTAGCCGTCCACCGGGTAGGTTGACTTGTCGGCATCCTTGACGCGCTGAATCGCCAGCGCAATCGCATCGCCACCAATGCGGCTGTGGGTCTTGATGATGTCAAATTCTTCGGCACTCAGGCGACCTGCCTTGCGCAGGATGTGGTCGGGGATGCCCACCTTGCCAATGTCGTGCAGGGGCGCGGCCCGCACAATCAGCTTGAGCTTTTCGTCGGTCAGGCTGGCGCGGTAACTGGCATCGTCACGCAGGCCCTCGGCCAGCGCTTGCACATAGGCCTGGGTGCGGTGAATGTGAAAACCGGTATCGGAGTCGCGCGTTTCAGCCAGGATGGCCAGCGCGTGCAGGCTGGCGTTTTGCACCAGCTCGTTGTCGTGCATGCGGCGCAGCACCTCGGCCTCCAAAAACGCGTTTTGATCGCTGAGCCAATCGCGGGCGCGCTTGTTTTCGATCTGGGTCTTGACGCGTGCCAGCGCCACCAGCGGCTTGATGGGCTTGGTGATGTAGTCTGCCGCGCCCAGCTGCAAGCCCATTTCTTCGTCGGAGGCGCTGTCGCGGGCGGTGACAAATATCACTGGGATGTCGCGTGTCAGCGGATGGCTGCGCAGCCGTGCCAGCACCTCGTAGCCGTCCAGATCGGGCATCATCACGTCAAGCAAGATCAGGTCTGGCAGCGGCTGTGATGCCGCCACCCGCAGCGCACGCTCACCCGAATTGGCCACTTTGACGCGGTAGCGGGTTTGCAGCAGCTCACCCAGCAGGGACAGGTTTTCGGGCTGGTCATCAACCACCAGGATCACAGGGGAGGCGTTCATTGGGTACCGTCCAGCAGCGCAAGCGCTTCTTCAAATTGAAATTCAGCGACAAATTTTCCCAGACTTGCAGCTGTCTGCACGCCCAGGGTGTTGGCCAGCAGAGGCTGATTTTGCTCAAAGTAGCGGCGCGCGTCCATGTCAGACGCGCGCAGCAGTGCGTGCAAGCCCGCAACAACCCGCATACGATCTTCTTCGCTTGCGTGTAGTGCGGGCTGCGCGGCGGGCGACGTGGCAACACGCTCGGCCAGTGCGCTATGCACCGCAGCGACAAACATCGGCACCTGGGTGGCCAGTTCGGCCAGCGCCTGGTCGCGCTGCGCGGTCATGTCGTTTTGTAACGCCTGTTCCAGCGCGGCAGCACTGCGCTGAAGTGAGACGATGCCGATGTTGCCAGCGCTGCCCTTGAGCGTGTGCGCCAGCCGCTGTGCCTTGTGCAACTCCTGCTGCGTGACATGGGCTTGCAGCCGGGCGGGGTCATCGGCGTGGCCATCCACAAACAAGCTCAAAACACGCAGGTAGGTGGGCAGGTTGCCGCGCACCAGTCGCAAGGCGTCGTCCACGTCCAGGCCGGCAATGGCGCGCAAGGCTTGCAGCGTGGCGGTATCGGCTGCATCCGCATGTGCGGGGCTTGACGGTGCTATTTCAGCCTGCGATGCCTGCGGTGATAGCGGTGACAGGGGGGGAGCCAGCGCGATGCCAGGTAGCCAGCGCAGCAAGGCTTTCACCAGTACTTCGGGGTCGATCGGCTTGGCAATATGGTCGTTCATGCCGGCGGCCAGGCAGGCTTGCCGGTCTTCGTCGAACACGTTGGCGGTCATGGCCAGGATCGGCACTTGCTGGCGTCCAGGCAGGCTGCGGATGTTGCGGGTGGCCTCCATGCCGTCTTTGTTTGGCATTTGCACGTCCATCAGGATCAGATCGTAGCTGCTGGCACGCGCCATGTTGACGGCTTGCTCGCCGTCTTGCGCCAGTTCCACCACCAACCCCATTTCGCTGAGCAGGTCGAGTGCCACCACCTGGTTGATCGGGTTGTCTTCGGCCAGCAAAACATGCCGCCCCTTCAATTGCGGCTGGTTCAGGCTGAGGCCGCCTGCGGGTGGGTGTTGGCGCGGCGTTTGTCCGGTCAGCGCGTGTGCCAGCGCATCAAACAGCGCCGACGGTGTCACTGGCTTGTGCAGGCTGCTGGTAACCATGCCCTGGCGCAGCAAGGCCTCGGGTGCCTGTGCTCCATGACTTTGTAGCAAGATGAGCTTGGGTGCAGACCCGCCAGCTGCCTCGCGCAGTTGCTGCACGGTATCGGTGCCGTTGCCGTCAGGCATCAGGGCATCCACCAGCAGCAAATCAAACGGCCGGCCCTGGGCTGCTGCCTCGGCCACTTGCGCCATGGCCTGGCTGCTGCTGGTCGCTGTTGTCGACTGCAGGCCAAAGCGTTGCAGCAGGCGCACCAGCACTTTCAGGGTTTGCTCCCGATCATCTACCACCAAAACGCGCCACGCGGGCTCGCAACAGAAGCCTGGCGCAGCCAGCAACGGCGGCGTGTCTTGGGCAGCTGGTGGCTGGCTCAACGGCACCTCCAGGTAGAAGTGGCTGCCGTGCCCAGGCTGGCTTTGCACACCCACATGTCCGCCCATCAGCTCGGCCAACCGCCGGCAAATCACCAGCCCCAGCCCGGTACCGCCAAATTTACGCGTGGTGGAGGCATCGCCCTGCTCAAACGCCTGAAACAGCCGCGCCTGCTGCTCTGGTGACAGACCAATACCGCTGTCGGCCACCTCAAAATGCACAATGACTTGGTTTGGTGTCGTGCCAGCGTGACTGGCCAGCAGCAGGATGTAGCCGCGCTCGGTAAATTTGACCGCATTGCTGGCAAAGTTGATCAAAATCTGCCCCAGCCGCATGCGGTCGCCCAGCAGCACAGGCGGTAAATCCGGGTCAATGTCGATCACGATCTCCAGCTCTTTGGCGGCAGCCTGGCTGGCAATCATGTCAAAAACGGTCTGAAACACCGATTCAATGCCAAATTCAACCGACTCCAGCGTCAGCCGGCCAGCCTCGATTTTGGAGAAATCAAGAATGTCGTTGATCACCCCCAGCAGGTGGTGTGCTGACTGGTTCACTTTGTCGAGCTGTTCAATTTGCCGCTGCAGCACGGCATCGCGGCGCAGCATGTAGGTCAGGCCAATGATGGCGTTGAGCGGCGTGCGAATCTCGTGGCTCATATTGGCCAAGAAAGCGCTTTTGGCACGGTTGGCTTGCTCGGCCACCAGTTTGGCATCGGCCAGCTCGGTGGTGCGCGCTTGCACCAAGTCTTCCAAGTGGTCGCGGTGGCGCATCAGCTCGTCTTGCGTGCTGCGCCGCTCAGTAATGTCGTGCGCCATGCCCAGCACGCCGATCAGCGCGCCATCGCTGGCGCGCACCGGTGTTTTGGTGGTCTCAAACAGGCCGCGATAGCCGTCGGCCTTGAAGATCAACCATTCCTCGTTGACCCTGGGGCGCTCACCGGTCGCTGCGGCGCGGTCGTTTTCGCGGAAGAATTCGGCGGTTTGCGCATCCACAAAGTCAAAGTCGGTCTTGCCCAGAATCTCGGACTCGCGGGCACCGTACAAACGTTCAAACTGCGGGTTGCAAGCCAGATAAACACCTTTCTCATCCTTGAGCCAGACCAGCGCGGGGATGGTGGCCACCAGCGTGCGCAGCTGCACTTGTTCAAATTCCAGCGTTGCAAGTGTCTTGCGCAGGTTGTTTTGCGTGTCGAGCAACTGGCGTTCAATGCGGCCACTGAGGTAAAACATGGCCATCGCCAGCAATGCCAGGCTTAAAAATGACAGCACCGGCACCGCCAGTAGCAGCCGACCCGTGTGGGTCAGGCGGCGGTCGCTGGCTTCGCGTGTCTGGTCGTTGAGTTCTTTCAGGTCATCCAGCAAAAAAGTTTGCCGCTGTTGCAAAAAGTCGATCGAGTTGACCAGCGTGCGCACCGCCACATAGTAGTTGCCGGCATCCGGGGCATTCAGGCCTTCGCCAAAGCGCCGCAACAGCGACTTTTCCATCAGGCTGGCCTCGCCAAACATCGGGTTGGCCAGCTGGCGGTCGATTTCATCCACTTCAAGGCGTGCGGTTTTCCAGGCTTGCTCCAGTGGCAACATGCGGGCCGGCACCGCGCCGTGCAGCGCCTGCAATTTGTGCTCAAAGTCGGCCACCGAGCCTAGCCAGTGCTGGCGCTGACGTGTCAGCTCTGGGGTGGAAAGCAGCCGCTCGGTATGGTATTTGAGGGCCAGCACCGATTCGTAGGAGTCATCCACCGTGCGTTGGCGCTCTACCACCGCGCTGTAGTCAAAAATAAGGTACGCCACCGTTGCGCCGCTGATCAGCGCGCCAACAATGAGCAGCCCAAAGCCGTACAGCGACAGGCGGCGGATGCTCAGGTTGGCAAGTCGCACAGGGTGCGCCGGTTTATTGGGTGACGTTCAGCGAGGCCTGGTAAAAAGCGGTTTGCTCTTTCCGGCCCAGCCGGTCGGTGATTTTTTCCCACTCGGCAGCGGCCAGGTCGAGTGCTTTTTGGGCTTTCAGCTCGCCGCTGACGGCGCGCGCCACATGCGCATCCAACACCTGGTAATACTCGCTGGCACCCGGAATGGTGATGTCATACACCACATTCGGGTTCGACAGCGACTGGGTGATGGTCTCCAGATACGCCTTGGCTGATTCGGTGGAAAAGCCCGATTGGTTCCAGGCCTCGGGGTTGTCAAAGTGCGACTTGCGCGACGGGTTGACTGCGGTGCCGCTCATGGCGGTCATCTTCTTGGTGAGCGCTTTGGAGGTCATGTGTGCAGCAAACTCAAACGCCAGGTCTTTGTGCTTGGAGGCGTTGCTGACAAAAAATGTCCAGTTGCCGCTGATCGATGACACCTGGTTGGCCTGCTTGTCCCACTGGCCGGTGCTGCTGTTGAAGACTTCGGTGCTGCCTGGAAGCTGGGCGTAGCCGATTTTGTCTTTGATCACCGAGGCGGGCGAGTTCACCGCGTGCACGCCCATGTCGGCCCAGTCGATGGCCATGGCGGTTTGGCCGGTGACAAAGCTGTTGCGCACGTCATGGCCAGCAAAATTGGCCATGCCGGGCGGGCCGAACTTGAGGGTGTCGATCCAGATCGTTAGCGCCCGCACAAAACCGGGGTTGTTGATGCGGGGTTTCAGGGTGGCGGCGTCGAAGTAGTACGCCGCGTCGCCGGGGTGCTTGGCGTGCGCTCCTGCCTGGGCAAAAAACTGCAACATCGAGATGTCACCCTTGACGCGGTTGCCAGCCACGCCGTAGTCAGGCTCGCCGTCGCCGCTCCAGTCCCAGCCGGTAAAGAACGCGGCCACGTCGCGGTAGGTTTTCCAGGTGGTCGGCACCGCCAGCGCATATTTGTATTTCTTCAGGAATTTGGCCTGGATTTCGGGGTTGTCCAACAGGTCTTTGCGGTAATACAGGTTGATGCAATCGCCGTCGTAAGGCAGGCCGTAGGCCACGTTGTTCCACGACAGCACGGTGTTGCGGTAGATCGGCAACACGTCGTCCCAGTCGATCTTTGCCTTGATGGCCTCGGGCACCGGCTCAATGTGCTTGCCGCCCAGCAGCGTGCCGCTCCACATCGAGATGGCCACATAAATGTCAAAGTTGGTATCGGGTGACTTCAGCGACTGGTCAATTTTGTCGATGGTGTCGCTCCAGCCGGGGGTCAGCACCCGCACTTTGGCACCGGTGCGGGCTTCAAAATCGGCCACCTCATCGAGAATCGGGCCGCGAATCAGGCGGGCATCCAGCGTGGGCACAATCACTGAGATGGACTGGCCTTCAAAGGGGCGTGCAGCAGATTGGGGGAGGGGCTCGGCGGGCTTGTCGCCACAAGCGGACAACAGCGTCAGGCTCAGAATTGTGGATGCCAGCAGCTTCATGAGAGGTCTCCGTTGTTACAAAATCACTTTGTAACTGATGTTACGCAAGGTAGCGTTGTTCGCCAGTTGAGTGCTGAAAGTGGCGCATGTTGCGTCAAATGGGTAGGTCGGGTTAGCCGCAGGTCGGGTTACGCGCTTCGCGCTAACCCGACCTACGAAATACATCTGCGTAACAACAGTTTGTAACAAATGATTGTAGGCTTCGCTAAAACACCCGCCACAGCCCGGTCAGGGCCGCTGTCATCAGCACATAGCGCGCCAGCTTGCCAATCGCCATGTAGCCCAGGCACGGCCAAAAGGGCAATTTGAGCCAGCCGGCCACCGCGCACAGCGGGTCGCCCACCAGTGGCAGCCAGGCCAGCAGACAGGCTTTGGGGCCGAGCCGCTGTAGCCACTGTAGTGCGCGCAAATGGTGGGATGAATGCCGGTAGCGGTCCACCACCCGGTGCGAGGCCAGCCCCATCCACCAGCTGACTGCGCCGCCCAGCGTGTTGCCCACCGTGGCGACAAAAATGGCTGGCCAAAACAGGTCGGGGTTGAGTTCCACCAGCCCAAACACCACCGGTTCCGAGCCCATCGGCAGCAGCGTGGCTGAAATGAACGAGACGACAAACACCGTGCTCAGCCCAAACTTGGGCAATGCAAGCAGCGTCAGAAGCGGGGTGAGCCAGGAATCCAGATAAATCTTCGGTGTGGCGTGGTGCGCCTATGAATAGTTGATAATTTAAGGCTCTAGCCCTTATCGAATAAGCGCAAGCAGCTACAAATTATGCAGCATTCAAAAGTTAAACCTAACCGTGCTGAAATGGTTTTGCTGAGCGCCAGGCCCGTTGGGACTGGCGGCTTCGGGTGCAGTCAATGGCCTTCAAAAACGCTTGCCAGACTGGGGGCATCCAGTACGCGCTCTGCCCATAGCTCAAGCTGACCTGCCGTGGCCAGTGCCAGTCGCGCACGGGTTTCGTCGGTCAGGCTACCAAAGCGCTTGCTCAGTTGACGCGCCAGTATGCTGGCCTCGCCCTCCACTCTGCCCTCCAACTTACCTTCTAACTTACCTTCTAATTTACCCTCGATTCGACCGCGCTGGACGGCAAGTCGTTCGACACTGGTGACGTATTGCATCCGGGTTTCTCCTTCTATTTGTTCAATATCTTGCCATAGTTTGAGTTCCAGATGGTTGGGCAGGCGCATCATCCAGTCGAGCACGGCAAACAGGTTGAGGATACGTTGGCGATCCCAGCCGTGCGTGTAGAGCCGCTTGACCAACTCGCGCTTGGCTTGGTAGCGTGCTTGTGCGTCATGCTTGGTTTGCCGGGTGTACAGATGGGCCGCAGTGACGATGGCAAACGGATTGGCATCGGTCTGCGGATCACCACGCTGGCCCAGGTCGGTCAGTTTGACCACCGGAAATGTCAGTCGGTGGTGACAACCAAAAACGTCAAACTCAAAGTGATCCGGTCGCCAGTTGGGGTCGTCATCAGCCAGGATAGCCAGGCTGGCTATCGGGGTGTCGTAGCGGTCGTACAGGCGGTAGTTGTAGGTGAACATGCGCTTGGCAAAGCTGGCATCGTGCTGGCCCTGCACTTCAATGTGGATGTAAATCCAGCGTTCATCGCCGCCTTGAAGTGTCACGCGCACCAGCGGATCGGCAAAGCGTTTGCCCAGTTCGGCATCGCGCACCACTTGGCGCAGCTCGGTATTCTTGAACTCATAACCACGGGTCCAGTCAATCTGGGTGTGTATTGGTGTGAAAAAATACGCCATGAATTCCGGAAAAGCTTGCTCCAGAATGTCTTTCCAGGGGCTGTCGTATTCGTCTGGTTCGGTACTCATGGGGCAATAGTAGCTTTTTTGCTGGCTGGCTATGCTGAAATTTTAGGCAGCTAGAATTCGCCAGCGCTCGCAACACAGCGCACCCACCCATCCTCGCCCCCACCCCCTTTTCAGTCGCTCGCATGTACCTTGGCCCGCATTGGTTGCCCAACCGCTTTTTTGTCGCCCCGATGGCCGGGGTGACCGATCGGCCGTTTCGCCTGCTGTGCAAGCAGCTCGGTGCCGGCTATGCGGTGAGCGAAATGATCACCAGTCGGCCCGATTTGCAGCAGTCGCTGAAAACCTGCCGGCGTGCCAACCACGACGGCGAGCCGGGCCTGATTGCGGTGCAGATTGCCGGGACTGAGCCGGCCATGATGGCCGATGCAGCACGCCACAACATCGACCGTGGCGCGCAGGTGATCGACATCAACATGGGCTGCCCGGCGAAAAAGGTGTGCAATAAATGGGCTGGCTCGGCGCTGATGCAAGACGAGGTGCTGGCGCTGCAAATAGTGTCAGCCGTGGTGCAGGCCTGTGCACCCCACGGCGTGCCGGTGACTTTGAAAATGCGCACCGGCTGGGCTGCAAGCCACAAAAACGCCGTGCAAATTGCCCGCGCTGCCGAGTCCGCCGGGGTGCAAATGCTCACCGTGCACGGCCGCACCCGCGAGCAGGGCTACAAAGGCCAGGCCGAATACGACACGATTGCCGCCGTCAAGGCCGCAGTAGCGGTGCCGGTGGTGGCCAATGGCGACATTGACAGCCCGCAAAAAGCCCAGACCGTGCTGGCCGCGACCGGTGCCGATGCGGTGATGATTGGCCGTGCCGCGCAGGGCAGGCCATGGATTTTTCGTGAAATTGCGCACTTCATGGCCACTGGTGAAACACTGGCGCAGCCGCTGGTGGCTGAGGTCAAACAGCTGATGCTGGCGCACCTGCAAGACCATTACGCGCTGTATGGCGAGTTTGCCGGGGTGCGCTCGGCGCGCAAGCATGTCGGCTGGTATGTTAAAAACCTGCCCGGTGCCAAGGCCTTTTTGGCGCGGCTGAATGCCCTGGACGACTGCCAGCTGCAGTCAGACGCGGTGGCGCTGTTTTTTGATGAACTCAATGTCCGCATGGATCGCGTGCCGGGGCCATCACCGCTTAGCCTGCTGCATAACAAACAAAACGAGATGGAGACAATTCAATGAAACCAACCCACATTGCCGACTGCGTGCGCATCAATCTGGAAAGTTACTTGCGCGACTTGGGCGGCAGTGAGCCCAATCGCATGTACGAGATGCTGATCAGCGCGGTGGAAAAGCCGTTGCTGGAGATCGTCATGCAGCGCACCGACCACAACCAGTCCAAAGCCGCCCAGTGGCTCGGGCTGAACCGCAATACGCTGCGCAAGAAGCTGCTCGAACACAAGCTCATTGATTGATAGCTGCTTGCGCTTGCTGCGTAAGGGCTGGAGCCACTTTTAATATAAATTTACTGCTATTTCCCACCCACCCAATGGACACCATGAACGCACTAATTTCTGTATCCGACAAAACCGGCATTGTTGAATTTGCCCAGGCCCTGCACACCCTTGGCATCAAGCTGATTTCCACCGGCGGCACCGCCAAACTGCTGG
>JFJP01038409.1_pt1 | contig 17702 bp, 11 predicted proteins | sample 431651 | NCBI WGS metagenome assembly JFJP01 (sample SAMN02602958, study PRJNA72255) | Microbial mat metagenome, whole genome shotgun sequencing project. | biome: fresh water; feature: sink hole; material: water; isolation source: purple microbial (photo- and chemosynthetic) mats found in...
TTGAAATATTAAATGCCCATGGGAAGCTTGTATTCAAGGGGAATCTGACTCAGAGTAACAAACAGTTTATACAATTACCATCAGCTAAAAAAGGTATTTATTTTGTTAAAATTTATGCCGAATCAGGTACTCATACCCAGCCTATGATTATTGATTAGCTTTTTTTTAAACCATTGGAAAAGGCTGTTTTGCGAGAGGCAGTCTTTTTTTTATTGACTAATCCCGGGTAAAATTAAACCCATATTACGAGATGAGTAACAAAGTCGATGTGTTTCACAGACGGATTAATCCAGCTTCAGCAAAAAATAATATGTCAATTTTTTGCAATCGACAAACCTGTAATTTGAATGATTGATTACTCTGCTGCATAATTTTGGTATTTTATTTAAAATTAATAAACGTAAATATTGACTTATCAACAACGTGTAAACTGCGTGGATTATCAATGATGAATTTTATCTGATATTATACTCTTAATATACAAATAGTTATAAATACAAAAACCGTAATATTCTTTATGTTTCAAGTCTTCAGTGTTTTATAAATTACTTAGTGATGTGTTAACAAACATCTAGTTGGTAGGAATATCACATATTATTGCTTATATTTGTAAATTAAATAATTGTAAGATTAATTATACTAATTTAATTAACATAAAACATTATTGCCTATGAGGAAAACCGATTATACTACAATCATTATTTGATAAAATCAATTTTAACAGTACTAACCAAACCAATTAACTATGAAAAAACTAAGTTTTTTGCTGGTATTGCTACTGCTCACAGTTATGCAGGTACTGGCACAACGAACTATCACAGGTAAAGTTACAAGCGCTGAGGACGGGAATGGTATTCCAGGGGTAACTGTTCTGGAACTTGGTACAGCCAATGGCGTGTTAACAGAATCTGATGGTAAATACAGCATTAAAATACCCGGGAATACAGGAACATTACAATTTTCGTTCATTGGGATGAAAAAACAGGAAATTGTTCTCTCTGCTTCGGATATAGTAGATGTGGTAATGGAAAGTGAAGCAACAGCTATTGAGGGTGTGGTTGTAACCGCCCTGGGTATAACGCGTGATAAAAAGTCACTTGGGTATGCAACCCAGGAGGTTAAAGGCGACGCAATTACTACTGTAAAAACAGACAACTTTGTAAATGCACTTTCCGGAAAAGTGTCCGGTGTACAAGTCAGAAAAACTACCAATATGGGTGGTTCTACTAACATCCTGATACGCGGTAATAAATCAATTACCGGAAATAATCAGGCGTTATTTGTTGTGGATGGTGTTCCTGTTAATAACGAGATCACTAACACTTCGGACCAAAGTCAGGCAGGAACCGGCTATGATTATGGAAACTCGGCTTCAGATATAAATCCTGAAGATATTGAATCCGTGAATGTATTGAAAGGAGCTGCTGCTACAGCCTTATATGGTTCCAGAGCAGCAAACGGGGTAATTATGATTACAACCAAGAAGGGAAGTAAAGAAGGAGACCGAGGCATCAGTGTTTCTCTCAATTCAGGAGTCACAGTTGGTTATATTGATAAAAGCACCTTCCCGGAATATCAGACGCAATATGGCGGTGGTTATGGACATTATTATGATGATCCATTGAATTATAATGAGGAAACCGATCCCAATGGTTACGGATATTGGTATATCCGCGACCTTAATAATGATGGTGCTGATGAACAATGGGTTGTAACATCTGAGGATGCATCATATGGAGCACCGTTCGATGGTAAGCTGGTTTATCAATGGGATGCCGTTGATCCTGAATCGCCAAATTATATGAAAGCCACGCCCTATGTAAATGCTGCAAATGGGCCTATCACTTTCTTCGATAATCCGATAACATATACCAATTCGATATCTCTCGAGAACGGGAATAAAGATTATAACTACCGATTCTCATACTCGAACTTTAATCAGAAAGGTCTTTTGCCTAACAGTGAGTTGAAGAAGAATAATGTCCTGATCAATGCAAATTATAATGCTTCCCGGAAACTTACCCTTGCCGGATCTGCATCATATCTGAAAACAGATGCTCTCGGACGTAACTCAACCGGATATAGTGATAACCAGCTTTCTTCTTTCCGGCAATGGTGGCAATTAAATGTTGACCTGAAACAATTGGAAGATGCTTATAATTTAACCAAACGGAACCTTACATGGAATTATGCAGACCCTTCAGATGCTGTTCCTATTTACTGGGATAATCCCTACTGGTTGAGATATGAAAACTACCAGACTGATGTCAGAAATCGTTTCCTCGGATTTGCTTCTGTAAATTATGATTTAACAAGTTGGTTAGCTATTTACGGACGGGCCTCACTTGACATATATAGTACTTTGCAGGAAGAACGTAGAGCCGTGGGAAGTATTGCTGCTCCTTTTGGAATAGGTGCTGGTTCTGATGGTAGTTTAAACCGTCCTGATCAGGGATCGGGATATCTCAGAAGAGACATTTCTTTCTCTGAATACAATTATGACATGATGTTAAATTTCAAAAAAGACCTGAATGAATCAGTTAATCTTAAAGCAATACTGGGTGCAAATATCAGGAGGACTGATTATAACCGGATAATATCAGCCACAAACGGCGGACTTGGTATTCCAGGTATTTATGCTATTCAGAATAGCCTTGATCCCTTGCCTTATTCAAAGGAATTGGCATCAAAAGTTGGCGTTAATGGTATTTATGCCAGTGCATCTTTGGGATACAAAAGTCTTTTCTATCTTGATGCTACAATCAGGCGTGACCACTCTTCCACTTTGCCGGCTGAAAACAGCAGCTACATTTATCCATCCATTTCTGGTAACTTAATATTTTCCGAGTTAATTAATAATGATTGGTTGTCATTCGGAAAAGTAAGGCTAAACTATGCTGAGGTGGGAAACAGTGCTGGTTTTGATCAGCTTATGGACAGCTATGACATTTACACTCCTTTGAACAGCCCAATGTCGTCAGTTGCCGGTACAAAAAAGAATCCTGAACTTAAACCTGAACGTACCAAAAGCCTGGAAGCAGGGCTGGAAATGTATTTCTTTGAAAGGCGGATAGGTTTCGACTTTGCTTTATACAAAACCAACACAGTTGATCAGATTATTCCATTAACACTTTCTACATCTACAGGTTACACTGCCATGGTGATAAACGCAGGAGAAATTGAAAATAAGGGGATTGAACTTGCAATTAATGGTGTTCCTGTTAAACAGCAGAACTTTAGATGGGATGTCAGCCTCAACTGGACCGCAAACAGGAATAAAGTTCTTTCTTTGATGGAAGGACTGGAAAACCTGCAACTTGGATCTTACCAGGCAGGCATAACCATCAATGCTATGGTTGGTGAACCTTACGGAGTTTTATATGGTACTGATTATACCTACCTGAATGGAAGGAGAATTGTTAATGCGTCATCAGGACAGTACATTAAGACATCTAACAACGACAATGTAATAGGAGATGTTAATCCTGACTGGAATGCAGGTTTAACTAATACCTTTAATTATAAAAACTGGTCGTTGTCGTTCCTTCTGGATATGCAGATGGGTGGCAGTATTTTCTCACTCGACATGTATTACGGACTTGCAACCGGATTATTTGAAGAAACGGCATTCATCAATGACCTTGGTAATCCCGTTAGAGATATACTTGTATTTAATCAATATGATGAAGACGGTAATGGAATTCCGTCTGGAGGCTATACAGCAACCAGTGGCGGATTTATTAATGAAGGCGTTAATCCCGATGGGAAAGAGAATACGACCAGGATTAATGCCAGCAATTTTGGTGCTCAGGGTTACAGAAGAGGATTACCTGATATTGCCTTTGTTTATGACGCTACTTATGTCAAACTGCGGGAGATATCTCTTTCATACAAGATTCCTTCGAAGTCGCTTGAGAAAATCTTCCTTAGGGGAGTTGAATTCAGTCTTATTGGGTCAAACCTTTGGATTCTATACAAAGATCTGCCATATGCTGATCCTGAATCAGGTTTGGGTGCAGGCAATCTTCAGGGTTACTCTGTTGGCGCTTTACCTGCAACCCGGGATTTTGGTTTTAATATAAAACTCAACTTCTAAACTTACAAGTCATGAAAAAAATATTAGCAATACTTATAATCTTCATTTTCGTCGGTTCCTGTACGAAATTGGAAGATTTAAATAAGAACATCAAGGATCCTTCAGAAGTATCTGGTGAGTCACTTTTCACTAATGCTCAGAAAGCGCTGGTTGATCAGGTGGTCAACACGAATGTTAATACCAATATTTTCAGGTTGATCGTGCAATACTGGTGTGAAACTACCTATACCGATGAGAGTAATTATGACCTTGATACACGTACTATTCCTGATGGTCATTGGAATATCCTCTATCGTGACGTTTTAAAAGATTTTAACGAATCGGCCAAAGTCATTGAGAATACAACCTATTTGGCAACAGAAGACCCGGCTATAAAGACAAATAAACTGGCTATTGTTGAAATAATGACAGTTTATACCTATTCATATCTGGTTGAAACATTTGGAGATATTCCTTACAGCCAGGCTTTAAATCTGGATACTCCCTTGCCGAAATATGATGACGGGCTTACCGTATATAAGGATTTAATTTCACGATTAAATGTGGCAATTGGAAAACTCGATCAGAGCCAGGCAAGTTTTGACAATGCTGACAATATTTACAAAGGTGACGTATCTCTATGGTACAAATTTGCCAATTCCCTGAAATTGAGGATGGGTATGTTGCTGGCTGATTGCGATGCTGCAACTGCCAAATTGGCTGTTGAATCAGCTGCTTCTCATGTAATTTCTTCCAATCATGAAAATGCCGCATTCTCTTATGGCAGCTATGCTCCCATCTGGAGTCCTTTGTATGATGAACTTGTTGCCAGCGGACGTAAGGACTTTGTCCCAACAAGTACAATTGTTGACCCGATGAACGCATCAGAAGATCCTCGTCGTCCTTTCTATTTTACGACCATTGAAGGTGAGTATCTAGGTGGTGAAAATGGAGCAAGCAATGACTTTACATCTTATTCGCATGTTGCTGATGCAATGCAGGTTAAGAATTTTGAAGGGATGGTATTTGATTTTGCGGAAACCGAATTTTTGTTAGCAGAAGCTCGTGAAAGAGGCTACGCTGTAGGTGGAACTGCCGAAGAACATTACAACAAGGCAATCCGAGCTTCAATTGAATACTGGGGCGGAACCACAGCAGATGCCGACACATATTTAAGCAACCCGGAAGTTGCATATTCCACTGCTGCTGGCACCTGGGAAGAGAAAATCGGATTTCAGTTCTGGCTTGCACTGTATAACCGGGGTTGGGAAGCATGGACTGTTTACAGAAGGCTTGATTACCCCATTCTTGAAGCTCCGGCTGATGCAGTTTCTGCTCTGCCTCTGAGATTTACATACCCTATCAATGAACAAACACTCAACGGAGCTAACTACGACGCCGCTGCCTCTGCTATTGGTGGTGATGAAGTGGATACCAAGTTGTTTTTTGATAAGTTTTAATTTTCTGTTTTTTTTTTGGCTGCCCTTCGGGGCAGCTTTTTTTTTGCCTTCTCAATTAAGCTTTCTGTGTTTCTAATACAGTCTTTTGCATCTTATAGCTTTTATCTTATCGAAGAACACTATGACTTATTAACAATCTATAAAACTATTTGTATGTAAGAAAAATTTTTGTTTGATTTTATGCTGTTCATATCCAGTTTGTTATAGTTAGTCTGATTCAAGCGGAGGTGTGTTCCTGCGGGAAGTATCATGTGTTGATAATTTTGTTGTTTTTATTGTATATCTATGTGATAGGAATATCATGCATTATTACTTATATTTGTCATATTATTTTTTGTTATGTTTCAACTTCTCAATTATATATGTAACAAACCGCGAAACTTCGTGAATAACCACATTAATTATAATCAAACATTATCAAATCTCAACTTAATTCACAGTACTAACCAAATCAACTAAACTATGAAAAAACTAAGTTTATTGCTGGTATTGCTACTATTTTCAGCTATGCAATTACTGGCACAACGAACCATCACCGGAAAAGTTACCAATGCTGATGACGGGCTGGGAATACCCGGCGTGTCGGTTCTTGTAAAGGGAACCGTAATTGGTGTTTTAACTGACATTGATGGAAAGTACAGTATTAATGTTCCTAAAGATGCAAATGAATTGCAATTCTCATTTGTAGGAATGACAAAGCAAGAGTTTGTTATTGGTACCCAATCAACAATAGATGTTGTTATGGCGATGAGTGCTCTGAACCTTAACGAAGTAATCGTAATAGGTTATGGAACTCAGAAGCCTGAAGCTAAGACAGGATCAGTTGGTGTAGTTAACAGTGATAAGCTTCGGAACATTCCGGAAACAAGTATTGATAAGATGTTATCAGGGAAAGTTTCCGGTGTTCAGGTCACATCTACTTCCGGACAACCTGGAAGTGCGTCCCAGATCAGGATTCGTGGTATCAGTTCAATACTTGCCGGTACGGAACCTCTTTATGTTATTGATGGTATTGCAGTTATGGCAGGCGACCAGAGTTTTTATACAAATTCAGGGAATGCCCTCGCATCGTTAAACCCTAACGATGTTGAGTCTATAACAATTCTGAAAGATGCCGCCGCAGCCAGTATTTATGGATCAAGAGCTGCTAACGGTGTAATTCTGATAACAACCAAATCAGGTAAAGCAGGTGCAACAAAAATGAATTTCCGTACATCGTTTGGTTCTGAACGGCTTGCGAACGACAGAGATTATCGGCCTCTCAGCGGAGAAGAGTTCCTCACGCTGACCAGAAAATCAATTGTGAATGCCGGTGCTGATCCGGATGATCCCACAAACTCGAAGTACTACTACCCTCTATCGCTTATGGATAGTACACAAACAAACTGGCTTGATGAGGTTACCCGTGATGGTGCCATCTTCAATGCTGAGCTAAGTATGGAAGGCGGAAATGATAAAACCTCAACTTTTTTCTCTTTTCTTTATGAAAATCATGAAGGGATTGTTCATAGTTCTGATTTCAAAAAGTATTCGTTCCGTTCCAATATTGACCATAAAATCAGTAGCAAGTTGAAATTGGGAACACGTATTATGGGAGCCCAAACATTTGCCAATGATGTGCCAATGCAAAATTTGTATTATGCCAATCCTTTATTTGCAGCCATGATGATCTCACCATTCACGAAAGTAAGGAATACTGACGGGACATTTAATCTGGATATACCGGAAAACGCAAATACAAACCCTGTAGCCAATGCAACCTATGATACACAGTGGGAAAAACAATACAGGCTGAATGGCAATGTTTACCTGGAATGGAATATTATTGACGATTTAACGGCCAAAACCACTAACAGCATCGAATATACCGATGGAGAAGGAAACAGATACTGGAGTCCGCTCTCCGAAAAAAATGGTGTGAACGGGACATTGCAAACGTCAAGGACTCAATACGTACAGCTCACTACTTCCAATACACTGCGTTATAATAAAGAGTTTGACGCCCATTCATTTTCAATAATAGGCGGTCAGGAAGCCACAAAATATAATTATACCGGGTATTCCATATACTCACCCGATATTGATCCTGATATTCCCTTCCCAAATTCAGCAACATCTGATAATGATGATGCCGACTATGGCGAGACGGCTTATTCCATGCTGTCATTTTTTGGTGTAGCCAACTACAACTATAAGAGTAGATATTTCTTACAGGCAAGTTTGAGGTCCGACGGTTCATCGCGCTTTGGTGAAGAGAACAGGTGGGGCACATTCTGGTCAGTGGGAGCTTCATGGAATTTGCATAACGAATCGTTCATGAAAGATATCGAGTTTATTAATCTGTTGAAGCTTCGCGGTAGCTATGGATTAAGCGGAAACTTTGATATCGGAGATTATGATCAGTATGGATTGTACAGCAATGTTCAATACGATGGACTGAGTGGCATGGCTCCAAGCCAGCCTGCAAATCCTGACCTGGGTTGGGAAAACAATGCTGAATATAATGTGGGAATCGATTACGCATTCTTCGAGCGTTTTACAGGATCATTTGATATCTATACCCGTACAACAAAGGATATGTTGTTAAATTATCCTCTGTCAACTACTTCGGGATTCAGCGCAATAAGAACCAACATCGGATCGGTTAAGAACTCTGGTTTTGAATTCCTGATTGATGCCAGCATTGTTAATAACACTGATTTTCAATGGAATGCAGGATTCAATATTTCTCACAATAACAGCGAAATACTTGACCTTGGTAAAGATGAACAGTTTATCCCCGGCAACAACCGCCTTGTTCATAAAGTTGGTGAACACCTTTATAGTTTCTACCTCTTCGATTATGCAGGCGTTAATCCCGCAAATGGCGATGCTCTTTGGAGAGACAAAGATGGTAACCTGACCAACAAGTATTCTGAAGCTAACAGGATAGTTGCAGGAACTCCTGAACCAAAAATGACAGGTGGATTTAATACCAGGGTTACTTATGTTGGAATTTCACTTGATCTTAACCTGGAGTATAAATGGGGAAACCTGGTATCAATTGAAGAAAACAGGTATGTAAACTCCGATGGATATAACTGGGGCGGCAACAGTGCTAATACCCAGCTTGATTATTGGGAGAATCCCGGCGATATTGTAAGGAATCCAAAACCTATTGCAAACAATTCAACTAACTCAAGTGCATACAGGAGTACCAGGTGGCTGTATGATGGTTCTTACCTCCGAATTAAGAACATATCGCTGTCGTACACATTCCCGAAATCGATATTAACCAAAATGAAACTACAGAACCTGCGGGTATTTGCCAGTGCAGTCAACCTCTATACTTTTAATAAAGTTGATTACTATGATCCAGAACGCGGTATTGATGGCAGTGGTTTTGGTATCTATCCTCAGACCAAGAAGATTATGGGTGGAATAGAACTTACATTCTAACAAATAATTTAAGACACTATGAAAACAAAAATAGAATATAAAATATTGATACTGATAACCCTGATCGGTCTTTCATTTGCATGCTCAAAGGATTTTCTTGTCGAAACTCCCCGGTTATCACAGTCAAATGATCTGACACTTTCTTCCTTTAAAGGGTTAGATGCTAGTACAGCAGGCGCTTATTCTCCTTTATGCGCCACGTCCTGGTACGGAGCTGGCTTGGTTATTACTGCCGACATGAAAGGTGGAAATGCAAAGAGAGGTTCTGTTCAATCAGGGCGGTATGTTGATGAATATCTTTGGAGTAACTCTCCTTCAGCAACTTCGCAATTGTGGGCTACAGCTTATTCAACCATAGCAAGAGTAAATAATGTAATAGCTGTGATTGATGGCGGTTTTACTGAGAACGGGATAACACGGGAGCAACTCCACCAGTTAAAAGGCGAATGTCTTTTCCTGAGAGGATTAGCCTATTTTGACCTGGCTCGTATGTATTGTCAGCCTTATGTAGCCGGTCGCGATAATTTAGGCGTTCCGGTAGTTTTAATTACAGAAAACGGATATCCGGCCCGGAACACGGTTGGTGAAGTGTATGATAGAGTAATTGAAGATCTTGTGGCTTCTGTTCCATTGTTAACCACAGAAAGAAGTGATGACGCTGCTTTTGCTTCCAGTACGGCTTCAAATGCGCTCCTGGCAAAAGTATCCCTGTATATGGGTAAATGGCAGGATGCTGCTAATTATGCTACTACAGTTATCGGAAATCCAGATTTTTCACTTTTTACAGCTACTGATTTTACTACCTGGGATAATGATGGTTACTGGGGCAGTGGCGGACCTGGCGCAGAAATTATTTTTCAGGTCGATGGTTCCGAAGGAAACTCATCACATGGGTATTGGGAAGCTATTTCCTATATGATGGACCCTGAAGGATATGGCGATTGTGCTGCATCGAATGATGTGAAAAGCTTGTATGAAGCAGGCGATGTTCGTGCAGATCTGTTTTTGCAGCCATCACTGTATCCTGGTGAATACTGGAGCTTGAAATACCCTGGACGCCTTGGGAAAACACCAAAAAGAGAATACAATACTCCTGTGCTAAGGCTCAGTGAAATGTATCTCATTCGTGCCGAAGCCATATTAAATGGAGCTTCGGTATCCGGTGCAAGCGCTTTAGCAGATTTCAATGCTATCCGCACACATCGTGGACTTACAGCAGCTACTACAGTTGACCTCCCAGAAATATATAGGGAAAGAAGAAGAGAACTCTGTTTTGAAGGCAATCAGCTATTCGACCTTGCCCGGACTCAGCGTTCACTTATACGTATTGATTATTCAGGTCTTTCGAACAAGGATATCCCTTTTGTTGCCGGAGGATCTGCCCTAACCAACTACTTATGGGCAATGCCAATTCCTCAGGCTGAAATGGATGCAAATGTTAATATGGAGCAAAATCCTGGTTACTAATTAATAAACATGAAAGAGATGAAAAAATATATCTTAAAATTATGTATAATCCTGGTAACTCTTGTATTTGTTGCCGGGTGTCAGGAGGAATACCCCGTTATGTATGACTCAGCTACCAGTGTTGTTGGTTTTAATAAATCATCGTTAGCAGTTAGAGAAAACGGTACTGCTGGTTCAGTCAACATTTATCTGGGAGCCGCTACCGGAGCCGTCGCTACGGATGTTATACTTGAAGTTTCAGTGGAAGGCATCGACAATCCAGCTATTGAAGGAACTGATTTTACACTTTCGTCAAAAAATGTATCAGTAGGAGTCGGCGAAACAGTTGTTACTATTACACCTGTTGATAATAGTGTATTTCAGGGGAACAAGAAATTTAACCTGATTATTAAATCTAATAGTAAAAACTACCTGATTAGCGCTCAGAAGTTGCTGGCTGTTACAATAACAGATGACGAGCATCCTTTGAAAACGTGGATTGGTTCATATACAGTTGCAGCTGCAAGTTATGGCAAACCCGGAGAATGGGACGAAGAATGGAATATAACTACTTCTGCCCACCCAACTGATCTTACTAAACTTATAGTCAAAGGAATTGGTACAAGTTCACCTTCCACATCTGATTGGGTTGGTGTAATTAATTCCACCGACATGACTATCACCTTTAGCCCCGGACAAGAGCTGGATGAAGCTTATGGTTATGGCCCTGTCCTGATGTATGTAGGCACTCCTGATCTTACTACCAACAAGGATGAAAGTATTGTGGGTACTATTTCAGCAGATGGCGGCATACATATTGACCTGCTTGGAATTGAACTTACAGGAGCTAATGCCGGTTATGTGTGGGATGTATTTAATACAACCTGGACAAAGCAATAAAATTTCTCTGACGAAAAAATGGGCACCTCTGCTACGGGGTGCTCATTTTTTTTTTTTGCTTTTCATTCTGATTTCCCGGTATTTACATTATTTTTGTTCAAACCGGATTTTTGTTCGGTCAACCATAAAAATTTAAAGTATCCCCGGATCATTGAGTATATTTGCACCTTAAAGTTGTAACAGATCTGTTAGCATGTTCAGATTTTTTAAAATTCTTGTTTTTATAGTTGTTTTAATAAACAACCTGACCGTAAGTAGTCAGGCTGTTTCCCGGAAGGTTATGGATGAAGTAGCCAATACCTTCATGGCTGAAAATTTCCCCGGAGGTACCAGGAAAATTAATTCAGTAATTCCTTTTCTTTACGAAAAACAGAATTCAATAAATCTTCTCGAACTTGAACCTGAAGGATGGATATTAATATCGGCGGATAGAAAGGTTGAGCCCATAATCGGATTTTCATTCACCGGTCATTTCACTAATCCGGATGAAAACAGGAATAGTCCCATGTATAATTGGTTTAAATTGTACCAGCGTCAGATTAAGCAAATTGTTGCTGATGAGTCGCTTCGGGGGCATGGTGCCTGGGATATGGAACTGAAATCCGGAAGCTTAGACGGAACCTCTGCCTCAAGTGTTAAAGTGGAACCATTTATGGATGCAAAATGGGATCAGGGCCGAAACTGGAATCAATTCTGCCCGTCGGATGTGGATGGACCTGGTGGCCATGTATATGTTGGCTGCGTGGCAGTAAGTATGGCACAGGCAATGAGCGTTTTCAAAAATCCTGCAAAAGGAATTGGTACTTATAGCTACCTGCACCCGGTTTATGGTACTCAATTTGCTAATTTTGGTAATACGTATTACAATTGGGATTCAATGGCATATGTAAAAGCAGATAAATACAACTCATTGTTATTATATCATTGTGCTGTAGCAGTAAATATGGATTTTGGCCCCGACGGTTCAGGTACACAAACAGTATATTCAGCCGCTGCGCTAAGGAACTATTTCCTTTATTCCCAAAACATTTTATATAAGAAGAGAACAGGCTCTGATACGGAATGGCATAATCAGCTGCACGAACAATTACTGAATGGCCGGCCTATTATCTATTCAGGTGATGCCGGCGACGGAAAGCCTGGTCATGCTTTTAATATCGACGGTGTAACTAACAGTATTTATTATCATCTTAACTGGGGCTGGAGCGGCAGTAACAATGGGTATTATATACTTGATAACCTTAATCCCGGATCTTTCAATTTTAGTGAAAATCAAGCTGCGGTATTAGGAATTCAGCCGAAGTATTATCCTACCGATATTATACTTTCTGATACCATTGTGAAAACAGGTCAGCCGCAGGGTACTCTTATCGGAACAATTGATGTTATTGATGAAGCCATTGATAATTTGTATGTTTTTGAATTAAGCTGCGATTCAGCATATAACGGATCAATATGGGAGCAAAATTACTTTTTAAGTGGGGACAGCCTTAAAACCGGACGTGTTTTTGCGGGGAATGATGCATATACTGATACAATAACTATAAATTTGAAGGATCAGTACAATAATACACTCAGCAAAAAAATGGTACTGCATGTAGGGAGTTCTCTGACTGGTTTCCCTTTAACTGAAGTTGATAAAAATAACTATTTTACCCTGTATCCTAATCCGGCAACCGACCATCTTTTCATAGTAAATAAAGAGCAGATAAACATTCAATCAATCCGTGTATTTTCAATCTCAGGAACACTGATTAAAAACATCAGTAATCCGGATTTAGAAAAAGGGATTCAGATAAATTCACTGTTACCAGGTTTATATATTATTGAGGCTCAACTCGAAAACAATAGGTTGGTACACATGCGGTTTGTCAAACATTAACTTTCTGTGAATGTTTTAGATGTTTCCGGGGATATTGATCCTACAATGAATTGTGCAGATCAGGGATGCGCAGTTTTAAAATCTCAACCTATTTATAGCAGGCTAATTTATATTATATCAATTCGTTACAGTAAGTCACCAGTTTTATAAGGTCATCTTGTCTTTTAATGTTTAAATTATTCTGATTGATGAATTTCTTTAATTTAGCTACTTCTGCAGGGAATATTTTCAGGAACTGACGTTCGGAGGCAAACTTATACATTACACCGTTCATTCGTACCCAAAATACAGGCGCTGGAATTACTTTGAAATTTTCGGGTAGTTTTAAATTATAAGCTTTGTCGTTATGTAACTCTGATATAGGTGTTGACGCAGCCGTTTGGGATGAAGAACCATAGCCGGCAGGTTTTTCGGATGATGTAAGATCGCTTTTGTGCTGAATATATAATGCTATTGGGGCATTCACCAATACTTCGTAAAATACGTTTTCTATTGAAACGAATTTGGCATTTTGCAGCACTATGTTATCTACAATTTCTGGTTTATCCAAATCCATTAATGTGCCATTTTGATAAAAAACCATTTTCTCAGATATCGTATTGTAATTCATTTTAACTGTATGAATTTCACCGGATTTTAACTTTACAACACCTATACTGAATTCCGGATAAAGGAATTGCGCGAGTTTGGCTAAAGAATCGGATTGTGCATTTAATTGTATCACAATGAACAATAAAGAGATTACAACTATAGTTCTCTTCCTGATGATGTGTAAGTTTGGGGATTTCATGACAGAGATTTAAATTTTAAGAAAGCAGTTTAAACATAGTAAACAGAATGTTGATAGAGCGATTTAGAAAGCTGATTTACATTGCATTTACTTTAAACTTTTACTGACTGTAATTTTTGTACTAAGTTAATTATAAAAAGTGGAAAATGCGCAATAAAGTAATTTATATTATTGGATATCAGGATTTCTGCATAAAAGCATAATCCGCATCTGAAAACTATTTTACTCTTTCTCAGCGGTATTCTGTTAGGGTTCAGTTTTTCAGGCGTATCCGTATTTGGTCCAAAAAATCTAATAAGAGAATCAGCAGGTATTTTAAATAGTAGCTTCTTTATTGGCTCACCGTCAAATTGATAAATCAGGTTGAATACCATTTACGGATATATTGGAACGGTTAATTTGTGATAGTGAAATATAGAAAGGGTTTAATGATTCAATACTCCGCCAGATTTTTAATTACCGCGAAGGCGCAAAGCAATAAGTCGCAGATTATCAGCATATTGGGGCGCAAAGACTTGAATTTATATATTATTGATAAAGAGGTTAGTGGGAATTATTAACGGACTATTAATGATTAGTAAATCCGGATATTAGTTTCTCTATACTTAATTCAATTTGAATTCTGGCTTTTGACAAAAAGCTTTTTTTGATGTATTTTTACCTTTTAAATATTTATATTTTAATTCCTGGCGCTATGGCTCACCATACCCTCAAAACGTCATATTCGTCGTTGGTCGACAGGCTCAATCGCTTCCCGCAGGGAGCTCCGCCATCGGATTTACTTAATAAAATATTGAAAGTGCTTTTCAGCGAAACGGAAGCTCAACTGGTTTCTTTATTGCCCATAAAACCTTTTACGGCTGAAAAAGCCAGCCGCATCTGGAAAACAGACCTGACTTCAACCCGGAAAATCCTTGATACACTGGCCAACCGCGCTTTGCTCGTTGATATCGAACAAAATGGTGTACAGGAATATTCGCTACCACCACCTATGGCTGGATTCTTTGAGTTTTCGATGATGCGGGTCCGCAACGATATCGATCAGAAAGCTCTGAGTGAACTCTTTTATCAGTATTTAAATGTAGAGGAGGATTTTGTGCGAGAGCTTTTTACAAAAGGAGAAACTCAACTCGGACGGGTTTTTGTAAATGAACCTGCTTTATCAGAAGGTAATTCCCTTCACGTTCTGGATTATGAACGTGCGACCGAAATCATTAAAACTGCATCTCATATTGGTGTCGGCATTTGTTATTGCCGTCATAAAATGGAACATCTTGGCAGGGCCTGTTCTGCACCCATGGAAATATGTATGACTTTTAATGCTACCGCAGCATCTCTTACCAAACACGGCCATGCACGCCGCATTGATTCTGTTGAATGCCTGGATCTTCTCCAGGAGGCTTATGATCACAACCTTGTACAGTTTGGGGAGAACGTTCGCGAACAGGTGAATTTTATCTGTAATTGCTGCGGATGCTGCTGCGAGGCGATGATCGCCGCCCGTCGCTTTAGCATTTTAAATCCGGTGCATACCACCAATTTTATCCCTGAAATCAATGATCAGCAATGTAACGGTTGCAGCAAATGCGTGAATGTTTGTCCGGTCGAAGCCATGTCGTTGGTTTCTGCAAATGATCCGCATAAACCCAACCGTAAAAAGGCATTCGTTATTGAAGATCGCTGCCTTGGCTGCGGGGTATGTGTGCGCACGTGCAACAGCAACGGCATTGTATTGAAATCGCGGCCCAAAAGAGTACTGACACCGTTAAACGGAGTTCATAAAGCTGTAATAATGGCAATTGAGCGTGGCACCCTGCAGCATCTCATTTTTGATAACCACGTGTTATTCAGCCATCGGGCATTGGCTGCAGTGCTTGGTGTACTTCTTAAACTCCCGCCATTGAAACAAGCATTAGCCAGCCAACAGATTAAATCACGTTATTTTGAACAACTGATCCGGAAAAGGAATGCCTGATCACCGCAAATATTAGGTATCAAAGAAGAAATACTAATACTTAGAAAAAAACACGGAATGTAAAATGGCCCATTTTAACTAAATTAAGGCCAATACAGAGGGACGAAAATCCCTCCTTTTCCCTGCCAGGAAATTAATCTGCCAGTTTTTTTAAAGTTATGTTAATCATTTGTTAAACATATTCCGGTTTTTAACTATTTGCATTTTGTCTTGTTTATTCAAACAACTTACTGCAATTCCTGTCAATACTAAGAGCTTGTGATTTAAAAAATCTGCTTGTATGGAATTCCAAATATCTACTCTGAATTAATATCATTCCTTGTAACGCAGTTCTCAACCCATTGATAGCGTTTGAATGCATAGAATAATGGCTATCGTTTCCAATAATAAATGTTACAGTAAAATAATACCCGTTTGGTTTTTCAACACTAGAAACTCCCATGTATTTTACCATTAATAACAATTTAATACTGTTTAACTATGACACCGAATATTCAGTTTACCAAGAATTTTTCATTACACGAGTTACTCTTAACGTCACACCGTAAGTTTGATGAAGAGCAGTACAATCCTCCGGCTGAAATAATTGAGAATCTGAGGGCGCTTTGTGTTACTATTTTACAGCCGGTGAGAGATGCGCTGGGTTCACCCGTAAATCTGAACAGCGGGTACAGATGCCCATCGTTGAACAGAGCAATAGGCGGCGCAAAAAACAGCCAGCATATGACAGGGCATGCAGCAGATATTATCGACCTGAATAATGGTAACGAAAAACTTTTCAAGAAAATTAAGGAATTAAATCTGCCTTTTGACCAAATGATTGATGAGTTTGGTTTCAGATGGGTTCATGTTTCTTACGATCCGGCCCGCAACCGAAGGCAGATTTTACAGGCAGTAAAGAATGGCAGGGGACAGACGGTATACGTAACTCCTAATATTTAATGCACCTTTTACTAAGAAGTGTACCCATTGCGTTTCTAAATATAACTTAATAAAACTCCTTGTCGTTTCGATCAGTTAAAAGGGGACACTTTTTCTGCATCATTCTGCACTAGCCTTTGCGCTTAAAGTGCTTGTTGTATCGGTTTTATTTGCCACTTATGAGGCAAAATCTAATTGTTTTAGAGCTTCATTTAGCTTTAAAATAAGTTGGTATTGAAAAAGATTTTAAAAATTGTAGCTGTTGTTTCTGGGATTCTCATTGCAGGGATAGCCGTTTTGCTAAATATGTAAAAGTTGCTTTGTCCGATGTGGGTCCTGCGCCCGATATAAAAATCACTTCTACACCCGAAAGGATAAAAAGAGGTGAGTACCTGGCTAATTATGTTGCAGAGTGTATGGATTGCAAGGAAGTCGCGATTTGAGCATATTTTCGGGGCCGATGAAACCTGGTTTTGAAGGTGCTGGAAGCGAAATTTTTGATCCCCGTTTTGGACTTATCGGAGTTTTTTTTACCAAGAATATAACGCCTTTCAACTGGCAAACTGGATGAAATGTATGGCGATTCAGCATATGTGCTTCCTGAAGTTGAAATGGTAAAAGGTGATCTTCAGTCCGTTATGTCCTGGACAATGTATGCCGGGATGACACGCGAAGACATGGGAGTAATTTATGAATACCTGCGGTCAGTTCCTCCTGTAACCTTTAAGGTTGTTCGCTATACGGTCGGGCAAAAAGCGATGCTGTCGAATAAATAATTTTCGATACCTGGAGGAGGTTTTCAATACAAATGGAAA
>JFJP01029734.1_pt1 | contig 17700 bp, 14 predicted proteins | sample 431651 | NCBI WGS metagenome assembly JFJP01 (sample SAMN02602958, study PRJNA72255) | Microbial mat metagenome, whole genome shotgun sequencing project. | biome: fresh water; feature: sink hole; material: water; isolation source: purple microbial (photo- and chemosynthetic) mats found in...
GAGGACCAGGTTCCAAGGGCTGTCGGGGAACTTTATCACCAGGGCGGTCATTGGGATCTGGCGTTGGAAAGCAATTGGCACAGGTTCCTTGAGGAACTGAACAAACGGGTTCCCACCGGAAGGAAAGCGAATGCCGGAAACTGGCTGGAAATATGGGATGGAGCAGGTTTCTCTGAAAACAGCGAGGCCTTGCGCACCGATACCCTGCTTCGGAAACTGGCTGAGGAATCCTCGGCCACCTCCACGGAAACGCCGGGAATGAGAAAAAAAAGGGCGCACAGGCGGAAGGAAGCCGTCCTGCTGCTGCGGGAACTGGAAGAAATCATGGGGAAGAGGGGCACAGCACAATGGAATACGAAGAAATCCAACCCATCATCCAACGACTGAAAAATGAAATCTCAAAGGTCATCATCGAGCAGACGGAAGTGACGGATTTCTGCATTGCTGCCATGCTCAGCGGTGGTCATCTGCTGATCGAAGGGGTGCCGGGTCTGGCAAAAACCCTGTTCGCGAGAACGTTTGCCAGGACCATGAACCTTTCCTGCAACCGTATCCAATTTACGCCGGATCTCATGCCTTCCGACATCATCGGGACGAAGATGTTCAACATGCAGGAACGGATCTTCGAGCTGAAGAAAGGACCTGTATTCGCCAACCTGATCCTTGCGGACGAGATCAACCGGACACCGCCCAAGACACAGTCCGCTCTTCTGGAAGCCATGCAGGACGAGACGGTTTCCATCGACGGAGACACGCTGCCGGTTCCGATGCCTTTTTTGGTGATGGCCACACAGAATCCCATCGAATACGAGGGGACATATGCCTTGCCGGAAGCCTTGATAGACCGGTTTCTCTTCAAAATCACCATGAATTACCCGACGGCGGACGGGGAAGTAGAAGTGCTCAAGCGCCTTCATACCCTGCATGCCGCGAAGATGACGCCGGAAAACTGCGAAGTGGCGCCTGTCTGTACCGCCGAAACGGTGCTGGAAATGCGGGAAGCCGTCAGCCGGGTCAAAGTGGAGGACGCATTGATCCGCTATATGGTGGAAATCGTCCGTGCCACGCGGGACAGTCATCTGGTGGAAAACGGCAGCAGCCCCCGCGGCTGCATCGCCTTGCTTACCGCATCCAAGGCTTGGGCGGTCATGGCCGGCCGGGACTATGTTCTGCCGGAAGACATCAAGCAGGTGGCCCTGCCATCGCTCCGCCACCGGCTCATTCTGAAGCCTGAAGTGACACTGGACGGCGTGAAGGCGGATGAAATCCTCGAAGAAATCCTGGCCCAGGTGAAGGTGCCGAGGTGAAGGTGCCGAGGTGAAGGTGCCGAGGTGAAGGTGCCCAGGTGAAAGCATCAGTTTGCGCCTTGGTGGAGGGAGGTCCATTCTTGCAGGCTTCGAAGCGGACAGTGCTCCTGTCCATCCTCATTCTCCTGATCGTTGCGGCCGCTGCGCCTTTTGGCCTGGCACCCCCCGTTTTCGTGCTGTCGAATCTGGTGCTCGGATTCTTTTTTCTGATGGACAGGTTGCGTTCCAAGCCGGATTTCGAGATAAGCCGGGTCGGGGGGGAGAAACTTTCCCTGTTTGCAGACGAGGAGATCGTCTTCGAAGTATACAACCGGATGAACCGCCAGCTGCGGGTCGATCTGCGTGACGAGGTGCCGGACTTTCATTTCGAGGTCCGCACGCCTGTCTGCCGCGCCATCATCCAGCCTCATGAAAAGGTGAGGATGGCGTATGGCATCATCCCCAGAAAGCGTGGCATTTACGAGTTTCCTGCTGTCCATGCCAGATTTGAAAGCCGCCTCGGGCTTTCTCTTGTTCATGTCCGACAGGAACTCCCGGGAAAGTACAAGGTCTATCCGAATCTGAAGGATTTGAGAAAATACAGGCTGATGGTCTTCGGCGGCTATCTCTCCGCTACAGGAAAGCGTATCTGGAATCAGCGCGGATCGGGCATGGAGTTCGAAAGCCTCCGTCATTATGTCAGCGGAGATTCCTTCCGCAAAATCAACTGGAACGCGACAGCCCGTTCCCCGGTGCCGATCGTGAACCAGTACGAAGTGGAAAAGAATCAGGATGTCATCGCCATCCTTGATGCAGGCAGGCCGATGAGTTATGAGGTGCGTGGCTGCAAAAAGCTGGATCTGGCCGTCAATACCGCGCTGATCCTCAGCGACATCGCGAATCTGACCGGGGACAAGAGCGGTCTGCTGGTCTTCAACACGGAGATCGGCACCTGGATTGGACCCGGAAAAGGTCCTGAACACAGGCTCAAGCTGATGGAAGGGCTCTTTGATGTCGACTATACGCGGGAAACGTCGAATTGGCAGGTTCTGTTCGGGCATGTCGGGCGGGTGCTGAAAAAAAGAAGCATCCTGTTCGTGTTCACGGAATTCGAAACGGCCGATGAAGCGGATGACCTCCTGAAATGTCTGCCGTTCCTGCATGGCAGACATCTGGTGATGGTGTTCACGATGGTGCCGGAGAACCTCGAAGCGCTCGGGCGGTCCGTTCCGAAGGATGATTCGGAAATTTTCCTGAAGACCGCCGCGCTGGAAATGCTGGAAGAGCGCAAGCTCATTCTGTCCCGCATCCGGAAGACCGGGGTCATGTGCGTCGAATGCCTGCCGGACGAACTTGGAACAGATGTCATCAACCGCTATATTGCCCTGAAGAGAAAAAATGCGGCCATGTGAGGGGGAGGCGCGGATGGAAACCATCAAGGTTCTGACACCGGACAACATCGAGCTCGAATACACGCTTGCCTCGGTCGGGGTCCGGATTCTTGCGTCCGTCATCGACCTGCTGATCCAGCTGGCCGGATATGCGTTCCTTGTACTCGGAGCCTGGCTTGTGTACGGGTCCGATTTGTTCACGACCGAACTGGACAGCTGGCTGATTGCCATCGGGCTGGTTGTCTTCTTTGCCATCCAATACGGATACTCCGTTTTCTTCGATCTGGCCATGCGGGGACAGACCCCCGGAAAAAGGATGTTCGGGCTTCGCGTCATCCGTTCGAACGGACAGGCCATCACGCCCGTGCATGCGGTCGTCCGGGAATTCATGAAGATGACGGTCGACATGCTTGGACCCGGTGTGGTTTTCATGCTGTTCAACCGGCATAAGAAGCGGATAGGCGACCTGGCGGCTTCGACACTTGTCGTGGAAGAGGAACGGATTGTCCTCTCCGTGCCCCATCTTTCTGATGAACCAGGGTGGGTCCGCATCCAGACAGAGCGGCTCTACCTGGAAAATCACAAGGCTGAGTGGGACGATTTGGAGGCCCGTGTACGCACCCTTTCCCGAAGCGGGGCTTCCGGGCTGTCTCCGCGGGAACTGAAGCAGTTCCTGCACCTGATTCGCCAGACGAGTCATCATCTTGCGTATGTGCGGACCCATTTCCCCGGCGGGGATCTGGCCGATTATCTCAACAGCCTGTCCGGCCGGGCACACAATCAATTGTATGTGGTCCGCAGGTTCAGCCTTCGCAGCATCGGTCGTTATCTGTTCAAGACATTTCCGGCCCTGCTGGCCGAGTACAGGCTTTATATCCTGGCAGCATTCGTCATTTTTTTCGTCGGCGGGATCATCAGCTATGTCATGGTCCGCATGGACAATGGCACCGCCAGATATTTTCTGCCGGAAAACATCGCAAGCCGAACCGACTGGCGCAATCGGGAAGTCACAGTGGACCGGGAAAGTTTCCCGGTCATGTCCAGCTACATCACCATCAACAACATCGGCGTATCGATCAAAGCGTTCACATTCGGCATTTCCGCGGGCATCGGCACCCTTTGGATTCTGCTCTCGAACGGCGCCATGCTGGGTGGGCTGACGGCTTTGGTGGCGAATCACGGGGAAACAGCCCCTCAATACTGGTCGCTGATTCTGCCTCACGGCATTCTCGAACTCTCCGCCATCTTCATCTCCGGCGGCGCAGGACTATCCCTGGGCCGATCCCTTCTTCTGCCGGGCGAGTACACACGAACCCACGCATTGGCACGCAGCGCCGGAAAGTCGGCTGCCCTCATTCCGGGCATTGCCCTGCTGCTGATCCTCGCAGGCGCCATCGAGGGATTTTTCACCCCTCTTCCCATCGAGTCGTCCTACAAACTTTGGTTTGCCCTGATGACCTTCGTCCTTCTGGTTGTCTACTTTTCGCTTCCTTATTGGCGGAAAGGGGTCCTGTCCGACGGCGCATGAAGGCAGCCTGCAGCCGGCAAGGCGTTCACCCGATTCCGATCCGGGATCGACAGGCCCCTTGCAATGGTCTGGAAAATCGGATAAAATAGCGACTGATATATTGTGATCAATATAACGATTTGCATCTTTGACAGGAGGCTACTATCATGGCAGTAAAAATGGGCATCAACGGTTTTGGTCGCATCGGCCGTCTCGTGTTTCGCGCGGCGCTCGGCAACCCCAATGTGAAGGTTGTCGGCATCAACGATCCTTTCATCGATCTGGAGTACATGGTCTACATGCTTCGTTATGATTCGGTTCACGGCAAGTTCGAAGGCGATATTTCCGTTCAGGACGGCAAGCTCGTTGTAAACGGAAATGCCATCACCGTCTTCGCCTGCAAGGATCCTGGCGAAATCGCCTGGGCCTCCTGCGGCGCGGAATACGTCGTGGAATCCACCGGCGTGTTCACTACGACCGAAAAGGCTTCCGCCCACTTCAAGGGTGGCGCCAAAAAGGTCATCATTTCCGCTCCGTCCGCAGATGCTCCCATGTTCGTCATGGGCGTCAACCAGGAGAAGTACACGAAGGACATGAACGTCGTGTCCAACGCCTCCTGCACCACCAACTGCCTTGCACCCCTTGCCAAGGTCATCAACGACAACTTCGGCATCGTGGAAGGCCTCATGACCACCATCCATGCCACCACCGGCACGCAGAAGACCGTTGACGCTCCGTCCAACAAGGACTGGAGAGGCGGCCGTGCTGTCCTGAACAACATCATCCCTTCTTCCACCGGCGCCGCAAAGGCCGTTGGCAAGGTAATCCCCGCCCTGAACGGCAAACTGACCGGCATGGCGTTCCGCGTACCCACGCTTGACGTGTCCGTTGTCGACCTGACCGTCCGCCTCGAAAAACCCGCTTCCTACGAAGCCATCAAGGCCTGCGTGAAGGCTGCTTCCGAAAGCCCGGAACTCAAGGGCATCCTGGGCTACACCGAGGACGAAGTCGTTTCCACGGACTTCATCCACGAATCCCGCACCTCCGTGTTCGATGCCAAGGCCGGTATCGCGCTGAACGACAACTTCGTGAAGCTCGTTTCCTGGTATGACAACGAATGGGGCTATTCCAACAAGGTTGTCGACCTGATCAGCCACATGGCTGTTGTTGACGCCAAGTAAGGTGCCGGACGAAGATTACCTGCTCTTTTCGGGAATTCATCGAGCAGGTTGTTTTCTTCCACACCCTAAGGGTCAGGAAAGAAAGAGCCGTTCCGGAACCTTCGACAGGTTTCGGAACGGCTCTTTTTCTGTGATATGTACCCTGACAACGCATGCCGTGCCACCTCGGAAGGCATCTTTTCCTCTTCGGAACATTGACAAAAAATTATCGAAATTACGAATGGGACCTTGCAAAAAAAGGTTCAACCAGTATACAATGGTTAAGCCTCGACAACCGGCCCGGAGCATACGTCCGCAGGAATTCCGGTGTGTCGGGGGGCAGACCAATCAAGAAAGGATGTCGCACCCATATGAGCATGAAAAACAAGATGACGATTTCCGACATCTACTTTGCAGGACGCCGTGTCATCGCACGCGTCGATTTCAACGTTCCGCTCGACAAAGACGGCAACATTACGGATGACAACCGCATTGTCGGCGCGCTTCCCACGATCAGGTACCTGGTCGAGAATGACGCGAAAGTCATCCTCGTTTCCCATCTGGGTCGCCCGAAGAACGGTCCCGAAGCCAAGTTCAGCATGAAGCCCGCCGCCGAACGCCTTGCCCAGCTTCTGGGCCGCCCGGTCATGCTCGCTGCCGATGTCATCGGTCCCGATGCGAAGGCAAAAGCTGCCGCGTTGAAGAATGGTGAAATCCTGATGCTTGAAAACGTCCGTTTCCACAAGGAAGAGGAAAAGAACGATCCGGCCTTCGCGAAGGAACTGGCCTCCATGGCCGAGCTTTTCGTGAATGACGCGTTCGGCACCGCGCACCGCGCACATGCCTCCACGGCCGGACTGGCCGATTACCTGCCCGCCGTCTGCGGTTTCCTCATCAAGAAGGAACTGGACATCATGGGCAAGGCGCTTGACAATCCGGAACGTCCATTCGTCGCCATTTTAGGCGGTGCCAAGGTTTCCGACAAGATCAGCGTCATCGAGAGCCTGCTCGACAAGGTCGACACGCTCATCATCGGCGGCGGCATGGCCTACACATTCCTGAAGGCGCAAGGCCACAACGTCGGCAAATCCCTGTGCGAGTTGGACCGTCTGGAGCTTGCCAACGAACTTCTGGCAAAAGCCGCCGCGAAGAATGTCAAGTTCCTGCTTCCCTTGGACAATGTCGTCGCAAAGGAATTCAAAGCCGATGCCGAAGCCTTCGCGGTGGATTCCACCGAGATACCGGATGACTGCATGGGACTCGACATCGGCCCGAAAACCATCGAGCTCTTCTCTGCGGCCATCAAGGAAGCGAAGACGGTCATCTGGAACGGACCTCCCGGTGTGTTCGAATTCGAAAAATTTGCAAACGGCACCCGCAAGATTGCGGAAGCTCTTGCCAACTCCGGCGCCATTTCCATCGTTGGCGGGGGAGATTCTGCAGCGGCAGTCGAGCAGCTTGGTTTTGCCGATAAAATCACCCATATTTCCACTGGCGGCGGTGCTTCCCTGGAATTCCTCGAAGGCAAGGATCTGCCCGGCATTTCCTGCCTGACGGAAATCCCCTCCGGGTCCTGCGACTGTTCCAGCTGCAGTGGCTGTCATTAAAGCATCTGCCTCGAAAGCATCTCAAGAGATTGTCTGCACAACTGAAGCCATGCCCAGCCGGAAGGCGGCATGCGGGGCCATACAGCACGGCCACCGGGAAAGGAAGACAACCATGGCGAATCGCACCATCATGGCCGCAGGAAACTGGAAAATGAACAAGACCCCCGCGGAGGCATCCGCTTTTGTGGAAGGTCTCAAGCCTCTTGTCGCGGGCGCGACCACCGAAGTCGTCGTCGGCGTGCCCTTTGTGGCGCTCTCCGGCGTTCTGGCCGCCGCCAAAGGTTCCAATGTGAAGGTTGCGGCCCAGAACGTGCATTGGGAAGCCAATGGCGCCTACACAGGCGAGATTTCATGCGGCATGCTGAAGGAAATGGGCGTCGAGTACGTTATCGTCGGTCATTCCGAACGCCGTGAATACTTCGGAGAAACCAATGAAATGATCAACAAAAAGGCCCGCGCCATTCTGAACGCCGGCATGCTGCCGATCATCTGCTGCGGCGAAACACTCACCCAGCGTGAACAGGGTGTTACAGCCGAACATGTCCGCTACCAGATCAAAGTGGCGCTTCTCGGCCTTTCCGCCGAGGAAATGATGAAGTCCGTCATTGCCTATGAGCCCATCTGGGCCATCGGCACCGGGAAAACCGCTTCCGACGAACAGGCCGAGGAAGTCTGCGCGATCATCCGCCAGCTGCTTGTGGAACTGTATGGCACCGAAGTGGCTGAAACCACCCGTATCCTCTATGGCGGCAGCGTGAATGCCGGAAACGCCAAGGTTCTGTTCGGCATGCCGAACATCGACGGCGGTCTTGTGGGCGGCGCTTCCCTGAAACACGACGGATTCACCGCCATCGTGCTCGCATAATTCATACATGACGATTCGACGCCCCGGTTTTCTTTTGCTGCGTTCGGCGCAGGACGGGAAAGCCGGGGCGTTGCAGAATCATACCGTTTCAAGCTGAATGGTTCCGGTCCGCGCAAGCACACGGGGCGCGGATGCGGGTTCCGAACCTTCATGGAATGAAGGTCCGGGGAATGGAGAAAAAATGCTGAAAAAGAACGGTTTTCCAGGATACAAGGGTCCTCTGCTCGTTGTTGTCATGGATGGCGTAGGCATATCGGACATTGAGGACGGCAATGCGGTCACCGCAAGTTATAAACCCACACTGGACCGGCTCATGAAGGACTACCCGCTCACCCTGCTGAAGGCGCACGGTACGGCGGTTGGCCTGCCCAGCGACGAGGATATGGGCAATTCCGAAGTCGGACACAATGCGATCGGCGCAGGACAGGTTTTCGCGCAGGGCGCCAAACTGGTTTCCGCTGCCATCGAGACGGGTGCCATGTTCACAGCCCGCGGCTGGAGCGACATCCGCGACAACGCGGTCGAGAACGAATCCACGCTTCATTTCCTGGGTCTTTTCAGTGATGGCAATGTTCATTCCCACATCGACCACCTGAAGGCCATGATCACCCAGGCAAAAAAAGAAGGGGTGAAGACGGTCCGTGTGCACATTCTGCTGGACGGCCGCGATGTGGGGGAAACCTCCGCACTGGAATATGTCGATCCATTTGAGGCATTCCTTGCCGGCCAGAACGATTCGGGCTTCGACGCACGGATCGCTTCCGGCGGCGGACGGATGTTCATTACGATGGACCGGTATGACGCGGACTGGACCATGGTGGAACGAGGCTGGAAAACCCATGTGCTGGGAGAGGGACGTCAATTCGCTTCCGCGCATGAAGCGATCGTGACCCTGCGGGAGGACACGAAGGCCATCGACCAGGACCTTGGCGCCTTTGTCATCGCAGAGAACGGCAGGCCCATCGGTACCATCGAAGACGGCGACAGTGTCGTATTCTTCAATTTCCGCGGCGACCGTGCCATCGAAATTTCAAAGAGCTTTGAAGCGGTGGAATTAGACCGGTTCGACCGGGTGCGCGTTCCCAAGATCACATATGCCGGCATGCTGGAATATGATGGAGACCTTCATATTCCTTCCCGCTACCTGGTGAATCCACCCTCCATCAAAAATACGATGGGGGAAGCGCTGGCCCGAACCGGTGTGACCCAGCTGGCCATTTCCGAAACACAGAAGTACGGACATGTGACCTATTTCTGGAACGGCAACAACAGCGGAAAATTCAGCGAATCTCTGGAAACCTACGTGGAAGTTCCTTCGGATGTCATTCCGTTTGAACAGCGCCCCTGGATGAAAGCGGCGGAAATCACGGACAAGCTGATCGCCCTGCTGGAAACCGGCAAGTACGCCTTTGCCCGCGTCAACTTCCCGAACGGCGACATGGTGGGACACACCGGCAACTTCCCGGCAGCACGCATCGCAGTGGAGACGGTCGATCTTGTGCTGACCCGACTCATTCCCGTCATCGACAGACTGGGTGGTGCGATGCTGATCACGGCCGATCACGGCAATGCCGACGAGATGTACGAGACGGACAAGAAAACCGGCAAGGCCAAGCGCCACAAGGATGGCTCGCCCAAGGCGAAAACCAGCCATACCCTGAACAAGGTGCCCTTCATCCTGTACGACAACGCCAACAAAGGTGCCTACACGCTGAAGGAAGGTGAATTCGGACTTTCCAACATCGCGGCCACCGTGGTGAATCTGCTGGGCTATGAGGCACCTGAGATGTGGGATGCCTCCATGATTTCGATCGGAAAATGACGGGTTGTCGGGCTGTGTTGCTTTTTCGCGAATGATCCGTTATGATGGGAGGCAGGGAGTTTGGGTCCCTGCCTCCGCGTTTTTCCACTGAACCGGGCAGCGCAGCAGATGCAGGGAACGGACTTTTTTTATTCGGAGCGGCGGGTGTGTCGGTGCGGCAGAAATGATGCATCCGGGCGCCTGTGCATGCGGACGTGATGGACGACAGCTATGGGGTAAACATGCGGATTTTGGGGATCGACTACGGAGACGTGCGGATTGGTGTGGCCGTGAGCGATCCGATGGGCTGGACGGCCCAGCAGGTGGAAACCATCAGCTGGCGGTTCGATATGGAAAAGCCGCTTGCCCGTCTCGCTGAGCTGGTCCGTCATTATGCCGCCGAGAAAATGGTTGTGGGGCTGCCCCGCAACATGGATGGAAGTGAAGGCTTTCGGGTGGACAAAACCCGTGCGTTCATTGCCCTCCTCGAAGAACGCATACCGTCCGTTCCCGTGGAAACATGGGATGAACGCCTGACTACCGTCATGGCGCAACGGGCGCTGCAGGATATGGGCATTCGTGCCCGCGATCAAAAAGGGAAAATCGATCAGATGGCCGCGGCAATGATTCTGCAAGGCTATCTTGATGCGAAAGGCATGCGGGAAAGCGTGCGGAAGGAGTAAAAATGGATAACGAAAACATCATCGAACTGACCGGCGAGGACGGAGACGTATTGAAGGCCGAGTACCTTGATACCGTACTGGTCGATGACCAGGAATACGTGGTCATGGTGCCGGTGAATGAAGACGGCTGTGGCGATTCCTGCGGTCATGACGGATGCGATTGCTGCGGGGAAGGCGAAACCGAAGTCATCATCATGAAGGTTCAAAAGAACGGAGACGAGGAATTCCTTGTTCCTGTTGAAGATGACGAAGAGCTGGAGCGCGCCTTCGTGGCTTTCCAGGAACAGAGCGAATTCTGCGAGGACGACGAGGAAGAGGAAGAAGAATAAGCATCGGAAAGGGAAACCTTTCGAAGAAAGGCTGTCTCATCAGGAGGCAGCCTTTTCTGCGATGTCGGCCATTCATCACGTCGTCGAGCGCTTCCCGCGACAGGATGCAAACCGCATCCCGTTGTCAGGGGCGGACCACATGACCGGCCGAATACGGTATCCGGAGGAACTTCACATGTACCTGTACAGCGGAAAAAAGGACATATCCACAAGACCAGCACTGCTCCCTGTTCCTCTTCCTGCGCTTCCCCTCTTGTGCCTGCTTGCTGCGCTCATCCTGCTGACAGGCGGTTGTGCCGGGAAATCGGTCGCTGCCGATGATGGGGTTGCCGCAATGGAAATCGGCGCAACGCCGACCCCTCTGCCCACGCCCGTTTCGACCCCGATCGCGACACCGGAACCAACGCCGGAACCTGTGCCGACACCGGAACCGTTTGCCGATTCCGGTTTTATCCTGCCGGATCCGTCTGTCAGGCCGGTTGCGGTCATGATTGACAACGAAGGAGATCGCCCGCTTCCTCAGGCAGGCATTCGACAGGCTCAGATTGTCTACGAAGTGCTGACGGAATTCAAGATTACCCGCTACATGGCCATCTTCTGGGGCAGCATGCCGGAGATGATGGGTCCTGTCCGCAGTTCCCGACATTATTTTCTCGATTACGCCATGGAGTATGATGCCGTGTATACCCACTACGGCTGGAGCCCGCAGGCACAGCGGGACATTCCGAAGCTGCACATCCAGAACATCAACGGACTTGTCAATGGCGATGCTTTCTGGGATACGGACAAAAACAGGAACAATTGGCAGGATTCCTTCACATCCGGTGAACGTGTGACCGCGCAAATCGCAAAATGGAAATACCGCACGGAACCCAAACAGGTTTTCCCCTTCCAATACGCCGAAACATTCATGGTTCCCGCCATGGGAGAGCAGGCTGTGAAGATCGATTTGACATACGGGAAATCATTCACAGCCGCCTACTCGTACAATCCACAGACGAACCTGTATGATCGGACACGGAACGGTGAAGCCCAGATGGAACGGAATACGGGGCTTCAGGTCGCTCCCTGCAGCATTCTTGTCCTGGTGGTGCCTTCTGCGCGCATCAGCGGGGATGACAAGGATCGCATCAATGTCGGAACAGTCGGATCTGGAATGGGTTGGTATGTCACGGGCGGCAAGTCGCGCGTCATAACCTGGGAGAAGACAGCCCGTGATGCGCAGACGGTGTATCAGTTCGAAGACGGCAGCCCACTGTTGCTGAATCCCGGCCAGATGTGGATTGAAGTTGTCCCGACAGCCGGTACGGTGGTATTCGGTTGACAAGTAATCTCCCGACGGCTCCTTGGGGCTTCGAAGAGAATAACCTGCTCGATGAATTCCCGAAAACAATGACCAAACCTGTCATTTTTTCGGAAAAAGAGCAGGTGATTTTCTTCCAGCGTTTTACTTGATTTCGGAAAAAGAGCAGGTGATTTTCTTCCAGCGTTTTACTTGAATGTGATGTCGATGTAGTTGGGCACTGATTCGGACTTGTCCGCCATAGAGTTGACAAACACCCGATACCGGCCTCTGGCGTGAAACAGGGAACCCTGCAAGGTGGTTTGACTGCCGGTGATTCCGCTTTTCGAAAAAACAGAAGTCCACGTGGAGAACTCAAAGACATTCACGCCATAACCGTCCGCACCCTCCACAGGTTCCCATTCCAGAAGGATGTCGGTCAGGTCCAGCATCGAGACATCCCTCGGGCTTGTCAGGATGGGCGGGTTGACCGGCTGTATGGCGATGTCGACGAAATTCGGCTCGGAATCCTGCCCATTCCGCGAAGAAAGCACATAGATGCGGTAATTTCCCGACGCATGGATATAATCCCGTGAAAGCGTGAAGGTTTGCGTCCTGACATCGCGTTCCAGCAGGATTTGTTCCCATGTATCCGTATCCGTCACCGCGACTGTATAGCTGTCCGCCCTGTCCGCAGGCTTCCAGCGGACATCGATGTTTTTCCGCGGCATGGGTGAATCCGAAAGAGGCATGGTGATCTCCGGTGGTTCAGGGGCAGCGCGCGAGAGTGCCATCAACCGCGGGAACAGGCTGGCGACCGAGTTGGCAGCCGGCTCTCCTGGATGATCCATACTGCCAAGCAGGACGGCTATTACCAGAATACAGAGAATGACTGCCACGCCTGCAGCAATATTGGTTCGATGCGGGATACGATGACTTATCTGCGTGCTGGAACCAGCCTCCGATTCATGATCCAGGATATGTCCGAATTCAATCGGTCCGGGAATTCCAACAATCGGTCCGGGAATTCCAACAATCGGTCCGGGAATTTCAGCAGTCATTCCGGGAATTCCAACAGTCGGTCCGGGGATTTCAGCAGTCATTCCGGATTCGGGAATGGCTGATTCGGATCCTGATGTGACTGAGCCGGCAAACGGTGAGACCTGATCGTTCAGTCCAGCACCCTCTTCCGAAAGGATAAACTGGATGAAACGGGGCTTGTTCTTCAACAGATACAGAATATTCCTGACAGCCATGAACAGGGCGTCCCGGTCATCCGTGCCGATCCGCTCTATCCATCGTTGGATGGACCTGTCGATCAGGTGCTCGGTGTACCCGGAGAACGCATCACTTTTCAGAAGCTGAAGCACTTCATATTTGAGCAGCATGCGCTTGTCTTCGTCCCGGCAGGTCTCCATGACATATTCGAGAATCGAATTGATGATGACGAGGTTCTTCGGACTGGAAGTCCCATTGATCCAATTGATGAAATTGTTCTCCTTCACGGAACCGTCAAAGTCGGACAAGAAGGCGCTGCTGTCGGTTTTCAATTCGAGATGGGACAAATCCTGATAATCGTATGACTTCCTTTGCCGATCGCGGCTGAAAGCGTTGATTCTTCGGGAATGTTCCGTCTGACCGATTTTCATGCCATTGTTCAGGTCAGGCAGGATTTTCCGAAATATCAGGCTGTACATTCTGCTGGTCAGAACTTTTCTGTACTGCTGATTCATGGTGCCTTCCCGGGAGCGGTCCCGATGCCGATGTCGATATAATTCGGAGCAGATTCAGTGTTGCTGGAAATGGAGGCCACATAAATCCGATAATTGCTGCCTGTGATAAAGATCTCGTGTTCAAGCAGAAGGGTTGTGGCGTCGATGTCTTCTTGTGAAAAAACGATTTCCCAGGTGTTCGTATCCGTCACCGTGACGCGATACCTGTCCGCTTCCGCGATGGAACTCCAGCTCAGTTCCAGATCTGCCGCAGGCAGATAGGAAGCGTTTGTCGGTGCCAGGATGAAGGGAGCTGCGAGAAGTGGTCTGCTTGCATTCACATAAGCAGGAACAGAATCGGTTTTGCCCATTGTGGCGTGGACGTAAATCCGGTAACTTCCACCAGCGGAAAACAAGGATGCATCGACCTTGCAGGACGCACCCTGGATGGGAGGGGAGAGAAAGATGACCTGCCACGTGCTTGTGTCCGTGACCGCAACCTGATAACTGTCGGCCATTTCGACCGGTGTCCATTCAACAAGCAGATCGGTCGATGGCAGAATGGAATCATTCACCGGTGCCAGGATTTTCGGCGGAGACAATGGTGGGATACTGACATCGACCCAGGTCGGTTCGGAACGGTTCTCTCCCGTACAGGAATGGACATAGATCCTGTATTTCATGCCGGGTGCCAGATTTTTTCGGCTGATCACCCGCTTGCAGTCGCGAAATCCCTCCTCGGTAGAAAGAATTGTCCCGCTGGCGAGATCCTTGAGCGTAACACCATATTTTTCCGCCATGATCACCGGCTCCCATTGAACAAGAATATCGCTCAAGGGGAGGACCGCCCCCTTCGACGGCGACAAAATGCCGGGAGAGGAGAGCTTGAATGTTGAAATGTCCACGTAATTCGGTTTTGTATCATTTCCTTCATGGACAGCCATCAGATAGATCCGGTATTGACCGCCCACCGCGAACAGGGCCTTCTCCAGAACCAGACGGGTGGCATTCCGGACCGTTTCGGTGTGTATGATTTTCCATGTGGTTGTATCCGTGACGACAACCTTGTAACTTTCCGCTCCCGTGACCGGCTGCCACTGAACCGTCAAATCGGCGACCCGCAGAGCGGATTCATCCGACGGTTCCGTGATGACCGGCGCAGGCGGGTCCTGTATGCTGAAGTCAATTCGACCGGGATCGGACGACAGGCCACCAGCTTTCGCACTGACTGCGATACTGTATTTGCCGCCAAATTGGAATATGCCATTGTCAAGAGTCAGCTGTGTTTCGTTCAGGCCGATTTCTGAGAAAACCTTTTCCCATCTTGCTGTATCCGTAATAACGATATCATAGGTGTCGGCCGAAGGAACTGGGGACCAGCGGACGGTGCGATCGGTGATGGCGATGCGTGCATTTTTCTGTGGGAACAGGATCTCCGGCGCCTGCACATTTTCTGCAACCGTGGCCGTCGCCGGAGAATCCGATGTCCCGATGGGATCCGCTGTTGCGGAAACACCCATTGACACTGATGATTCCACGCTGCCGGAAGAATTCGCCTGTACCGGAAAATCCGCAGGAGAAGCGGTTGCTCTCGAGGGAAGAATGCCGCCCGGCGACCATAAGGAAATCACGGCGATGGCTGACAGCGGGATTGCGAAGGCGGTCATGACCAATCGCTTGAAGATGGGTTTTTTTATACTTTTCATCATACCGTCTCTCTTCGCAATTTCATGATTTGTCTGACAATCTTGTGGAAATATGGAACCGGTGTAACTGGGAATGCATATTGGTAGCAGGTTTTCAGACTTTTCGAAAAAAATTAATACCATTACATGCACTTTCCTGATAGGCTTCCCTTATCGTGTTTCCGATGCAGCATGGTGAAACGCTTCCTGTGTTTCATCCCTGTATCCAATCTGTTTTCAACGCATGCCAGTTTGTCTTTTCGAATGTACCCTGCAAAGGGTCCATCAGGAGAGCCAGAACAAATTATAGCATGCACGGTCTTTTCTGAGAAGAATCAGGAAAAACACTGAAAAGGGAGAAAAAGGAAACTCACGAAAAGAAGAAGGCTGCCGACAACCCCCCCCGGTTCGGCAACCTTTTTATTTTTTCAGTTCACGCAATTCACTCGCCGCAGCGCGACAAAAATCTCATCACACATCCGTTTGCACAACAACCGCGAATCAATTCACGCAACGTTCACGCCCATCGCACCACGCGTCGTTCCCTTGCCGTTTGAGAGAAGAATGTCGCTGGACAGCCATGCTGTTCTGTGTTATCATACCATGAAAGCAATTGAGGAAAGGAAACGAACCATGCAGCAGGCCATGTCGCACATGACCCCTCCCGGTATCGCGGACATCCCGCTGACCCCACCGGGTTCGCTGTTCCCATTTTTCGTTTCTCGCTTCCCGATCAACCGTATTCCTGTTTCCAGAATGGCAAGGCGCAAGTCTTTCCATTTTTTTTATGCTTTTTTTGTTTGGAATCATTGGAATCATGAGAGCCTGGAAGAAAATAACGTGCTCGATGTATTCCCGAAAAAAATGGCCAAACCTGCCATTCTTTACGGGAAAAGAGCAGGTATTCTTCTTCCGGCGCCTTAGAAAGGGTGAGCGCATGAAACTCCGTTCCAAAGACCTGTTGGGCATCTCGGATTTGACACCGGAAGAAATTCGTCTGATCCTCGACACGGCTGTCGACATGAAGAAAATCGTCACCAGCGGGATGAAGAAGTCCAGTTATCTGCAGGGCCGCACCGTGATGACGCTCTTTTACGAAAACAGCACGCGGACCCGTGTCTCCTTCGAACTGGCTTCGAAATATCTCGGGGCGCAGGCCGTGAATGTCGCGGTTGCCTCCAGCAGTGTGGCGAAAGGGGAGACGCTGATAGACACGGGACGCACCCTGGATGTGATGGGAACGGACATTCTCGTCATCCGTCATGGAAATTCCGGAGCACCTCACCACCTGGCCAAGAATGTGAAGGCATCCGTCATCAATGCGGGGGACGGCATGCATGAGCATCCAACCCAGGCACTGCTGGACCTTTTCACCATGCGGGAAGCCCTCGGTGATGTGAAGGGGATGAAGGTGGCCATTCTCGGGGATGTCCTGCACAGCCGTGTAGCACGCAGCAATATCCTGTGTCTTGCGAAAATGGGCGCAGAGCCTTGCATCTACGGTCCATCCACGCTCATGGCGCCAGGCATCGGGCTGATGGGCGCGAACGTCTGCGGCTCCATCGAAGAAACGGTTTCAGGCGCCGATGTCGTCATGTCGCTCCGCGTGCAGCTGGAGCGGCAGAAAAAAGCGCTGTTCCCCTCGGCCGCCGAGTATGCCCGTTACTTCGGACTCAATCCGGGGAATGTATCCGGTGCAAAGCCCGGAGCCCTCTGGATGCATCCGGGGCCTGTGAACCGCGGGGTGGAAATGCCCACTTCGCTGGTGGACGGTCCGCAATCGGTCATTGACACCCAGGTCACCAACGGCGTCGCCATCCGCATGGCCATCCTGTATCTGCTGACAGGGAGGGAAGAGCATTGAATTATTTGATGAAAAACGGAACCGTCGTCCAGGCCGGTGAAACGCCGGTGAAAGCGGATGTGCTGGTTCTTGCGGACAGAATTGCCCTGGTTGCGTCGCAAATCACGGAAAGTGAAGCCCACGCGGCAATGGGCGCCGCTTCCGACGAAGCGCTTGAGGTCCTGGACCTGTCCGGCCTTCACCTGTTTCCCGGGTTCGTCGACGCGCACTGCCATCTGCGGGACCCCGGCCAGGAATACCGGGAAGACATCGCATCCGGCACCCGTTCCGCTGCAGCCGGCGGGTTCACCGATGTCGCCTGCATGCCCAACACGAAACCGGTCGTGGACAACAAGACTGTCGTCCGCTACATCGTGGAGACAGCTGCACGCGAAGGCGCAGTCCGCGTTCATCCCATCGGTTCCGTCACAAAAGGCCTTGAAGGGGTGGAGCTCTCTGAAATGGGCCTCATGAAGGAAGCCGGCATTGTGGCGGTTTCCGATGACGGGCGACCGGTCGCAAGCAGCTCCGTCATGATGAAGGCGATTG
>JFJP01038410.1_pt1 | contig 17697 bp, 16 predicted proteins | sample 431651 | NCBI WGS metagenome assembly JFJP01 (sample SAMN02602958, study PRJNA72255) | Microbial mat metagenome, whole genome shotgun sequencing project. | biome: fresh water; feature: sink hole; material: water; isolation source: purple microbial (photo- and chemosynthetic) mats found in...
CGTAAACTATCATAATATGCCTCAGACACAATATTATTATTTCTATAATGTAATTCATAATCATAGTATTTGATTTTATTACATAATAATCTCATTTGTTGAATTATTGATTCATCTACCTGTACTGCCAAATCCACCATCTCCTCTTTCTGTTTTTGTAAATTGATTAGTTGAAACTAAATTCGGTCTAGTTATTTGATTAAAAATAATTTGAGCAATTCTATCTCCTTTATTTATTAAATAATCTGTAGACATTAAATTATATAATAAAATAAATATTTCACCTCTATAATCTGCATCAATAGTACCTGGTGCATTAAGTATTATTATACCTTTAGATGCTAAACTGGACCTGCTTCTTACTTGACCCTCAATATTATCTGGCATTTCTAAATATAAACTTGTTGATATTTTATATATTATATTTGACTTCAGTAGTATATCTTCATCTGAATAAACATCAACTCCTGCGCTTTGATTTGTTGCATATTTTAGATTATATTTGCATTTGTACTTTATAGACATATATAATTATATATATAATTTTATGATATTATTATTTTATGTCATTTAAAACAGGTAATGAAAAAAAATATCAAATCGCAGATAATTTTAAAAATATAATTGCAAATAAAAATGTAGCATGTGCATTAGCTAATATAGATGGTAATATGATATATGAAATTCGTAAAGAATGTTCTAAATTTAATATTGATGTAATATCTATTAAAAACTCAATTGCCACAAAAATTCTATTTCCAAATAAAGATCGTGAAATAAAAGGTGCACATTTATTCTTTGCTTCTGATGAAATTTTTAAGCTTAATGATATCCTAAAATCATATTTTAAATATAAACTTATTAGTATTGAATTTATTATTAATGATAAAGTAATTGTAGAAGGTTGGAATACTAATTATAGAAGCAATCAAGATGTACTTATTACCCTAATAAGAACGTTACAAGCTCCTATAATTAATTTTATTAAGGTGCAAAAGATAATTGCAAAGAAATTTGCAAGTTAAAATGTTTATTCATAGCCGTAATAATTTGAGTAATGTAACCTACAAATATTTGATTATCTCTATCTTCTAAGGTAATTTTTAAATTATTATATGTGGGCATTAACTCACCTATTGCAGCTGGAGATAATCCAAATGCTCCTACTACTACTCCGCTTATATGATCATAAATTTCTTTGGTTTCACGCCAGTTAGAAAACTTTTGCATACTTTTAATATCTATATTATGATACACTACGAGGCATGGATTTTTTCCTTTAGTTAAATCGCTTACAAAATTATATAATGCTTGTCTTAAATTATTTTTATCTGGTTCAGTGCCGCTATTATTATCAATAGTAAAAATATATGGACCATATCCCATAGAATGTAATAACATATCTCTTAGTTTTTCTATAATACTAATTTCTTTTTTTATATTATATAATGGAGATAATCCTATCAATGAATTATAAGGATTAAACATTTTTATATGTAATACATTATAGTATTTAACATTTAAGCATTCATAATGTGTTTTTTCTATTCTTACATGTTTAGGATCTAACAAAATAAATTCTTCGTTTTGCCTAACTATAAAAATATTACCTGTAATTAAATAATATCTAATAGCATTTGATATAAAGACTTTCCAGTTATCTGGTGCATGTAATACTTCTATATTTGATACACCATGAGCTATTAGATTTATACATTTATTAATAACAGGTATACTTATATAATATTGATAAAATAAGTCAATTGAAATTGTTTTATCATCGCCAATATTATTACTTATTAAATAATTATCATCTTGTTTTGATTTAAATGATAAAGTTTTCCATATTTTATTCCACATATTTTAATCTAAGTAAATTAATATAACTTTATTAAGTTTTTATGGCTTATAAGGATTGTTTCATTTTTAAGTATTGAAGAGCTAAAGATTTTAAGAAATTATTTGCAAATCCTGTACCTGCTGGTATTAAGTTACCAGCTATAATATTTTCTTGTAATCCTGATAACATATCTGTTTTACCTCTAATTGCAGAATGCATTAATTGCTTTACTGTACTTTGAAATGAAATTCTTGATATCCATGATGGAGATCTTTCTGCCGATTCAGTAATACCAAAAATAAGTCTTCTAGCATGTATTAATTCTCTATGACTTGCTTGTAATTTATCATTATGTTTCTTTAATAATCCAAAATCTACAATTTCTCCTAATACAAATGGACATCCAGGTGGCGTAGATGTAATTTCGCAATATCTACACATTGATTCTAATACTACTTCAAGATGTTTACTATTAACTTTAATACCGTTTTGATTAAATATAGCTTGTAAATCCGATATAAATTTCTTAAGTACTGCCTCAATACCAAATAAATCTAGAATATCCTGATAAATAGGTTCTCCAGATGTTAATTGATCTCCTACTTTAACTGTTTGTCCACTTTGAACTAGTAGCATTTCATCTGTAACAATATCGACACTATTATCCTTACTTTCTTCAGAATGAATTGATATAATATTTTTACCTTTACTATTTTTAGAAATTGATATAACTCCATCATGTTTTGATAATACTGCTATATGTTTATATGGTCTATTTTCAAGAATATTAATTACTCTGGTAAGGCTACCAACAATATCAATTGATTTAATTTTTGCTCTTTTCATAGCAACTACTATACCTGCTTGTACAATATCTCCATGATTTACTTCAATGATTGTGTCATATTGTAAGAAATATTCAAATGATTGATTATTATTATCTATTAGTACTAAATAAGGAGATAAGCTATTTGATTTAATGATTATCTTTTTATTATCTTTAACTTCATAATTGATATTTAATAAGAAGTTTTTTAACTCAACTCTACTTACTTGTTCAGCAATAATTGGATAGTCTGTAGACCACATAGCAAGATCATCATTTTGTTCTACATATTGACCGTCTTTAACTTTAATTATAGCTCCATAAGGTATATCAAAATGCACTAATACCATTTTCTTTTTATTTAATATTTTAATATATGCATTACGAGCAATATTAATATCTAAACCTTGAATATTTGTAACAGTTTTAAGATTATAATATTTTACTGTACCAGCAAATAATGCTTTGATTTTTGATTCTAAGACACCAAAATTTGCAACTCCTCCAGTATGAAATGATTGCATTGTTAATTGAGTACCAGGTTCTCCTATAGATTGTGCAGCTTGTATGCCAACAGGTTCTCCCAGTGCTACTATCTGACCTGTAGAAAGGTCTGATCCATAACATAGTCTACATAAACCTGCTGCATTTTTACAGCATACTGGAGATCTTATTGGTACTTCTATAATATCTAGAGATTTTAGAGCTTCTACTACTTCTGATGTAATCAATGTATTTTTTGCAAATAATATTTTCTTTTCTTTTTTATCTCCTATGATATCTTTTGCTAATATTCTGCCAAGTATCTTATCAAATACAGAAAGTTGTAATTCTCCGTTTTTAAATAGATTTGTTGCTGTAATATATTTATTTGTTCCGCAGTCTGCACTAAAGATAATAGATGATTGAGCAGATGCTACAAGATTTCTTGTAAAGAAACCTGCTTGTCCTGTATTTAGTGATACGTCAATAACGCTTCTACGACTACTTGCACTTGCTCTATAGAATTCATGAGAATTCATACCATTTCTTAAACTTGATATAATTGGTACTACGGAAATTGATCCACTACTATCTATTGTTGCTCCTTTCATACCCATGACTTGAAAGAATTGTGAAGATGATCCTCTTGCTCCTGATTGAATACCTAATATTAATGGATTATATTTATCTTTAGCAATAATATTTTGTATTTCCTGCATACCTTCTGTTTTAACATCTGCCCAGAGTCTAACTGATCCATTAATCCATTCTTTATCAGAAATACATCCATCTAAATACTGTAAACTCATTTGTTTATGATAATCTAATGTCTTTTTAATATTTTTCTCAAGTTTTGGTAAATAAAAGAAATCATCTATACTACAAGATACTCCGTGATTACAAGCTCCAGCAAATCCTTTTTCTTTTAATGCATCTACAAATTTTGCTAATATCTCATCTCCACAATGTTTACGTATTTGCTCCATAATATATAAGGCCATTTTATTATTTACTGGTTGATTTATTAAATCAAAAGTAATATTTGTGTTTTTTGGAAATATTGTCCATAAAATAAATCTACCAACAGACGATTTAATCATTTTATTATTAATTCTAACTTCTACTAAATCATGAATAGTTACCATTTTATAATATAGAGCTTTTTCTAATTCATCTATATCATAAAATACTAGACCTGTTTCTTTATCAGATCCTATTGTTAAAATATATAAACCTAATGCAATATCTCTAAATGCTCCAACAATAAGATTACCGCTTGCTACAGATCCTAGATTTTTAGATGGTCTCATTAACATAAATGCTTCTGCTTTTGCCTCTTCTGAAATCACTAAATGTACACCCATTTGATCTCCGTCGAAGTCAGCATTAAATGCAGGACATACCAGAGGATTTACTCCTATTGCTTTTTTATTCCATAATATTACTTTAAATGCCATGATACCAACTCTATGTAAGGTTGGTGCTCTATTAAGAAGTACAATAGGATATTTACCTGTTCCAATTACATTTTGTATTATCTCTAATACTTCTGGAGATTTTCTATCTATAAATTTCTTAGCTTGTTTATTTGTAAATGCTAGACCCATTTTTTTAAGTTCTGCAATAATAATTGGTTCATATATTGTTAAAGCAATATCAATTGGTAGAAAACATTCATCTATTTTTGCAAAAGGTGCTCCAGTAATAACTGCTCTACCAGAATAATCTACTCTTTTTCCAAGTTGATCTCTTCTAATATCTCCTGTTTTACCTGCAATCATTTCGCTAATAGATTTATATAAATCTTCTATTGCTGTACGTAATAAATCATACTCTTTTCTCATAATAGGAAATATAATAATACCAGTTTTAATAAATATTTTTAATCTATTTACTCGATATTGAATATGTTTATACTTTTCATTTAAATCAGAAGAAACAAACTGACCATTATCTGCTTCAAATAATGGTCTTCTATCTGGAGGCAGTATAAGTATTTGATTAAATAATATATGCTCAGGTAATATATTATTATCAATCATATCTCTTAAGATAATAATTGTATCCTTAATTTTCTTTTTATTTACTTCTGAATTTGTTTGTGCAAGTTTAAAGGATAACTCTTCTTTTTTACTTTTTAAATCAATATTTACGAGAATTTTATATAATGCATCAGCTCCTGTTTCTGCAGTAAAGCTACTTAACATTAGATTGTGATGATCGTATTCCTGTCGAGTAATTATCTCATTTTCTTGAAATTTTGTATTACCTGGATTAATAATAATATATTTTTCAAAATGTAATATTGCTTTAATATCTTTAGATACTATGCCTGTAATTAAAGCAAATAAGCTTAATAATCTTGTAAAAAACCATGGATGAGCTATACGTATTGGCAAATTAATTGTTGCCATTCGATATCTTCTTACGCTTGCTGTTGTAACCTCAACTCCACATTTATTACAAATAGTACCATCATATCTTTTACCCTTATACTTACCACACATACACTCATAGTTATTTATTGGACCAAATATCTGAGTACAGTGTAATCCTCCATATACAGGATATCCAGTTCTATAATTTACTGTTTCGTGTTGTGTAATTTCTCCATGAGAATATTTTGGTATTGATTCTGGTGGCATTGGTTTAATAGATAATACAACTTGATTACCTAATTCCTCTATATATCTACTGATTCTATCTTGTTTTTGTATTTTTACTGACATAATTCCCTCTCTTTATATTCTGTTGTCACTTCTATATTTGTTGCTTTAAATGTATCTATAAGTCTATTGAAACTTGCAGATAGTTTATTTTGCTGTTTATCTATAAGTTTATTTAAAATAATAGGTCTTCCAGAAGTAAGTTGTCTCCAAACTTCAGCAGACTGAGTATTTTCATCTGATTTAAATCCTAGGCTTTCTAATGATGTATATGCTGCACCATGTCCATTCATTGCCCATACTTCCATTTCTCCTACTCTTTGCCCTCCTCCTCTTTGTTTTCCTCCAACAGGTTGAGATGTAATAATATTTCTTGGTCCTAGTGCTCTTGAGTGCATCTTTAACCAAGCCATATGAACTAATTTCAAAATATATTGATAACCTACTAAACATTTAGCTTCAAATTTTTCTCCTGTAATACCATCGTATACATTTACCTTACCAGATGCTGATGTATTTACTTGTTGAAGTATTTCTGCAATTTTTTCTATTGGTAAATCCTGAAACTGAGGTATTTGCCATTTAACTCCATGTTTAATAATACTTTGACAAATATTTATAAAATATTTATCAGGTATTTCATTTAAATTAATCTCAAGTTTTTCTAACTCAGATGATCCTATAGCTAATTCAACTAAAGGTATTATCTTATCTCTTGAATAATTTTTCTTAAGACCTTCGTGAAGTTGCTTAATCAATTGATCAATAGCGTGCCCTAATATTGTTTCATATATTTGACCTAAGTTCATTCGAGCAACAATACCAATTGGTGAAATAATAACATCTACAGGTCTACCATCTTCTAAATAAGGCATATCAGCTCTGCTTCTAATTTGAGAAATAACTCCTTTATTAGCATATCTTCCGCACAATTTATCACCTACTTCTATTTTTGCATTAATAGCAATATGTACTTTAATAAGCTTTAAACATCCATCTGGTAGTTCGTATCCAGAATTTAAAGACTGTATTTGCTGATTTCTATCTTGTTCTAAAATAGCAATTTGATCTTTATAATTTTCTAATATCAATTTAACTTGATTAATATTATTAATAGGAGTCTCTTCTACAAATAGAAAATTTTCTGTATCATGATGAAGAATAAAGTGCTCGCCTTTTTTAAATCCATAAAAATCTGTTAATAATTTACTTGTACTAAATATATATTGTAGTTTTTTAATAAATATAGATCTAAAAATAGATTTTTTCTCATCGCACTCTCGCATAATATTATCTTGCTTATGTATATCTTGTATTTGTAATCTACTATCTTTACTTGTACGAGATCTTGCTATAATTTCTACTTTTATTACAACGCCTGTTTGTCCATGAGGTAATCTTAAAGAATTATCTTGAAATTCTGGAACTTTAGTACCAAATATTGCATGTAATAATTGATTTTCTGGAGCATGAGTATTATCTTTATATGTTGGACTTATTTTTCCAACAAGTATATCTCCTCCTTTAACCACTTCTCCAACTTTAATAATACCGTCTTCGTCAAGTTTAGCCAGTAATTCAGAAGGAGCTGCAATATCTCTTGTATGCATTTGAGCCCCACCTCTTGTTTCATATATCTCACAAGTTAAACAGTTTAGGTATATTGAACTTAATACATCTTCATATACAAGTCTTTCATTTATAACATACGCATCTTCGTAACAATAAGGATCAGATTTATATACAACTAATAAGTTAGTACCTAGAGATAATTCTCCGTCTGTTGTTGTAAATCCATTTGCTAAAATATCTCCAGCTTTTACTAAATCATCTACTTTAACCAATGGCTTATAGTTAATACAAGTATCTTTATTTGTCTTTTTATTTTGTTCAAGATATTTAATTTCAACTGTCTCTTGAGTTTCTAAAATAACTCTAAATGCAGCAACATATACTACTCTTCCATCATTATCCGCTTTTACTGTATGAGATAATACTTTTTCCATACCTGTGCCAATAAAAGGAGGCTGAGATTTAAGTAAAGGAACTGCTTGTGAGTTCATGTTTGCCGCTACTAATACTCGATATGGATCTGAATATCCTGGAAATGGTGTTAATGAAGATCCTGTTGAAAAGATCTGATTATTTGCAATATTAATATAGTTAATAGAATCAATATCATAGAATCCTGTTTGACCATCCTTTGTTGCAAGTAAAATATTATCTTTAGGTGTGAAATGATCTCCACAATCAATAAAATCATCCTTGCTTGCAATTACCTTACCTGTTTCCTGATATGCTGTAATATATACTACTTCTTTTTTAGCAATGCCATTTTTTACTTCAAAGTATGGGGCTAATAAAAATCCATCCTTATCTATTTTTGTCATTAATGCTAAACTTTTAATAATACCAACATTTAATCCTTCTGGTGTTTGAACGATACAAATTCTACCATATTCAGAATAGTTTGCTACTCGAATTTCTACAATTGTTCTACGATTTGTATCATTACTAATACTTGCAGATGTTTTTCTCAAACTGGTAGTAATAGTAGAGTGATTAGTATCATCTAATAAATGAGCATGTGTATAAAAACCATTAATAACACTTTGTAAAATGTGTCTAAAATTAAAAATATCTGAAATTTTACTAGGACTTGGATTACTTATATCAAAACTTTGTAATCTATCTTGTACATCTTTTTCAAATCTAATAAGCCCACTCGTAAATCCTTTTTCTAAAATATGTCCACAATTAATACACATTTTATGAGATAAACTATCTATTTGATCACTTGGTCTTCTACCATCTGCTATTTCAGGTAAAATTTTAATGACATTAATAGGATCTGAAAATCTTAAACATACTTCGGTATCACTATGATTCTCTTTAAAAACATTATTTAATCTTCTTCTTCCAACACTTTCGAAGTTATAAAGTTTTTCATCACCAAACTTTGTATTAAACATCATTTGAGCATGAGATTCTTTCACATGAGGCCCAAGTCTTAATGTTGTTTTTAAGATATCTATTGCTTGTAATTTTGTGGAACAACTATGTAATGAATGTGTATGTAATATTTGAGGTATACAATCATCATTAATTGTAAAAATCTTAAATTCATTAGGTAACAAATGAGCATTTTTACTTGTAATTTTTTCTCCTATTTCTATTGCAATAAGTTGAGGATTCTGTAAATCCATTATATCTTCTCCGCAATATAAATTATTGAAAGATGTTAATTCAGTTTCTGTAATATTCATATTAAAAGCAGGAGATTCTTCTGTTATAAATTCTCCCTTAGGAACTAAAATACCATCTGCATTACAAATATCAAAAGGTAATGGTGTTTTATTGTACTTACTTTTATCAAATGTTGTATAATATTTACCTGCTCTAAATATCACATCCTGAGTTTTATAAAAAGAAAGTAAAATTTCAGATAAATCATATCCATTAAATAGTTGCTCTTTTTTATTATCATTATCTTTGCAAAACAATAATAAAAATGCAATTATAGACATTGATTTCTTTTTGTCTATACTTAAAGTAATACTATTTTTATCATATGCAAATTGTAGCCATGATCCATATCTTGGATATAATTTTGCGGTAGCTCCATATTTTTGATCCGTATTATGAAATAATACACCAGGAGCTCTTTGCATTTGAGAAATAAAAATTCTTGAGTGTCCATTAATTATAAAAGTACCCTTATTTGTGATAATAGGTAATTCTCCAAAAGAGCACCAAAAATCAATGTTCTGTAAAGTAGTAAGATTTGTGACTTTCAAATGTATTTTTAAAGTACCTGCATAATTTAATCCTCTACTAATACAGTCATCTTCACTAATTTTTGGCTTTTGTATTGTATATTCTAAATAATCAATTTGAAGATTAGTTTTCTTATGTATAATAGGAAAAAATCTTCTTAATACTTTCTCAAGGCCTTGATTTTTTCTATCATTTTCATTCCATTGTATAAAGTCATTAAATGATGTAATATGCATCATTGTTAAATCTGGAATATAATCCTGAAAATCACAATTACCAATCACAGTTTTACGACTTTGTTTTAACTTTCTTATTTTTCTTTTTATATTATCATCATCAAATTCAGGATGTACCTTAGAGGTATCAACAGTCATAAATAAAATTTTAACAAAAATATTTATAATTTTACATAAAAATGAATAAAATAATAATAATTTTTTTGATACAAATGTTAATGATTATTTTTTTATATAGAATAAATTGATGAGCAAACTACCGTATAATAATGTACCATATAATGATATTGTATATCAATATTTGATGTTAAGTTTGATTGATATATTTAAATATATAACAACTTATAAAACAGATATTTGTATCGAAATTAAATTTAATATTAATGTTGAAGGTGTAGCATTTCCTCATCAACAAGAAAATTCTCCAGTGATTATTTTGCAGAATAAATATAAAAATTTATCTTACGACCAATATGGATTTACTGTAGATTTGGAAATTAATGGCGAAATGCAAAATATTTATATACCATTTCGCGCAATTGAATTAATTAGAGATACAAAAGCAGGTTTTGCAATTACATTTACTGATTTTCATGATGATGAAAATAAGTCAATAAATAACATAGTGATCATTGACTTACAAAAAGATGATGATGATGAAGATGATGATGAAGATGAAGAATGAATAATAAATTACTTGGACAATATTTCTTAAAAGATAAAAATATTATTAATAAAATCTGTAATTTATATGAAAATAATTTAGCCGACTTATGTGAAATTGGCTGCGGCAGAGGAGCTCTTACAAAATATCTAATATCTAAAACAATTAATTTCTTAGGTATAGAATATGATCCAATTTTGGTATCATATTGTAAAAAAGTTTTTAATATTAATATAATTCATGAAGATATTCTAACAACTACACTTACATATAAAAATATTATCTCTAACTTACCTTATTATCTATCTAAGCAGTTTGTTATTGATATTATATGCAAACATCAATCTGAAAATTATATACTTATGTTTCAGAAAGAATTTGCTAAAAAAATATGTAGTGTAAATAATGCTATTGGTATTACTTTTGCTTTATGTAGTAAAATTAAAATAGAGTTTGATATTTCTCCTCAGTGTTTTAATCCAGCTCCATCTGTATATTCTTCAGTAATATCAATTTCTATGCATCAAAATAATATATCCATAAGACAAAAAATACTAAATAAACTGTTACATTTTGAGAGTTTTGGTAATAAGAAAATTAAGGAATTTGATTGTAGATTTCATGAAATTAGCATAGAAACATGGAAATCATATTTAAATGATATGATACACTAGAAACATGATATTATATGGTAACACAAACGCTCAAGTATTAAGTGAGATACAAACTAGAAATAAAACTCAAGAACAAACTAATAATGAAAAATTACTAAAGTTTTTATTAGCTCTTTTATTTTATTCGTTAGTTACTTTTGCTTTTATAAAAGTATCTATACCGAATTTAGATATTAAAATAGTATTACCAATTAATCTTTTTTCTAAATTTTTATCTACAATAAGCAATAAATACTATCAAGCACCAGCATTTATAAGAAAAATATTGAATATGCTTATATGTACACTTATATTTTCTGTTGCTGCATATATATTGAATAGTAATAGTATATTTATTATAAAGTATGCATTATCTGCATTATTTGGTTTTATTTTACATCAAATATTATTTAATTCATCATTGGCTATAAGTAAATTTTTCTATACAAAAGCAGGAGATATAAATTTCTTTATGATTATACTTTTATTTTTTGTATTTGCTTTAACTTACTATATTTTAAACAAAATAACAACAATAATAGTTATATCTGTTTGTATAGCAATTATCACTTACTTATTAATAATGTCATTTATTATACAAGATCATAATTGGATAGAAATTATTGGATTATCAATATTTAATGCTTATTTAGTATATAAATTAATACAAGAATTAGGATTCTTTGTAAGAACTAACAATTAATATACCAAATAATAAGAATACAATAAACATAATATTAAGATTTATTAATTGAATTTTATAATATGTTTTAAATATTAGTTTTAATATAATATCTATCCAAATAGGTATAATTGCGCCAGAAAAAACCATAACAATACAGTTATATAAACCAAGAGATAATCCAGCTTTATTTCTACTAAAATATATCATTGGTAGCAAGTGACATGTATTTGCCGCTCCTATTGCAATAGCCCCAAATTTTGTTTGAAAAGCTATAAGACCAAATGATCCACAAATAAGTAATATTATACTGATAAGTTTCCAATTAATATAATCAGAAATAATAGATACGCATGCAGCAATAATATTAAAACCTGTAATCATATACTTGTTATATTTTAAAAGACCATTATTACTATAAAAATAGTATGGAGCTGATGATAAGATACCAAACAATAATAACAATGAAGATGGAGGTACTATTTTAAGAGCATTTACTTCTTTTTTAGCTAAAAAAAACTGAGTTTTTAAGTTAATAAGAGATGAAATAAATAAACCAATAATACTTATAAAAATAAAGTAATGAAAGTTATCACTATTAGCAAACCAAAAGCACTGAGCACATATTAATTTAAATATTGCTGATAATAAACCTGTAAATCTAGGACTAATAAATCCACTTACAAAAGAAATACCAATAGATGCAACAGATAAACTAATACCAAGTATAATTGCTATAAAATACAGGAAATATTCATGAAGATTAAATTTTAATATTAATAAAAAAAGAAGTAGAGATATACTTGTGCTTATTGAACAAATAGTATATAAAGATTTAGGATTTGTATTTAATAATCTACCGCTAATAATTTGAGCAATTGCATATGCAAAAGTAAAAATGCTTAAAAATACAACAATATTATAGTTATTATTAAATAAAATGCGTAAAATTGCACTTGAATTACGTATAAAAAAATATGTACAAGAATATAAAAATATTAGTATTAAATTAAAGAGTAACATTTTATATTATATACTAAATAAAATATTGTAATAAAAATAAAAAGTGATCATAATTATATTCAGTTGGAGCAAGAGAGATTGATTTTTGTATAATATTATTCATCAGTATTATAATACTTTTATTATTATGTTCATAGCAAATAAAAGAATTATTTCTAAGTGCATCGATAATATGTTTATCATTGTCAGTAATATTATTTTCAGATATACTGCGATAATCTATATTAGTTTTAAATCTTTTCTTTAAGTCTTCAATAATAAGTTTGTTATCATACAAAGAATTAACTAGTAATAATACCTCTTCGTGATTAGCTCCCTTAACTTCGATAATTATAATATTATAGTGAGTAACTAAAGGATATGAAGATATTTTATTTACTAATTTGTTTCCATTACTTAAATAACCATTTATTGGAGTATTTTTTAACTCTTGAGATATCTGATATGATACATCTTTAGATGTAATATAGATTAGATTGCCTTGTTTGTTTCTTACAGTATAATTTGTAACAAGATTTTCTTCTTCAAATTTTTGTTCTCTGATATATCTAAACAGAGATGAATCTATTGAATATAGTGTTTTTAATCCACTAATATTATTATTAGCAAATAAAGCAAGACCACAAATAAAAAATAATATACTATCCTTAATAACTGAATTATTATACTTTAAAATAATATTTTCCTGTTGGCAGTATTGTTTTATATGATCTAAAATAGAAGCATATCCTTCTTGTCTCAGATGAGTTTTATAAACTAACCAAAGTTTATAGTGTATAGCTAAACTTTTTCTTAAAGTTTTAATACTTGAGTAGTCAATATAAGATAATGAAAATTCTTTTCTAATTTTTTCATGTGATAATAAGTATGTTATACATTCATAATCAAGATTACTAAGAGAAAAATCATCAAAAATATCAACAATATAAATCAAAGAAGAATTATTATAAATCTTATCAATATTGAATTCCATATTATATATTAACTTTTATAATTATTTTATCTGAATACATCTTAAAAGATTCTGTATACATTAAAGTAAAGTATAGATATTTGTTATTATATTTATTAATAGCAATTGTCGCTATATTATTCAATATTCTAATAGCAATAAGAGCATTATAATGACATATTTCATTTAAAATTAATTGTATAATATTAGATTTTGGTAACTGATCTAAATATTTCAATAAGTCTTGAAAATAAAACAAAAAGCTATTTTGATGAAGATTAATATGTTTGTAATAAGATAACGACGCATTGATGCTTTTTTTAGGAGTATGTATGAAGATAGTATATAGAATTTTATCTAGTTCATTTAAATTATTAAAATATATAGCATTACCTTCTTGTATATTTTTATATATAGATGGTATAATAAGTATTTTATTTGATACATTTAATATATATTTATTTGTAATAAATATATCGGCCTCTGAATTACAAAAAAATATTTCATATTTACTTGAATATCTCTCATAATACATTAATAATACTTCTTCTGAACTATCATAAATACTTACTTTCATACTAATAATTTGAAATAACAATTGTTAATAAAAAATTAAAAAGATAGTTATTATTCATTTTTTACAAAAAAGTTTTTAATTTATATTATTATATATTATGAATTTATTCATGGTATTATGCTTTTTAGCAATTGGATTAGCTGCAATATGTATTGGCGTTGCTTTGGTCGGATGTGTATGGTTAAATGCTATAAGTCGCAATCCTGAAGCTGCAGATAAATTACAATCACCTGCTCTTATTATTATAGGTTCTCTTGAGTTACCATTATTAATGAAACTCTTTTTCATATATATGTTTTTAGGATAGTTATATGTTATTTCAAGATAAATTATCTTCTGAGCTAATTATTGTATCTTTATTTACTATGATAATTGTTTTTTCTTTATCTACTTTATTGTACTATAGAGTAAAAAATCAATATAATAAAGATGTTACCAAATATCAAAATAATTATCTCGAAACACTTGATAAATTAAAACTTCAACTTTCTGATCTTGAAAAGGAATATATTATACTTCAACACAAAAAAGAAGAACAAAGTAAAAATACAACTTTTCAAGAATTAGAAATGGAAAGGAAAATAGAGGAATACAAAAACAATTATTTAGAGCAACAAAAACAAAAAATTATTATTGAAAAATCTAATATTAAAATATTAGCTCAAAAAATAATAAATTTTCTAGAAGGTAAGATATGCTGATTATTAGTAATATTATTATTTTTATTCTTATTATCTTTATTGCAATAAAAAAAAAAGATTCAATTAATAAATATGTACATGAGTATAATAAGTCTTTACAACAAAGATCTACCTATAATATTTTACAGGAAATAAAAAAATATGAAACTTTAATACAAATGCAAAAACATAAAAATCAGATATTAACTTCTTATATTAACGGTCTAAATAAGAATTATGATCAAATCTTTATAGAAAAAATAAATCTTATTAAACAAAAAATAGATATTCAAATTAAATGTCAATTTTATGTAAAAAAAGCCCAAGAAATAGAAAATGAAATTAATGAATTATCTAAGATAATATCTCAGATAATTTAGTTTCAATTTGTGTTTCTAATGCGCTTAGTTTTTTACCCGCTTCTAGTAAATCATCTAATGGCATGTTTTCAAATTGTGCAGCACGCTTGCTTAGCAAAGAATTTGGATTTGAAAAATAAGAGAAGTTTACTTTATCAAATAAACTAAATAGAGCTTTTTCATATTCAATAGGTTGATGTATAAGATAGAATATATTTTGTAAAATACGCTTAGCAGATATTATGTCTGCTTGTAATGGATTATGAAGAGACGTAATATTTTTATATATACTGTTTTGCATTTGATTCAAATCTGATATATTTTGAACATCATCATTTTCTATAAAGGGTGATATTCCATTTACTGTAATATCATAATTATCATTCAACACATCTGCCTTAACTTTACACAAACAACATATTTTTAATAATAATTCCATTATCTTGTTTTTTACTCTTAGTATTATATAAATTGAAGGAGCAAGAGCAGGACCAGCAGGAGGTATTAGACCAGGACCAGCAAGAGGTATTGTACTATACACATAAAGTACCATATGAAATAATTGTGTTAATATTTCTTTAATAGATAAAGATGGTATATTTATTTCATCTTGGTCTAATTGATAAGCATTAACACAGCTCTGTAACTTATTTATATATATTGTTTGTATATTAGCATCTGGAATATATCTAAATATAAGATTAACTTCTGGTAATATTGCTCTAATTCTTTCTCTTATTTTTAGCATAAATAAAAAATCTTTAAGTAGAGTACTTTCTGAATTACTTTTCTTTCTTTCTTTGCATGCTATAATCATTAATATTTCACTTCTAATTGATAATAACATTTGTGTAAGATTTTTGATAAGCTGGTCTTTTTCTGGTTTCTTCTGATACCATCTTGTTGCAATATAATCATTTATATTAGGTATTTTATCCAATGGTACTTCATAAGTATATGAAGATTGATATTGATGTGTATCATTTTTTCTTTCAAGATTTGTTCTATTATCAATAAAGAAATTTTTGAGCTTTGCTTCTTGAATACCTAAATTAGTATACTCCTTTGTTTGCTCTTGAATATATCGATAAGATAACATATGATCTGCTTCTTGTTTTCTAAGTGAAATATCCGATATCTGATTCTTATCATTTATATCATTTAACTGTGTATTATAGTTATAGTTACCAATAGCAGTATTTCTATCTAAATTATTTTGTATATTTTTTAAATCTTGTTGTGAGTTTTCGGAGTTTTGGCTCACATGATCTAACTCGTTATAATCTTTAATAATCTCTACTTTATTTTTAGATGATTCAAGTAGTTTTTGATTTTCTTCTTCTAGATGTTGATTTTCTTGTTTTAATATAAAATTCTCTTTACTTTTTTTATCAGATATATATAATAGTATGCTACTTGCACCACATGGTATAGTATACAGTTTGTTTTGCATAACAATAGATGATTTATCTCTAAATATTTTTTGCTTATCAATAGAGGATTTACCTCTAAATATTTTTTGAAATAAAAACATTATGTACTAAATATTCCTATAGTACTTAATGCATTCTTTATGTTTTGTTGATATGCTGCTTTTGTTATTATGTTGGTCAATAATGGTGTAAATTTAACTTCTATTCTTGATTGATCTGCTGTAAGTGGTTTATCTGTTGTATTTTTTTTAATAACTTGTTTTGTATTATTTATATTATTTATATTATTGAATATATCTTGAGGTATATTTTTTTTAATACTAGATGTTGGTTTTATTTTTTGATTAAGTGGTGTTTTTTTTGATTGAAACTGAGTAGATTCGCATTCTTTTTCAATTTGTGTTTTTTGATATTTTCTTCTTTTCTCTTCTCTTTTTTTAAGTTCTTCATCTTTATGTTTTTCAAATATTTCTTGTTTTTTCTTTTGATATTGTAGAGTTGATATTTCTATGTTTTGCGGTTTTATTATTACTGAAGATGATTCTGGTTCTATAATAGGCGTTGAATCAATTTTTAAAGATACATCATGAAATAATGTTTCTTTAGATAATTTTTCATTAATTATTTTTAATTCTTCTTGCTCTTCTTTTAATCTTTGTTGATTTTCTTTTAAAAATTTATTTTCTTCTATTTTATTTTTGCAATCTTTTGCATAAATAGTTGAAGTTGCAGAGATTATTGAGAAAATAAGTGGATCTATAATTTTAGATTTATTCTTAATACAAAATATATAAAACATATTTATATTATAATTTTATTTGCTTCTAAATAATTATTTTAATTTAT
>JFJP01000301.1_pt1 | contig 17694 bp, 12 predicted proteins | sample 431651 | NCBI WGS metagenome assembly JFJP01 (sample SAMN02602958, study PRJNA72255) | Microbial mat metagenome, whole genome shotgun sequencing project. | biome: fresh water; feature: sink hole; material: water; isolation source: purple microbial (photo- and chemosynthetic) mats found in...
GGCAGGGTGATCCGCAGCGCCGAGGACCGGGGCCTCATCGCCTTCCTGGACGGCCGTTTTCTCGAGGCTTCCTACGCCCAGTGCTTCCCCCAGGAGTGGTTCCGAGAATCTCCCAGGGAGGCCGTCTCCGGGAGCATCCTCGCGGATGTCCAGCGGTTCTGGTGCGGAAAAGAAAAAAACCACCACGGAGACACGGAGGGCACGGAGAAAAGGACGGAGAAAAGCACGGAGAAAAAGATCCAAAGCAAAGACCCATCGGCCCCGTGACCACCACTATCTGTTTGCTTCTCCCTTGCTTGTCCCGTCTGCTTTTCTCTCTGTTTTTCTCCGTGCTTTCTCCGTGCTTTTTCCTCCGTGTTCTCCGTGTCTACGTGGTGGATCTTTACATCGGCAGGGCGATGATGAAGGTCGTGCCTTTGCCCACTTCGGATTCCAGGGTGAGGCGCCCCTTGTGCTTGTCCACGATGACCGCGTGGGCGATGGCCAGGCCCTGGCCGGTGCCCTTGCCGATACCCTTGGTGGTGAAGAAGGGCTCGAAGATCCGGCTCCGAATGGCTTCAGGGATGCCGGTGCCGTTGTCCTCGATGCGGATGATTGCCTCGTTGCCTTCCTGCCGGGTGGAGATGCGGATGAGGCCCTTGAGATCGGGGTTTCCCTTGGCCCTGGCCTCTTCGATGGCGTGGGCGGCGTTGACGACCAGGTTGAGGACCACCTGGTTGAACTCTCCCGGGAAGCAGGGCACGGGCGCGAGGTCCGGCGCATAGTCCGTCTTCACCTCCGCGAGGTATTTCCACTCCGTATGACTGATGATGAGGGTGCTCTCGATGGAGTGGTTCAGGTCCACGTGGACCTTGGCCTCCATGCCGGGATGGCTGAAGTCCTTCATGGCGCCGACGATCCGGGCCACCCGCGCGACCCCGTCCAGGGTCTGACTGATGGCCTTGGGAATCTCGCCCGTGATGTAGTCCAGATCCAGGGTGGCAATCCTCTGCTGCCAGACCTCCAGGAGCGCGGGCATGTCCAGGTCCTGCCGGGGCTGCTCCAGCAGCTCCTGCTGCCACTGAAGGAAGGCGAGGACATCCTTGAAGGCGTCCCGCAGGAAGATGGAGTTGTCGCCGATGAACTGGATGGGCGTGTTGATCTCGTGGGCGATGCCCGCGGCGAGCTGGCCGATGGCCTCCAGCTTCTGGGCCTGGCGGAGCTGGATCTCCAGGGCGGCCTTTTCCAGTTCGCTGCGGCGGCGGTCCGTGACGTCCAGCATCGTCCCCACGATGCCCGCCACGCGGCCTTCGATATCGAAGAAGGGGGCCTTGGATTCGATCACGGTCCGGCGGCTGCCGTCGGCGTAGACCGCTTCCGCCTCGTAGGTCCGGGTGCCCTTGGTCCTCAGGATCTCCATGTCTGCTTCGTGATGGGGGGGGACCAGCTCCAGGGGGAGGATGTCCCGGAGGGCTTTCCCGATCACCTCTTCCTTGGGGATGCCCAGGTAGGTTCCGAAGGCGCTGTTGCAGCCCAGATAGCGCCCGTCGGCGTCCTTGTAGTAGACCGGGTTGGGGAGGGTCTCCAGCACGGTCTGGAAGAAATGGAGCTGCTCGATCCAGTCCTGTTCCAGGGCCTTGCGCTGGGTGATGTCCCGCACGATGAGCACCGCGTGCCAGTATCCCCCCAGGAGCACCGAGGAGAGGGAGACCTCCAGCAGGATCTCCCAGCCGTCCTTGTTCCGGCCCGTCAGTTCCGTGGTCTTGCCGCTATAGGCGGTGGGTTCCAGCTGGAGGGCCTCCTGGAACAACCGTTCCAGGTCCGCACGATGGACCGGGGCGATGATCAGCTCGAAGAGGTCCTGCCCAAGGGCGTAGTCGGTGGGATAGCCGAACATGCGCTCCGCGGCGGGGTTCCAGAAGGAGACGCGGTAGCCGGAATCCACCAGCAGGATCGCATCGTTGGCGGCCTCGCTGACGGCGGTCAGCTTCTCCTGCAGCTCCTCAAAGGCCGTCTCGGTGGCGCGGCGCTGGCGGCGCACCTCCGCCTCGCGGAGTTCGCGGTCGATGGCGGGGATGAGGCGGGTCAGCTTGTCCTTGGTGACGAAATCGTGGGCTCCGGCCTTCAGGGCGAGGACGGCGGTCTCCTCCCCGATGGCGCCGGACACGAGGATGAACGGGATATCCAGACCCGTCTGGCGGAGCTGTTCCAGGGCCCTGAGGCCGTTGAATCGCGGCAGGGAGTAGTCCGAGAGGACCAGGTCCCAGGGCTCCTCCCCCAGGGCCGCGGCCATCCCTTCGGAGGAGTCGACCCGGCGAATGTGGAGCCGCCAGCCCCCGGCCTGCAGATGGTGCAGCAGGAGCTCGGCGTCCTCCGCGGAATCCTCCACCAGGAGAACTCGGAGAGGTGGTTCGAGTCGTTCTTCGGTCATGACCGCCGCCGTGGACAATATCCCAGGAGTTTCCGGAAGGCTTGCGCACCAGCCCCTGTATGATGCCTTCGGCAAGGCCGGAGTCCCACATTAGAAATCAAGGAAAGGCGTTCCTTGACCGAAGGAGAGGTAGGCACGATCTTGAACCAGGGGGTTCGCGGCCGATAATTTCCTATTTCTTCATGCACGTGCTTGTTTCCAGCAGAGTTGTCGTGGATGTGCCTTAGCCCTGAAAGCCGAACGCCATGAAGGAGTCCCTGCATAGCCGGGGCGCCCTGGTCGCCCTGTTCCTTGGCCTGACCCTCGTGCTGGGGGCGGGGGGCTGGGTCCTCTACCAGCGGGAGGCGCGGGCCATCCAGGCGCAGGAGTACGACGAATTGCGGGCCATCGGCGCCCTGAAGGTGAGCCAGATCGTGGGTTGGCGGAACGAATGGCTGCACGATGCCGTGGCGCACGCGGCCCAGTTCGGCCTGAGGGACTTGGTGGCCTGCCAGGCCCAGGCTGTTCCGAAGGACAAACTCCAGCGGGAGCTGGCCCGGATCCGGGAGGCCCACGGTTACTGGGACGTGGCCCTGCTGGGCCTGGACGGACGCATCCTGGTGGCCTCGGTGCCCGTGGAGCCGGCCTCGGAGCGGGTCCAGGGGCTCGTGGAACAGTCCCTGCGCAGCCAGGGCCCCGTGCTGGGAGACTTCTTCCGCCCTGCCCCGGACCAGGTGGCCCTGGACGTCGTCACCCCGATCCTCGACCCCCAGGGGCGGCCCGTGGCCCTGCTCCTCCTGCGCACGGACCCGGCCACCCGGTTCTACCCATTCCTCCAGTCCTGGCCCATCCCCAGTGCAACGGCGGAGACCCTCCTCGTCCGGCGGGAGGGGGACCAGGTCCTGTTCCTGAACCGGCTGCGCCATCAGGCAGCCCCCGCCCTCACCTTCACCCAGTCTCTCTCGGGTCAGGGCCTGCCTGCAGCCCAGGCGGTGCAGGGCAGGACCGGTCTGTTCCTGGGCCGGGACTATCGGGGGGTGGAGGTATTGGCGGATCTCCAGCCGGTGCCGGGTTCCCCCTGGTTCCTGATCGCCAAGGTGGATACCCGGGAGATCCTGGCGGAGGCGCGGTTCCGGGGCGGGGTCATACTGGCCTTCGTGGGCACGGGGGTGTTGACGTGCGGAGCCCTGCTGGCCTTCCTGTTCTACTTCGGCCAGGCCAGGCTCTACCAGTCCCAGATGGCGCTGGAGAAAAGCGAAGCCCGGTTCCGGTATCTCAACGAGAACCTGCGGGATGCCTACGTCCAGTTGGATATGGCAGGCCGGATCCAGGAGCACAACGCGCGCTACCGGGAGATGCTGGGCTATGGGGAGGAGGAACTGGGGCAGCTCACCTACGAGGATGTGACGCCAGCAGAATGGCACGACCTGGAGGCCAGCATCGTCCGGGAGGAGGTCCTGCCCATTGGGTATTCGAGGGTCTACGAGAAGGCCTACCGGCGGAAGGATGGCACCGTCTTCCCCGTGGAGCTGCGGACCGTCCTGCTGCGGGGGGAGGGCGGGGAGCCCGTGGGCATGTGGGCCCTGGTCCGGGATATCAGCGTGCGCATGGCTACCGAGGAGCAGCTGCGGGAGGCCCAGCGCATGGCGCAGGGCACCCTGGACGCCCTCACCAAGCACATCGCCATTCTGGACGAAGAGGGCGCCCTTCTGGCGGTCAACCAGGCCTGGCGGCGCTTCGCAGAGGCAAACCCGCCCTGCGGCTCCCCGGTGTGCGAGGGGGCCAACTACTTCCAGGTCTGCGCTGCGGCCACGGGGCCGGAGGCCCCGGAGGCGGCGGCCTTCGCCGAGGGCATCCGCTGCGTCCTGGAGGGCCGACAAAGGGAGTATGTCCAGGAGTATTCCTGCCATAGCCCCAGGGAGCAGCGGTGGTTCCTGGGCCGGGTGACGTGCTTTGCAGGCGAGGGGCCGCGCCGGATCGTGGTGGCTCACGAAACCATCACCGAGCGCCATCTTGCCCAGCTGGAGATGCAGCGGTTGCTGGCGGTGGGGGAACAGTCCCGGCAGGCCCTCCTCAGCCTGGTGGAGGACCAGCAGCGAGCCCAGGAGGAGGTCCGCCGGTTGAACACGGAACTGGAGCAGCGCGTGGCCGACCGGACCCAGGCTCTGACGGCCGCCAACAAGGAATTGGAGGCCTTCGCCTATTCGGTTTCCCATGACCTGCGGGCCCCTTTGCGCCACATGGACGGGTTCCTGTCCCTGCTGGCCCGCCATCTGGGCGATGGCCTGGACGAGGCGGGTACCCACTACCTGAACGTGGCCCGGACCGCCTCCGTGCGCATGGGTCAGCTGGTGGACGCACTGCTGGCCTTCTCGCGCCTGGGGCGGGCCGAGCTGAACCGGATACCCATCGATACGGATCGTCTGGTGGCCGCAGTGCGAGAGGACTTCAAGGAGGAATGCGCCAACCGGGCCGTCCGGTGGGAGGTGGGGCCCCTGCCCGCGCTCCTGGGCGATCCCACCCTGGTCCGCCTGGTCTTCCAGAACCTGCTGGGCAACGCCTTGAAGTTCAGCCGGAACCGGCCCGAGGCCGTCATCGAGATCCAGCCCCTGGAGGGCCCGGAGGGGGAGCGGGGCTTCGTGGTCCGCGACAACGGCGCGGGTTTCGATCCCGCCTACGTGCACAAGCTGTTCCTGGTGTTCTCACGGCTGCACCGGGAGGAAGAGTTCGAGGGCACGGGCATCGGCCTGGCCAACGTCCACCGGATCGTGACCCGGCACGGGGGCAGGGTCTGGGCCGAGGGCAGCCCGGGCCAGGGCGCCGCCTTTTTTGTTACCTTTCCATGGCCAGGGAGGACGTCATGAAGGACATCAAGCGGATCCTGCTGGTGGAGGACGATCGCAGGGATGCGGAACTGACCCTGGATGCCCTCACCTCCCACAATCTCGCCAATGAGGTGGTGGTGGTGGAGGACGGGGCTGAGGCCATGGACTATCTCCAGCAGAAAGGCCTCTACACCCTGAGGACTCCGGGCAATCCCGCCGTGATCCTGCTGGATCTCAAGCTCCCGAAGATGGACGGGCTGGAGGTGCTGCAGGCGATCCGGGCCAGCGAGGCGCTCCGGTTGATCCCCGTGGTGATGTTCACCTCCAGCGCCGAAGAGCGGGACCTGATCCGGAGCTATCAGCTGGGCGTCAACGGCTATGTCGTCAAGCCCATGGATTTCAAGGAGTTCGTGGCCGAGGTCGCCGCCCTGGGGGTCTTCTGGGCGGCCATCAACCGGCCCCCGCCCCCGCAACTCTGAAGGAGCGTCCGCGCCATGCCTTCCCATCCCGTCAAGATCCTTCACCTGGAAGATTCTCCGAACGATGCCTTCCTCATCGGGCATCTGCTGGAGGATGCGTTCCAGCAGTTCACCATCGTGCAAGTGGACAACCAGGAAGACTACCTGCGGGAGATGCGCGATCCCGGGATCCGGGTGGTGCTCTCGGACTACTCCCTGCCCACCTACGACGGCATCAGCGCCCTGGCGGCGCTGCGCAATACCCGCCCGGAACTGCCCTTCATCTTCGTGTCGGGGGCCATGGGGGAGGACATGGCGGTGGAGTGCATGAAGATCGGCGCCACGGACTACATCCTCAAGTCCGATCTCAAGCGGCTCCCGGTGGCTATTCGCCGGGCCCTCAGCGAGATGGACATCCGGCTGACCCTCACGGAGGCCGCCCGGGTGGCCAAGGTGGTGCCCTGGTACTGGGACCACGGGGAGAATACCTGGATCTTCGGCTACCTGGTACGGGACATCCTGGGATACGCACCCGCCGTGTTCAAAGCCAACCCCGGCTTCCTGCAGGCCCAGGTGCATGTGGAGGATCTCCCGCGCTTCGCGGCCAGCTTCACGCCGACCCAGGAGCAGGAGCCCCTCACCTTCGACTGCCGGCTCCAGCACCAGGCTGGGCAGTGGCTGTGGACCCGCTGGACCCTGGCCTGGACCGAGGGCCGGTGCCGGGGGATTCTCCAGGACATCACCGAGCTGCGGGCCACCCAGGATGCCCTGATCCAGAGCCAGCGGCTGGAGTCCCTGGGCATGATGATCGGGGGGATCACCCACGACTTCGGCAACATGATCGCGGCCATGCAGGGGGCCGTGGAACTGCTCTCCTTGAGTTCCCTCACAGAGTCCCAGCAGCGGCATCTCGCCCTGCTCGCCAGGAGCTGCACTCGCGCCATTGAGTTCAAGGACGAGCTGCTCCGGCTGGCCCGGAAGGAGGATGCGCCCGCGCGGGTTCCCGTGGCGCTGAACGAAGTGATCCGGGAGGCGGCCATGCTGCTGGGCCATGCCCTGCCCAAGTCCCTGGAACTCGTCACCGAGACTCAGGAGGCCTTGCCGCGGGTCCTGGCCGTCCCTGCCCAGCTTCTCCAGGTGCTGATGAACCTGGGCCTCAATGCCCGGGATGCCCTGGGCAGCCAGGGACGGGTCAGCCTGCGCACCGGCACGGCGGTGCTCTCCGAGGCGGAGGCCCAGGAGCACCACCGCTCCGCTGGCGTCTACGCCTTCCTGGAGGTGGAGGATACGGGACCGGGCATCCCCCTCGAGCTCCTGGCCAGGGTGTTCGACCCCTTCTTCACCACCAAGGCGGAGGGCAAGGGCACGGGCCTGGGCCTGGCCATGGTCCGCGCCATCGTCCAGCAGCACGACGGCGTGCTCCAGGTGGCCTCCGAACCCGGTCAGGGGGCGCGGTTCCGGGTGCTGCTACCCGTGGTGGAGTAATACGGTTTCGCGATCCATGGGAAAGCAGCTCCCACCAAGAACACCAAGAGGCACCAGGCACACCAGGGAATCCAATTCCTGAAGGCGCAGGAAGGGACACCAAGCAAGACCGTCTGGCTCAGCAAACAGGCTGCCTGATGCTAAAGTCTGGCCTAAACAACTGGGCGCGGAACAGCGCGAAGCACCTCAAGCCTGTCCAATATTTTGTCTTTATCCATGTGTTCCGTGGTTCTTGTTCTTTTCGACCACGCAGCACACGGAACACGCGGATGAAAAGCGGTTCTTCAGCGCCGTTGCGGCCCTGGCCGCTGTTCAATACTCCCTTTGATGCGTGAGGTATTCCCCCGGCGAGCGCACTTCCACGCCATCCCGGATCGCTTCGGGGAAATGTTCTAGGTTCCCCGTCACCAGCACGGCACCAGTGGTCTTTGCTAGAGCCAGAAAGACAAGGTCATCGCTATCTGGTCCGTTCAGCGGCCAGGGTGCCGGTTCCGGTTCATGGAAGGCGACTTGGAGCAGGCGAGGCAGCCATGCCGGAGGGAATCCCTTGGGCCTGAACTTGGGACGGTTCAGCACCTCGCGATACTCAGCCACGATGGAGGCGCAAACGTGAACCGGGGTCTGGCGCAGAAGCACCTTTTCCACGATGCGGGCCAAGTCACTTTCTGGCTTCAGTGCCGCCGATACAAGGACGTTGGTATCCAGGACAAGCGCCCGGCTCATGCCGTGCGCTTCCGGTGCTTGGCGGCCTTCCGAGCCGCTCGGATCTCCGCATCGATCTCGTCCATTGTGAGCTGGTCCAACCCAGTCTCCACGGCTCGAACCTGATCCTGGCGCAGCGCCGCGACCGCCGCGAGACCTTCGGCGAGGTTCAACATGGCCGTACGCGTTTCAGGCGTCACTGGGAGCAGCAAGAACTCCTGTTCCCGGCCAGCCAGAAGCCACGGCTCCGTGGAGACACCAATTCCAAGGGCCTTGGCACCTTCACGTTGGAAATCTCGGAGGGGGATGGTCTTCACGGTGACACCTCTTGGTTATATTGTCGTCGTTTTGGCGACTATTTCAACGCCTCTAGAAAATGTTCCGCAAACGAACAATTGCGTGACTCCCTGAAGGAGAGCTTGAAATGGGCTGTGGCGTGTTTCACAGACTGTCACGAAATCCAAGTCACACGAACGCTGCCCTTGGCTCTGGAGAAATGGCGGCTGGTTCCACCGTTGTTGGGGTACCCCCGTGCTGGAAACGGTTGGGGCATATTCAAGGGGGCGGGGGGCTTGGTCGAAACCAAAGCGAGACGCCTGATCCGCGCGCGTTGCAAGGGGAGCCATGACCCAGAGGACCGAGGGCCTGCCGATCATCCTGATGGTGGATGATGACGCGCTGATCCGGGAGGCGTTGCGGCGCCAGCTGCACCGGGCGGGCTACGCCATGGCGGCTGCGGAGAGTGGCATGGCCGCCCTGGCCTATGCGGAGCGCTCGGCGGCGGATCTGGTGATCCTGGATCTGAACATGCCCGGCCTGGGGGGGTTCGAGACCTGCAAGCGGCTGAAGGTCGTTCCAGGCTGGGAGAACGTGCCCGTGCTCATCCTTACGGGGGACCAGGACGAGGCCGACTACGAGGCGGCCTTGGCCGCCGGAGCCGATGACTTCCTGACCAAGCCGGTGCTCTTCCAGGAACTGATGCTGAGGATCCGTTCCCTGATCCGGATCCGGCGATTCCTTGCGGATCTGCGGGAAAGCGTCGCGACCATCGAGGCCCAGCAGGAGGTGATCCTGAGGGACAAGGCCCTGCGGGAGAAATTGCAGGCCTTCCTGTTGCACGATCTCAAGAACCCCATCGCCAGCATCCTGCTCCAGGCGGAGATGATGGTGGCCACCCAGGAGGAAGGCACGGAAGCAGGACTCGCCTGGGGGCGGACGCTCCATCACTCGGAACGCCTGCTGAAGCTGGTGACCGGCTGGCTGGATTTCATGCGGTCCGAGGAGGTGGGATTGCATCCCCGGCTGGTAAAGGTGGAACCCCGGGCCTTCCTGGAGGACCTGCTGGCCCGCCATGCCATCTGGTTCCAGGTGCGCCAGCTCAAGGGTTCCGTGCAGGTCCAGGAGGAGCTCCTGGAACTCATCCTGGATCCCACGATCATGGAGCGGGTGCTGGGCAATCTCCTGGAGAACTGCATCCGCTATTCTCCGGAGGGCGAGGAGATCCTGCTGGCGGCGCGCCGGACGGAGGCTGCCCAGGTGCGCCTGGAGGTCTTGGACCGGGGACCGGGCATCCCCCGCGCCCAGCAGCAGTCGATCTTCGATATGTACGTCCAGCTGGAGGCCGCTTCCAATCAGGTTGGGGCCCGGGAGAGCCGGGGCCTGGGACTCGCCTTCTGCCGCATGGCCGCCGAGGCCCACGGCGGGAAGATCTGGGCGGAGGACAACCCCGAGGGCGGCACCCGGTTCGTCATCGAGCTTCCGATGAGGCCCTAGGGCTGCGGGTGAATCCCCCACGGGAGGAATCCTTGGCCCTTCAGGCATCTGCATGGAACGGGTCGTGGCTGCTGCCCTTGCTGCGCTCCCTCTGTATGCACTGGAAGCGGGAAAAGCAGTTCAAACAGGGATGCAGGGGATGGAGGGGATAAAAGAAGAAGATCTGCTGGCGTTCGGTCGGTCATCGGTCGCTGGCTCTTCGGGCGGGCCCCCGGCAGGGGGCTCCTGCGCCAAGGGCGCAGGAGATTCCAGGAGGGCAGGCCTGGCACCCGCGCTCGCGCGGTTTCCAGGCCTGCCCTCCTGGAATCCAACCCGAAGAGCCAACTCCCTCCAGGTTTCGCTGAGTATCCCCTCCATCCCCTGCATCCCTGTTTCCTTCTTTCTGCTTCTGCTCACGAGAGGAACCACGGCTGCGCGAAGCACCTCAAGCCTGTCCAATTTTTAGTCTTTATCCGTGTGCTCCGTGTGTTCCGTGGTTCTTGTTCTTTTCGACCACGGAGCACACGAAACACACGGATGAAAAGCGGTTCTTCAGCGCCGTTGCGGCTCTGGTCGCGCTGGGTGTCTTCGTGGCTCCGCTTTTTCATCCTCTCGCCTCCACCCAGCGGGCAGAGGAGCGAGGGGGCGTGAACGCCTACCCTTCTTTTCTATCTCAGCTCGCTGGCGGCGCGTGCACCGGCAGGCGCACAAGGAAGGTGGTGCCCCTGCCCAGCTCTGTTTCGAAATCCACGGTGCCGCCGTGCTTGGCGACGACGGAATGGACGATGGACAGGCCCTGGCCGGTGCCCTTGCCCACGGCCTTGGTGGTGAAGAAGGGGAGGAAGATCTTGTCGCGGATGGGCTCGGGGATGCCGGGGCCTGTGTCCCGCACGCGGATCTCGACCCAGTCCTCCTGGGCGCGGGTCTGAACGTAGATGGTCCCCTTGTCGCCGGAGCTGCCTACCAACTCCTGGATGGCATGGGCGGCGTTCACGATCAGGTTCAGGAAGGCCTGGTTGATCTCGCCCGGGAAGCACTCCACCATGGGCAGGCCGGGATCCAGCTCGGTTTCCATGTCGGAGACGTATTTCCATTCGTTGCGGGCCACCAGGAGAGTGTTCTCCAGGGCGCTGTTCAGATCCACGGCGGAGCGGCCCTCCGTGCCTGGGTGGCTGAAGACCTTCATAGCCTGGATGATGGTGGCTACGCGCTTGACGCCCTCCTTGGACTGCTGGAGCGCCTTGGGCACCTCCTCCAGGAGGTAGGCGGTGTCCTTGCCCTCCACCCATTCGGACAGGGACTTGGCCTCGGAGGACAGGAAGGAATCCACGAAGGCCCGCTGCACAAAGGCGCCCTCCCGGGAGAACACCTCCCCCAGATCCTGGAAGGCATCGTTCAGGAACCGCAGGTTATCGCTGATGTACTGGACCGGGGTGTTGATCTCGTGGGCGATCCCGGCGGCCAGTTGGCCGATGGCCTCCATCTTCTGGGCGTGCCGCAGCTGGATCTCCATCTCGCCGCGCTGGGACTCCGCCTCCTTGCGGGCGGTGATGTCCCGGGAGATCAGCAGCACGTTGTCCCGCTCGCCAGGGGCGTTCTTCACCACGGCCACCCGGCCCTCCAGGTAGCGCCAGGAGCCATCCCGGTGGGCGAAGCGGTATTCGAACAGGGGGCTGAGGCCGAGCTTGAAGCCCGTTGCAATGGATTCTGAGAAGGAGAACCGGTCCTCCTCGTGGACCCGATCGTCGTAGGTGCCCTCGGCCCAATCCCGGGGACCGTAGCCCAGGACCTTGGAGTAGGAAGGGCTGGTGTAGGAGAGCTTGCCCCGGTTGTTCAGGATGGCGATGAGGTCCAGGGCGTTCTCGGTGGTGGCCTTGAAGAGATGCTCGATGCGGTGCAGCTGGCGCCGGGCCTCGATCCGTTCGGTGATGTCGTGATGATGGATCACCACCAGAAGGGGGTCCTGGGAGACCTGGATGGCGGCCACGCCGAACCAGCGCGTAGATCCTTCCCGCACCCAGGGATAGTCCAGGGCCAGTCTGGGGATCTTGCCCTTGAGCACTTCCATGATCCCCAGGGCCACGATGGACAGGTTGCCGTCGGGGGAGGCGATGAGGGAACGGCAGCACTCCATGTAGTTGGAGCCCGGCCCCAGCCCTTCCGTAAAGGGATTGCCGCCCTCGGAGGCTTCCCACACCGGATTCACGGCCCGGATGATGCCGCAAGCATCCAGGATCGCCGTACTGGAGCCCAGGGAGGCCATGAGGGCGTGGAAACACGCCTCTGGGGTCGGGGAGGGGATGGGAAGGGAATCGGTCACGGGGGCCTTTAAGGGAAGAGGACAGGGATCAAGCGTTCAGTCTTCCGGGTCGGGTCCGATGACCCAGATGGGTTCCTTGAGGCCGGAGAGCCGGGCGAAGTTGCGCATCTTCTCCATGTGGGAACCGCGCAGCACCGTGCCATCGGGGACCACCAGGAGGCCGTCCACGGTGAAGATGCCCTTGGCCAGCATGTGGCCCACGCGGAGTTCGGCGAGGGAGAGCCGCCGGGGCTCATGGATGTCCTCCTCCGCGTGTTCCTCCAGCATGACCTGCTCCAGGATCTCCAGGATGGCCGGATCGTACCAGGCCAGCTTGGTCCGCATATCCGCCAGGGTGTCCTGGCGGTTCCGCTTCTTGGGCAGCAGGTCCTGGAAGTCCGAGGCGATGCGCAGGATGCGGGCCCCCAGGGGGATCTGGTCCCCGAAGAGCCGGGTGGGAGGATAGCCGGAGCCGTTGAAGTTCTTGTTCATGTAGAGGATGATCTCCGCCACCTCCTGCAGCCGGGGGATGTGCCGGAGGAGGTTGGAGCCGATCTCGGGCACCCTGGAGAGCACCTCCCGCTCGGTCTGGCTCAGGAGCCCCCCGGACCGGGCCTTGGTGAGCAGGGCCACGGGCACCGTGAGGGCGCCGATCTGGGAGAGCACGGCCGCCAGATTCACGGCCCAGGCGTTGCCCATGCGCATGGCCACGGCGATGCGCCGGGCCCGCTCCCCCAGGACCTGGGCCCGCCCGAAGGAGATGGGATCCAGGGTGGAGAGCAGCTCCACCAGCAGATCGACGCTGCCCTTGAGGGTCTTCTCCAGGAGCTCCCGCTCGGAAGTCACCAGTTCGTACTGCTTGATGGCCCCGTCCAGGGCCAGGGCGAGATCCTCCGCCTCGCAGGGCTTGGTGAGGAACCGGAAGATGTTTCCCTGGTTGACGGCCTCCACCGCCGTGCCCATGTCCGCGTTGCCCGTGAGCATGATGCGGACGGTATCGGGGTTGAAATTCCGGACGTGGGTGAGCAGCGCGATGCCGTCCATCCCCGGCATGCGCATATCGGAGACCACCACGGCGAAGGGGCCCTCCGTCTGGACGAGTTGGAGGGCCTCCTCCCCGCCGTCGGCCGTGGTCATGCGGTAGCGCTTGCGCAGGGTGCGCGTATAGGCGGACAGGATGTTGGGGTCATCGTCGACGAACAGGATCTTGGCTTCCATGGGAGGCTCTCTGGGGAAGAGGCTAGCAGGCGCGTTCGGGGCGGATGAGGATGGGCTCCCGCAGGTTCAGCAGTTCCGCAAGATTCTGCAGGAGCTGGATGTGTCCCAGGGAAAGCCGGATGCCAGGCAGCAGGACGATCATGCCGTCTTCGGTCACCACCTGGGCTGCGAGGATCTGGCCCTCCCGCAACTGGCCCAGGGGCATGGGGATGCCCGGTGCCCGGTGCACGGAGTTCAGGCCCATCTCCGCTTCGGTGAAGTCCTTCACCACCTGGAGGATCTCGGGATCGTAATGGAGCCGACGCGCCAGGAGCCGGTCCAGGGCATAGCCCAGATCCCGGTCCTGCTCGTCGCGGATCACGTCCGCCAGGGGTTTGAGGATGCGGGCGCCAAAGGGGAGATCATGGCCCTGCACGGCGTCGGCGGGGAAACCCGAACCGTCGAAGCCCTTGGCCTGGTAGAGCACCATCTCGGCGACCTGTTCCAGCCGGGGGATGCGCCGGATCAGCCGGGCGCCGAACTCCGGGACCCGTTCGAGCTGGGCGCGCTCTTCCGTGGGTAGCGGGTTGGATCCGCGCAGGACCCTGGGGGAGAGGGTCAGGCGTCCGACGGGGGACAGCAGGGCGGCCAGACCGATCTCCCATTCCCGTTCGACCTTCAGGATCCGGGCGACCCGCACGGCCCGGTATTTCAGGAGCTGGGCGCTGCCGAAGGCCTTGGGATCCACGGCGGAGAGGAGTTCCGTCATGGCCTCCACGGCGCCGGAAAGGGTCTGTTCCAGGAGATCCTTCTCCGCCCTGACCAGCTGATTCTGGCGTACCCCAGCCTCGAGGGCCTGGATCAGCTCCGCCGGGTCGCAGGGCTTGGCCAGGAACCGGAAGACCTGGCCATGGTTCACGGCATCGGCGGCGGTCCTCTGGTCCGCGTCGCCGGTGATCATGATGCGGGTCGTGTCCGGGCTGAGCTCCCGGACCTGGCGCAGCAGTTCCAGGCCGCTCAGGCCCGGCATGTGCATATCGGCCGCGACCACGGCATAGGGCGTCTCGGAGGCCAGACGCTCCAGCGCGGCCGCGCCATTCAAGGCCACATCGAGATCGAAGTGTTTCCGGAGATTGCGCCGATAGCCTTCGAGAATGGCTTCTTCGTCGTCCACGAGCAGGATCTTGGGAACCATGGCAACTCCTCAGGACTGGGGCAGGGTGTTCTGCAGTGACTCCAGGCGGCCCGCAAGCCAGGGTTGCTGCAGCAGGTTGGGATCGAGGATCACGTTTGCGAAGGCGGGGTGCGGAGAGGTCCTGGCGTAGAACGCATCCGCAAGGTGCACCGCGCACATGGGCGTGATCCGGCCGAGACCCTCCGGCGCCAGGGCCGGGCTGTGGTGGTACTGGACCCCCTGGACGATACCCGAGGGCAGACCCCAGAGGGCGATCAGGTAGGCGCCCACCTCCGCGTGGTTCACCCCCAGGACCCGCTGTTCCGCCAGGGTCATGAGGTAGTGCTGGTTCGCCACTAGGTCGAGGGCTTCATCGTAGGGTTCGGGAAAATGATGGGCCAGGATCAGGATGCCTGCATCGTGGAGCAGGCCGCTGGTGAAGGCATCGTCCTGGTCGTGTTCCGGGGCCTTCAGGACGCGCATGATACTCCGGGCCTGCTGGCCCACCGCCAGGCTGTGGGCCCAGATGTCGTCCAGAGCGATGCCCCGGGTGCGCAAGGGATCGGCCTCCGAGAAGATGCCATTGGCCAGCACCAGGGACCGGACCGTTTCCGTGCCCAGGTAGGTGACCGCCTCCGTGGGGCTGGACAGCTCGCGGCGCAGGCCGAAGAAGGCGGAGTTCACCAGCTTCAGGATCTTGGCGGTCATGCCGATGTCCTGGGCGATGATGCGGCCCAGCTCCGCGGCCGTGGCCTCGTCCCGGGCCAGGGCCTCGGAGAGCTTCCGGTAGGTGGCCGGGATGCTGGGCAGTTTCTGGATGCTGCCCACCACCTGCCGCACGCGGTCGCTGGTGACATCGGCGCCCAGTCGGCAGGTGTCGTTCACCAGCCGCTTGAGGAGATCGGGGTCACAGGGCTTGGACAGGTACTGGTGGGCCGAGCCCAGGCACTGGGTGATCAGCTCCTGGTCCGCGTGGCCGGAGAGGATGATGCGGATGGTGTCGGGGTAACGGGTCGCCAGGGCGTTGAGGAGCTGGGCTCCGTTCATGCCGGGCATCCGCATATCCGTGACGACCACATCGAAGGCCCGCTGCTGCATGAGGTCCAGGGCCTTGGCGCCGCTGTCCACGAATTCCATGTCCCATTCGTTCCGCATGCCCCGGAGCATCCGCTGCAGGCCCTGGAGCACCAGCGGCTCGTCGTCCACGAACAGCACCTGTTTCTTGGGGGGTGTCTCTTCGGGCATTCAGACCTCCTGGAGGGGGAGCCGCAGGGTGAAGGTGGTGCCCTGGCCCACCTCGCTCTCCACGGAAACGGAACCCTGGTGTTTGCCTACGATGACCAGCTGGACGATGGACAGCCCCTGGCCCGTTCCCTTGCCGATGGGCTTGGTGGTGAAGAAGGGGTCGAACACCCTGGCCCGGATGGGTTGGGGAATGCCGCAACCCGTGTCCTGGACCTGGATTTCCACCTGGTGCCCCACCTGCCGTGTGCGGATACCGATGCGCCCCTTGGTGGTTTCCCCTTTGGCTTCGATGGCCTGGGCGGCATTGATGACCAGATTCAGGATGGCCTGATTGAATTCTCCTGGGTAGCACAGCACGAGAGGGAGTTCCGGGGCCAGGTCCAGTTCCAGGTCCGCGACGTATTTCCATTCGTTCCGGCATACGGTGACGGTGCTCTCGATGGCCCGGTTGAGATCGGTCTGGGTCTTGGCATCGCTGCCGGGATGGCTGAATTCCTTCATGGCGCCCACGATCCGGGTGACCCGTTGCACGCCCTCGAGAGTCTGGGTGATGGCCTTGGGGATTTCCGCTTGCAGGAAGTCCAGATCGGCCTCCTGGCTGATCCGGCGGACCCTGGCCAGGTCCCCGGGGAGGCCTTCGCCCTGCTCGTGGCGTTCCAGGCATCCCCGCTGGGCCTCCAGGACCCGCCCCAGGGTCTGGAAGGCCTCCCGCAGGAAGACGGTGTTGTCGCCGATGTACTGGGTGGGGGTGTTGATCTCGTGGGCGATGCCTGCGGCGAGTTGCCCGATGGATTCCAGCTTCTGCGCCTGCCGGAGCTGGATTTCCATGTAGTCCCGCTCCGCCTCCGCGTCCTTCCGGGCCGTGATATCCCGCGCCACCAGGATCGCCTGAGCCTGGTCGCCGGGGGTGTTCCGGATCCGGACGGCGTTGGCTTCGAGGCACAGGTAGGTCCCGTCCTGGTGCCGGAGGCGGTATTCGAGCCCCTGGAAAGCCCCTTGCGCGAAGAGCCGTCCCAGGGCGTCCCGGAATCCGGCCTCGTCCCCGGGATGGAGCAGGTCCGCGAAGGTTCTCTGGGCCATCTCCTCGTCGGAGTAGCCCAGGAGGCGCTGGTAGGACGGGCTGGTATAGAGCCTCTGCCCTTGGGCGTCGATGATGGACAGCAGGTCGATCAGGTTGCTGGTGATCGCCGAAAACAGCTCCTCGCTTCTCCGGAGCTTGTTTTCCGTCTGCTTGCGCTCCAGGGCGTAGCGGACCGAGCGCGTCAGGGTGGAGGCCTCCAGCCGCCCCTTCAGCAGGTAGTCCTGGGCTCCGCTGCGCAGGGCCTGGAGGGCCAGGGCTTCGTCACTGACGCCCGTGGTGATGATCACCGCCGCCCCAGGGGCGCGTTCGTGGAGCTGGGCCAGTCCCTGCAGGCCCTGGCTATCGGGCAGGCCCAGGTCCAGGATGACCACTTCCGGTGCCTGTTCCTGGAGGGAGGCCAGGGCCTCTTGGAGACTTGCGCAGCCCTTCACCGTCCCGAGCCTGGCCAGGATCCGCTGGAAGACCCCCGAGAGGCTCGTATCATCCTCCACCACCAGGATCTGGATGGGCGGGGGCGGCTGATCGGTGGGATTGGGAGGGGGCATATGGGTTCACGGGAGACGTGGGGGAACACCCCGCAGGGCAGGCGACCCCGTTGCTCCCTCATCGTCCGTTCCCCGGAGAAGGTGAAATTCCGGCAGGAGCGCCGCCAGGAAAATGCCCCCTTTGTATGCACGATCCAGTATCAAAGAAAAAGAACTTGCCGGGGATGAACGGGGATCATCGGGGATAAAAACAAAACACGCCTTGACTCTGTAATTATTATAGTTACATGCCATAATTGTAAGTAATAAAGAACGAGATTATTAGCGATACTGCATTTGATTTTATACCAGTGGACAACGATTAGCCACAGATATACACAGATGCACACGGATAAAAACGGTTATCTACCTTGCAGGGGCGGCGTCCTGGCCTTGGTTCAGGGAGGGACAGTGCCGGATGGCACGCGAGCGTGCTCTCCGGCACTGTCCCTCCCTGAACGCGCGCGGCTTGGCCGTGCGCCTCGCGAAGCGAGCAAGGCCAGGGCGCCTTGAACGTGTAAAATGCCCACTAGAAGCATCCCCGTTCATCCCCGTTCATCCCC
>JFJP01000036.1_pt1 | contig 17693 bp, 19 predicted proteins | sample 431651 | NCBI WGS metagenome assembly JFJP01 (sample SAMN02602958, study PRJNA72255) | Microbial mat metagenome, whole genome shotgun sequencing project. | biome: fresh water; feature: sink hole; material: water; isolation source: purple microbial (photo- and chemosynthetic) mats found in...
GCTCAACAAGAGGCACGGAACTTGATGACCGGCGAAGCGACTGACATGCATTCGGCCATTCTGGCGGTCCAGAAAGCCGATGTCAGTTTTCAGATGATGATGGCCGTGCGATCAAAATTGATCGAAGCTTACCGGGAAGTCATGCGCATGCAGATGTAGCGCGACCCACCGCTGAGAACCTGGCCATCGAAAGGACCCCATGGCCGGCGAAAACAGTCTGACTTCCCAGTTCCAAAGTGCCTTCGAGAGCATGACCTCCACCCAGAAAGCCGTGGTGGCTGCGATTCTCGTGGCCGTACTCCTGGCCCTGGCTGGCCTGGGCGTTTGGTTCAGCCAGGAAAGCATGGGCACCCTCTTCAGCAATCTGCCCCCCACGGATGCCAGCCGCATCGTGGAAGAGCTGAAGAAGCAGAACATCACGTTCGACCTCAGCAAGGATCAGCGAACCATCCAAGTGCCAGAGAGCAGGGTCGGAGAATTGCGCCTGAAGTTCGCTGGGGACGGGTTGCCCAAGGGTGAGGGCATTGGCTTTGAAAAGCTGGAATCCCCCAGTCTCACCACCACCGATTTCACTCAGAAGGTCATGTACCGTCGGGCCATGGAGTCCGAACTGGCCCGCACCCTTAAAGGGGGCCTGAGTAGCCTGATCGCCGACGCCACGGTCCATATCACGGCCTCCAATGACAGCCCCTTCGTCACAGAAAAGGAAGACGCCAAGGCCTCCGTCCTGCTGCGCCTGAAGGGCTCCAAGATGCTGCCCGAGGAAAATACCCAGGCCATCGTCAACCTATTGGCAGCTTCGGTAGAGGGCCTAAAACCTGAAAATGTGGTCGTTATCGATCAGAACAGCCGAATCCTGAGCCGCACCGGCCGGGATCCCATGGTGGGTGCCACCGACTCCCAAAAGAAGGCCCAGCGCGAAGTGGAAGATCATCTTGTCCGCAAAGTGACCGAGTTGCTCGAACCGGTGGTGGGTTTCGGTAAGGTTCGCGCCACGGCCAATGTCGAACTGGACTTTGACAAGATCAAAATCAGTGAAGAGAGATTCGATCCCCAAAGCCAAGTGGAGCGATCCATCCAGCAAAAGGAAGAAAAAGTCACCAAACGGGACGCTGGAAGCGGCGTCCCTGGCACCGCTTCCAATGTCGCCCCAGCCACGGGCGGAGGGCTACCCGCAGGCGTCATCGAAAACAGCGAGAAAAAGGATGTCACCACCAATTTCGATATCAGTAAAACAATACAGAGCACCGAAAAGGCCCCCGGCACTTTAAAACGCCTCTCGCTCGCGGTCATTGTCGACCACGCCACGCTTTGGGAAAAAGGGCCCAAGGGTGAACCCGTCGAGAAGATCCAGCCACGCAGCGCCGAGGAGCTCAAGAAAATCCGCGACCAGGTGGCGGCAGGCGTGGGGATCAAGATCGATCGCGATGTCCTAACTGTGGAAAACATAGGCTTTGCTTCCATGATCAACCCCAAGGAAGAAGCCGAAGCCAGCAAACAGTGGTGGATTGATCAAGGCCTGAGGCTTGTGCCCTACGTGGTGCCGACCATCATAGGATTGGCAGTCTTTTTCCTCTTGGTGCTACCCATGCTCAAGAAACTTTCTTCCGCCATCAACCGCCCTGCCCCCCTGAGAGTTCAAGGCATGGATGGCGAAGGCGGTGCTCACGTGGCTTCCCGCCGCAACGTTCCCATGAAATCCATGGCCGAAATGGAATCGGAGATCGAAGCCGATTTGAATGCCGAAGGTGCCGCGGGTGCTCCCGAAGCCCAGCGCCGCCAAATGATTAAGCGTCGTGTGCAGGAAAGCGCCAACGCCGATCCTGAAACCATCGCATCCCTGGTTCGCTCCTGGATGCTTGAGGACGGAAAGTAACCCATGTCAAAACTCAGTGGAACCCAGAAGGCCGCAGTGCTCATGGTCGCCCTCGGTGATGACATCGCGGCCAATATTTTCAAATACCTGGAAGAGGACGAAATCCAGTCCGTTTCCAAGGAAATCGCTCTGACCAAGCATGTTCAACCCGACACCATGGACGAGGTGATGGAAGAGTTCCACACCATGTCCTTGGCCAAGTCCTACATCGCCCAGGGCGGTATCGAATACGCCAAAAAACTGCTGATCAAGTCCGTAGGACCGGAGGCCGCGCGGAAGATCATCGACCGGCTCACCAAGGCCCTGGAGTCCTCTGCGGGCTTTTCCAGCATCGAGCGGGCCAATCCCCAACAGCTCTCCAAGTTCATCCAGAATGAGCACCCACAAACCATCGCCCTGATTCTGGCCCATCTCAACGCAACCCAAGCCGGTGAATTGATCGCCAGTCTTCCTGAAACCCTGCGCGCCGATGTGGCCATGCGCATGGCGAATCTACAGGAAATCAGCCCCGAGGTCGTCCGACGCATCAGTTTGATCCTGGAACAGAAACTCGAATCGCTGGGGTCCTTCGCGACTGAAGCCTACGGCGGCGTCCGAGCCGTGGCCGAACTCTTCAACCGCATGGATCGATCATCGGGTCGCGTTGTGCTTGAAAAGATCGAAAACGAAAACCCGCAACTGGCCGCCAGCATTCGCGATCTCATGTTTGTCTTCGATGACATTTTGCTGATCGACGATACCGGCATCGCTGAAATCCTAAAACGCGCCGACAAGAAAACCCTCACCATCGCCCTGAAGGGCACCAGTGATGAGTTGCGAAATCAGTTTTTCCGGAACATGTCGGCTCGCGGCGTCGAGATGATGAAAGAAGAAATGGAATTCATGGGTCCCATTAAGATCAAGGAAGTGGAGAAATCGCAGCACGAAGTCGTCGAAATCGTCCGCCAGCTCGAAGAAGAGGGTGTCATCAGCATCGGCGGCGGAGGCGAGGACTATGTCTCCTGAGCCTGAGCGCATCATTCCCGCGCATCGCGCAGATCTGCGCCAGGTGGAATCTTTTCCCTATTTCGCTGCCACCTTCAGCATTCCAGCACCCGACGAGAATGACGACCCCGAGGACGATACACCCTTGGCCGCGGATCTCAGCAGCCCCGCTGAAGACGCTCAGCGCCTCGCCTCAGTGGACCAAATCATCCACGAAAAGCTGCAGATCGCCGAACAGCAAGGTCACGAAATTGCCCGCCATGCCTATGAAGAGGGCTTTGCCTCCGGCGAAGTTGAAGGACGCAGTTTTGGTGAAAGCCAGTTCAAGGTTTACCTCACGCGCCTAGAGACTCACCTGACCGAGCTTTCCGCCATGGGTGCCTTGCTCAACCAAGCCTCCAAGGATGAAGTCATCGCTTTGGCTCTCGTCATCGGGGAATATTTGGCGGGCCAGCAGATCCAGCAATCTTCTGAAACCATCCGTCCGCTCCTGGATTCTGTGTTGGATAGTCACCCCTTCCCAACCCCCGAAACCAGTGGTCGAGATACCGTAGCCTTAGAAATTTTCATGAGTCCAAAAGATTTGCAGCAACTGCGCGCCCAGAATCTCGAATACCCCGGCATTCGCCTGCTCGAAGATGAGAATCTGAGTCGCGGCAGCCTGCGTGCGGTTTCTCCCGAAGGTGTCCTGGAAGCCACCCTCGAACGGCGCCGGGAGCGCTTGATGGAAGTTCTCCATCGTTTCCGCGAGGAGGGCACCCCCTGATGGATCTGGCCGGGCTCGGACAGCAGATCCGAAAACTCCCCCAAGGGGATGTCATGGGACGCGTGTCGAAGGTCGTCGGACTCATCGTGGAATCCCGTGGCCCCGAAGGCAGTGTTGGCGAGCAGATGCTCATCCACCTCGCCAATGGCAACCGCATCACGGCCGAAGTCGTGGGTTTCAACGGCGAACAGATCCTGCTGATGCCGGTGGAAAACACCGAAGGTATCCGCCCCGGATTGCTCGTCGAAGCTACGGGCCATCAGCCCGAAATCCCAGTCTCCGAGGCCCTGTTAGGCCGCGTAATCGATCCTCTTGGAAGGCCCCTAGATGGCGGCCCCCCCATTGAGCCCGATGCCCATCTGCCCATTCATTCCCAACCGCCCAATCCCATGCAACGGCGCCGCATTCGGGAAGTGCTCTCCACCGGGGTGCGTTCCATCGATGGCTTACTCACCCTGGGCAAGGGGCAGCGCATCGGCATCTTTTCGGGCTCTGGCGTTGGCAAATCGACTCTGATGGGCATGGTGGCGCGCAATACATCGGCCCAAGTCAATGTCATCGCTCTTGTGGGGGAGCGTGGACGTGAGTTGCGAGAATTCATCGAAAATGACCTTGGCGAAGAAGGCTTGAAACGTAGCGTGGTGGTGGTGGCCACCTCGGATCAAACCCCCCTGCTGCGCATCCGCTGCGCTCTGGCCGCCACGGCCGTAGCCGAGTACTTCATGCGGCGGGGCCAAGATGTTCTGATGATGATGGATAGCGTTACACGCTTTGCCATGGCTCAGCGTGAAGTCGGATTATCGGCCGGTGAGCCACCGAGTTCCAGAGGCTACACCCCCAGCGTTTTCGCCCTACTGCCAAGGCTCATGGAGCGCGCTGGCACCTTCGAGAATATGGGTTCCATCACAGGCCTGTACACCGTGCTCGTGGAAGGCGATGACATGAATGAGCCCATCTCGGATGCGGTGCGCGGCATTCTCGATGGCCATGTGGTCTTATCCAGGCGCCTCGCGACCAAGAATCACTTCCCTTCCATCGATGTGCTCGCCAGCATTTCCAGGTTGTTCTCGACCCTGGCCATTCCGGAACAAAAACAACTCGTCACCAAAATCCGCGACCTAATGGCCACCTACAATGACGCCGAGGACCTGATTCAGATCGGCGCCTATGTGCGAGGTTCCAGCCCCAACATCGACCAGGCCATCCATTTCCAACCGGCGATCCAAGCCTTTTTGCGTCAGGCCGTGGCTGAAGAATCGGATTACCGCCAAACCTTACTTGCCATGGGTGCCATTTTTGGCGTGGATCTCGCTCCTTTCCTGAAAGAAGGGATTTAGCCCATGGCCGCGCGCTTTCAATTCCGCCTCGAGCCTCTCCTCAAGTTGAGGAAGAGTCTGGAGCAGGATGCCCAGCGCCAGCTTGCCTTGCGAATTGAAGCGCGCAATTTGATTGAATTGCAGCTCAAAGAACTTCAGCAGGAGCACGTCAGGAATCTAGAAAGCCGCCGACTCGGACCGGGTGAAGAAGTCAATCTGTCCTTCTGGGCCGATCTGGAACGCTTCCTCATGTTTTTAGAAAAACGGATCGCACACACGCGTGTGGATCTTGAAGCCGCCGAGCAAGAAATCGTTAAAGCGCGAGTGGTGCTCACTCGAGCGCACCAAGATTACCTGATGCTGCTGCGCCTAAAAGAACGGCGGCAGGAACAGCACGCACTCACACTGCTACATGAAGAAATCCGGGAAGCCGACGAAATTGCTGTCCTCCGTCACGGTTTTAGCACGGACCAACTTGTCCCATCTAGCGCTCCATGAGGTACCCCATGAACTCTCGTGCTTGGCTTTGGATCCTCGTTCCCCTCGTTCTTTCGGCGGGTGTACTTTGGCTATCGGCCCAGGAGCCGAAGGCTCCACCCCAGGGCATCAAGCTCACTGAACTCTCAGAAAAAGTGCAATTCCGAGAGAAGGCCGCCCTGCAAAAAGAACAGGAACTCCTGCAGTTGGAACAGCGCTTGGCAACCCTCCAGGGCACGCTGGACCGGGATCGCACCGATATTCAAACTCGGGAAAAAACCCTTCAAGATGGCATTGCGAAATTCGAGGCCGAACGCACCCGCCCGACCTTGGACCCTCAACTCACCCGTACTTACGAAGCCATGGACCCCTTGCCCGGCTCCAAGGCATTAAAAGAACTGGCCCTGCGCAACCAAGATGTCGCCGTCAGCCTGCTGGCCTCCATGCAGCCCAAAAAGGCCGCGAAATTGATGGATCAACTGGCCACGCTGGACGCCGTTTTGACCGGAAAACTTTCCGAGCGCGTGGGCCTGACCAAACCCAAGGCAACTCCAGCCGCCTAAGCTCCAACTTTTTTTGGATCCTTGTCATCCATCCAGGCTTTTCCTCCGTTTAGCTCTGTGACCCCACTTCGGGGATCCACCCAGGAGCCACACCATGAAAAGCCTCACCCTTGCATTGATCCTTTCGGTTCCCGCAGTGCTTTCTTATGCTGCCAACCCGACCCAACCCATCAGCCGCGCCAAGGCTGATATCGTGGACACCGCCGTGAGCGCGGGTTCGTTCAAGACGCTGGCCGCTGCGCTTCAAGCTGCCGGTCTCGTTGAGACCCTTAAAAGCGCGGGCCCTTTCACTGTTTTTGCCCCGACCGATGAGGCCTTTGCCAAACTTCCTGCGGGCACGGTCGAGGCTCTGCTGAAAGATATTCCCAAGTTGAAAGCGATCCTGACCTATCACGTAGTCGCTGGCAGCGTGGAAGCCAAGGATGTGGTGAAGTTCACCAAGGCCACCACCGTGAATGGTCAGGATGTGACCATCGGAACCGCTGAAGGCGTGACCATCAATAACGCTAAGGTCATCAAGGCTGATATCCAAGCCAAGAATGGTGTTATTCATGTGATCGACACCGTGCTCTTGCCCAAGTAATTCAAGACGATGTTCTGTTTTCAGACCATGAGTCCATGGATGGTTTTGCTTCGTTCATCGTTGCAGAGGCTGTGGGTTCTACTGTTTGTGACAGCGACCCTGCATGCGCAGAGTGAACGCCGTTGGTCCTTTCGGGTGCTGCTTGATGGCAAACCAATTGGCTCCCATGTGTTCACTTTGCGCGATAAGGGCGGCCTGCAAGAACTCACGAGCCAAGCGGATTTCAGGGTGAAGGTCGTTGGAATCACTCTCTACCGCTATGAGCATTTGGCTGTCGAGCAATGGCGCGATGGATGTCTGATTTCAATGCAGGCAACGACCAATGACGACGGAAAAAAGCTAAGCGTCCAGGTTCAAACCGAAAAGCATGGGCTCGTGGTTGAAGCGAATGCCGCGAAGTCGGTTTTCCCTTCCTGCAGCAAAACCTACGCGTACTGGAATCCATCGATCCTGGCTTCGAAACAACTCCTCAATGCCCAGACGGGCCGTTTGGATTCCGTTGCCATTCAAACCCTAGGATCCGAAGTCACGTTGGATGCTCAAGGCGTAGCTATTTCTGCCCAGCGGTATCGCATCGTTGGCCCGGACCAGCCCATCACCCTTTGGTATGACAAGTCCGGCAATTGGGTTGGCCTTGAGTCCCAGGTCGGTAAGCAGCGTCGGCTTACCTATCGACTGCAATAACGGAGTGGCCATGACAAATCGATTTCAAAAATGGAGTGCAGTTGGTGCTTCGCTTTGTGCCGCGTGGATGGTGGGCTGCCAGACCAAGCTGCAGCGACACCCCATAACCCTGGCCCCGAAGGTGGATATTCCAAGGTTCATGGGGAGTTGGTATGTGATCGCCAACATTCCAACCTTCATCGAAAAAGGCGCTCATAACGCGGTTGAATCCTATCGGCAAGAGTCCGATGGAACCATCGCGACCACGTTTACCTTTCGAGCCGGAGCTTTTGATGGCAAGGCCAAGCGCTATACGCCCCGCGGCTTTGTCCAAGATGCTACGGGAGCCATCTGGGGTATGCGGTTCGTGTGGCCCTTCAAGAGTGACTTTCGGATCGTGCACCTCAGCGACGACTACAGCCAGACCGTCATTGGCCGCCAAGCCCGTGATTACGTCTGGATCATGGCTCGCACACCGACCCTTTCCGAGGGCGAGTACCAGCGCATGGTCGATCTCGTTGCTGCCGAGGGGTATGACATCAGCAAACTGGAACGCGTGCCGCAGCGCTGGTAAGCACGAAGGAACGAGCATGAATCTACGGGGCCGAATGGCCCCGTAGATGTTTAATCAGGGAATCGAAGGCGACAAACGCTCAGAAGCGAATGCCCATTCCCCCGCGCCAGCCATCCAACCGGGCCCAGGTATAGAGCTCCTTGTTATCGGCACCACCCTCCAACACGCGGTAGCCGACATCGGCGTGCACCCGGCGCGTGGCCTGCCACCGCACCATCAGGGCCGCATCCACCGCCCGCCCCTGGGATGCCGTCAGGGCATCGGTCTCGAAAACGACCGAGAGGTTTTGGGGAAATCGCCGCTCCACGTAGAGGTGGATCAGGGGAACAAAGCCTAGGTTACTGTTGGTTTCCGTGTGGCCATTCTGGCGAAGCAGCACCTTGGCATCTCGGATCTTGGCGGTGGCACCGGCCAGCACACGCCAGGTGGCGCTGTCGCTCAGTGTGTAGCGCCAGGTGACTCGCCAACTATTGAAGCGATACACGCCTTCCGTAGGTGTACTGGCCTGAAACGTGTGCCCTTGGTAAACCACCGGATCACGAAATACTCCTGTGCCCGAAACCTCGAAGGGGGCCAGAAGCACCCGCAGGCCGTGGCGTTCATTCAAGGTCCAGCTCACGTTGACTCGCGGCGCCCAGGTCGGGCCTGAACCGAGAAGGTCTGGAAAGGAGAAGGTGGTGCCACCCTCGGAGGGCTTTCGCACTTCGTTCAGGCGGGTTCGCCAGGCGGTGGCTTCTATATCCACCACGGTCTGAGCAGACAAAGGAGAAAGCACGAGCAAACTCATCAGCAGCGGGCGCATAAGATAGGATCTCCAGAACGTTAATGAAAATGGTAGTTGCGAGGTTCGGTTGGTGGCGGAACCACGGCGAACGCGGCAAACCTTTAGATGCACCCAATGCCGCAATCGATCCGGAGACGTTAGCATTGGGCCTGTAAGCTAGCCCGATGCGGAGCATTCATGGCCGAACCCTTCCTGTCCCTCCTGCTCGCCCTTTTCGCGGGTCTGCTCATTGGCCTCGAACGGGAACAGAGCGCCCGCGTGGACGCCGAAGGCCAATCGGACATCCTGGGCGGGGCCCGCACCCATCCCTTGGTCTCGGTCTCGGGGGCCTGTGCCATGCTGCTGGCGAAGCCTCTTGGACCGGCGGTGCTGCTGGTGATCATGGCGGGATTCCTGAGCTTCCTCGCACTCTCCTATGCCCATGACTTGCGGACCAGCGGCTCACGTGGGCTCACCTCTGAAGTCGCCCTCCTGCTCACGTTCCTCCTCGGCGCTCTCTCCGCTGCAGATCCGGCGCAGCTACCCCTGCGCCAAAAAGTCATGCTGGTGTCCTCAGTGTCCGTGGTGGTCACGCTCCTGCTGAGCATCAAGCCAAGGCTGCACGCCCTGGTGCACAAGGCCTCGAAGGAGGATATTCTCGCCACCCTCAAGTTCCTCTTGGTGGCCCTCGTGCTGGTGCCCCAACTCCCCGACCAAGCCATGGGCCCCTTGGCTGTGCTTAATCCTTACAAGATCGGACTCATGGTGGTGCTCATCGCGGGCATCGGGTTCACGGGTTACGTGGCCATTCGCGTGCTAGGTGCGCACCAGGGTCTCGGGCTCACGGGACTGCTGGGCGGCTTAGTGTCCTCCACAGCGGTGACCCTGTCCCTCTCCGGCCGAGCCAAGACCGAACCCCGTCTGCAGGATTCCTTCGCCATGGCCATCGTGCTGGCCTCCTCGGTGATGTTCCTGCGGGTGCTGGTTACCGTGGCGATCCTAGCGCCGCCGCTCGTGCGTCCTCTCGCCTTGCCCATCGGCGCCATGGCCGCCGGAGGGTTTATCGCCAGCGCCTTGCTCTGGCGCCACGCCAGGAAGAAGACGTCCACGGAAGCCGGTGAGATCCCCTTCACTAACCCCTTCGAGCTGGCCACCGCCTTCAAGTTTGCCGCGTTCTTCGCCCTGGTACTGCTCGGCGCCAAGGCCGCCACCACCTACCTCGGCACCGGCGCCACCTATTTGACGGGCATCCTCGCAGGCACCACGGACGTGGACGCGATCACCCTATCCATGACTCGGCTGGCCCAGACAGGGGCCATCGGCGCGCCCGTAGCGGTCACCACCATCCTCCTGGGGGTGGCCTCCAACACTTTGGTGAAGGCCGGCATGAGTGGGTTCGCAGGTGGGTGGGCCTTCGGTCGCCGCATCCTCCTGGTATTCCTCGGCCTGCTCGGGCTCGGAGGATTGGGGCTGTTGCTGGTGTGGCAAGGCTGAGGCCGAATAGGCTCCGGATGTAAACGCAGGCGTCCATGCTGCCCGCAAAGAGCACACTGTCCAGGCCTGGAATTCCTGGTGGTGGCTTGCAAGCGGGTGCTAAAGTCGCGCTGTCTCCAACTTTTCTTGGGGGGGCTATGCGGGCATCGAGCCTAGACAACCTGTTCGAGGGCCGCCCCCCACGGACGGCCTTCCATGGCATTTACGACCTATCAGGGGAACCCCGGATTCATGCATACGAGGCCTTGATGCGCGGGCCGCATGGACTTCCCTTCGAGGGACCCATGCTGGCCTTTGCTTTCGCGCACTCCATGGATCTGCTTCGGGAGCTTGACCTGGAATGCGTGCGCCGGGCCCTGGAGACAGCCCCTAGGGATCGTCAGCTATTCCTGAATCTGCATCCCACCACCTTGAAAGGTGGTGGGGTCGAGGAAGTCCTCGCCCTTGCGAAGGCCTCCGGGCGGGCTCCCCAGGAGTTGGTCTTTGAACTGGTAGAACATGGTCCGGATCAAGAATCCGAAGTAATCGGCGCCATGGCGATGCTACGCCGTGCGGGTTATGGCCTTGCCTTGGACGATTTCGGAGAAGGTGCCTCCAACTTGCGACGTTTGCTTCAACTTCGTCCTGACTACCTCAAGCTGGATCGTTGGTTCGTCAATCATGCCGATCGGGATCCGGACCGAAGGGCCGTCGTGCGAGCCACGGCCCAGTTGGGTCGGGAGCTTAGGATCCAGGTTGTCGCGGAAGGTGTTCGAAGCGCCGCCCTCATGGAACTGGTCCACTCTGCCGGCATCAATCTGGTGCAGTGTTACCGATTCATCCCCAATGGTCTCCACGACCCCTTGGCTGAAAACGAGGGGGAGCCTGAGGTCGATGAGGTCCTGAATCCGGCCCTGCCAGGCAGTCCGATGCTCAACCTGATGGATTCACTGGAAGAACGATCCCTGGACGCGTTGCCCTTCGGCGTCATCCAACTGGCGCCTGATGGGACAATCCTCCAATACAACCGCTACGAAGAAGACCTCGCCCGGAGAAAGGCGTCGGACGTGATCGGGAAGAACTTTTTCACAGAAGTGGCACCTTGCACCGATGTCCGCGAGTTCGCAGGCCGCTTCCACGAAGGCGTTGGCGCCCGGGAACTCCACGCGAGCTTCGACTACGTATTTGCCTTCTCGCCACCGAAAAAGGTGAAGGTGACACTTTATTACAGCTCGACGACCGACACCTGCTGGGTCTTCATCCAGGCTTAAGCTAGGCCAGGACTCCGGCGTGAGCCATGAGCATGCGGCGTCGTCTTTTTGGGTGCCCTCACACCAGTTGCGGACAGTGCTTCCATGGATACCACCCTGGCTCCAGCTCTACGATCAGGCAAACCCCAGCACCTCCTTCGAATTGATGCTGAACGTATGGGGGGTCTCATTTACGATGCCGAGTCCCTCGGATTATTCGGTTACAGTTGGGATCGAAGCATTCCATGAAAAGTATTTGGTTTATTGAGATACCCATCTCGGAAAGGTTCCTATGAGCCGCACCCTCACCCTTTTACTTGTTTGGCTCATCCTTTCACTGCTAACCGGTTGCGTCATGAATCGGCAACCAGTCTGGCAACAGGCAGGCGCCAATCGTCCGACGGAAAAAACGAATGCCCTTTTCATCACGGCTCGCGATGCCTTCGCCACGGCCACCGATGGCGCCGCAGTGGATCGCAGTATTGCGCTGTATGAAGCCGTCCTCAACGACCATCCGGGCCACTACCAGGCGCGGGCCAATGCAGCCAACCTCTACATTCTCAAGGGAGCAGCCTACACCAAGGCCTCCTCTGCCAAATCGGAGGCCTTTCGTAAGGCCATGACCTATGCGGAATTAGCGATGTACACCAACCCCAAATTCAAATCCCAAGTGGATGCGGGAAAGCAACCTTGGGAGGCGGCGGAGACTCTCGGTGCCGGAGAAGTGGAAGCCATGTATTTCTGGGTGACGGCTTTGCAGTATGAGTTCAAGGAAGGAATGTCCCTTCCCACCAAGATCGTCAATATCAAATGGCTGCCCAGGGCACTCATTTTCCTCGATCGCATTGATGCGGTAGCGCCCGAGTTTGGGGGCGGCGGAGTGGAAGTGGCCAAGATGATCTGCTACTACGTGCTGCCCAAGAGCCGCGGTGGCTCAAAACCAAAAGCCGAAGAAAACATGCAGAAGGCCATGATCAAAGGAAAGGGCTGGCTCCTGCCTCGCTGGGCGCGAGGCAAGTACTACCTGCCCGCCAAGGGCGACAAACAAGCTGCTGCGGCCGATCTCGCATGGGTGGCCGCGCAAGACCCAACGGCTTACCAGGACCTAGCCCCGTGGCGCATCTTCATCCAAAATGACGCGCGCAGTTCGCTGCGATGACCAAGCTCCTGGCCCGATGCTGGCCGCTCTCCCTTGCCGCACTTTTGATGCTTCAACTGCTGCTTGGCTGCGCCACTCCGAAGGTGCCCATTCCAACCCTTCGCTACCCAACTGAAACCGCGAAGCGGCAACGATACTTGCTCGTGCTAGTGCGGGGCCTCGGCGCCGACAACGCCATTTTCGAGAAGAAGGGGATCATCGAAGAGATCCGCCGCCGGAACCTTCCTTTCGATGTCATTGCCCCAGATGTTCATTACGGGTATTACAAGTCCAGGACCTTCGAACAACGTTTCAAGGAGGACATCATCGATCCAGCCCGCCAGCAAGGCTATGAGCAAATTTGGCTGGCGGGTTTCTCCATGGGCGGACTGGGATCACTCCTCTACATCCGCAGTCATCCCAACGATATCGATGGCGTTCTACTCACCAGCCCCTTTCTCGGCTGGCGATCCATTCAACGCGAAATTCGCCGTGCCGGTGGGGTTGCGAAATGGCAACAAACCTCCGATGACCCGAAGGATTGGCAGCGACTGCTCTGGACTTGGATTAAAACCCACGATCCAGCCGCAGTGCCTCCCATCTGGCTGGGCCATGGCGAAAACGATATCCTCGCGGCCGGTGGGCCGCCCCTTCTTGCCACGATCCTTCCCGTCGAACGTGTTTTCACCGTCCCTGGCAATCACACCATTGCCACCTTTAAGAAAATTTTCCTGCGCCATCTGGATACCCTCGCCCACGAGAGTGCGCAGGGCCTGAAACCGAAAAGTGGACACTAGGCCATTGGAGGGTGTCATGCGCCGCTGGCTCGCTGGGGGATGCCTCGTTTTACTGACTTTGAATTGTGGTGCTCAGCGTTGGACAACCGCTCCGAAGGTGTTTCGGAATTCGGAATACCTGCCGAAGGCCGACCTGACCCTGGAAATTCCAGGCCTCGGCCCCTGCACCGACGAGCCCAATCGAACCCTTCACCTAAATTCGAACCAACCCGTGACCTTGCTTGTCCATGGCTGCAATGGGTCCGCGGGAAGGTTTCAAGCCATAGCCGAGGTTTTCGCATTTCATGGCCAGCAAACGATCGGCTTCAGCTATGACGATCGCGACGAGATGATGGCCAGTTCGGGGCAATTGGCGCGAGCCATTCAAGCCTTGGCCGAGAAGATGCACAACAAACAAATCACCATCATCGGCCATAGCCAAGGTGGCTTGGTCGCCCGCAAGGCACTGATTTTGGAGCGACCCGACGCCATCCAAGATCCACAACTCTCGCTTCGACTCGTCACAATTTCTGCGCCTTTTTCGGGCATTTTTGCCGCGAATCATTGCGGTTCTCCCGTCGCTCGGCTCATCAGTTTTGGACTGGTCGCTCCCATTTGCCGCATGGTCTCTGGAGCCAAATGGAGAGACATCACCTATAACGGCGATTTCATTACACGACCCGGACGGTTGATCCCCCAGGTCAATCAGCACCTCAAGATCAATTCCGATGAGCGCGATACTTGCCTGGAAACACGCGCCGATGGCACTTGCCAGAAAACCGATTACATCTTTTCCCTACAGGAACAGCGCCAAGCTCACGTGGACGGGGACCCCCGAGTGAAGGTCATGGATGTGAAGGTGGGCCATGTCGCCATTGTGGGCGACCAGAACGTGATTCCCACCAAGCTCATCGCGATTCTCCAGCAGGAGAATATTCTTCCTCCCACCGAGAATCGCCGCCAAGGCGAACTGGCAGTCCTGCTCGCAAAACTCTACTAATCGGCTTTTCGCACGTTCATGGGAGTTGAGAGTTCCAAGCTGCCATGAGTCCAACTTCCAATCGAGCTACCTACGGCGCGCAAGGATTCCGGCGTCGCCGCGGCCCACTCCACCAGAACCGCCTCGCGGTGAGCGAAGATCTTCGCCACATCCCGCTTCACCCAGGGCAGCGCCAAGGCGCCAAGCCAGCCAAAGGGCAGGCAATAGCGCACCTCATCGGTCATGCGGGTGCCGCCGTCGGGAGAGTCTTCAAACGTGTGACGGTGATGCCAGAGGGCATAGGGCCCTTTGAGCTGGAGGTCTTCGAAGGCCTGAGCCTCCTGCCACACCGTAATCAGGGTGCGCCAGCGGATCCGCAGCCCATGAAGTCGCAGGGTGTAGTCGAACACAGCACCCTCTCCCACCGGCAGGGGTTCCGGGGTAAGAATGCGGAACTTCAGCCAGGAGGGCGTGAGGCGCCCCAGATTGCGGGGGTCCGAAAAAAAGGCAAAAACCCTCTCCCTCGGCAGGGGCAGGTAGGTGGTCGTGGTAAACGTCCGGATTAGGCGCATGGTCGGGGCTCGGAAAGCTCTGGCCAGCAGGCCAGAGGCACCGGGAAATCCAGTTTCTTCCCTTCCAGCCCCGAGGCCGTGCCAGTCATCGTCAAGGCAATTATCACGGCGTCTGAACCTCCACCAGGATTTCGTTGGTGCGCATGAACGTGGGCATAAAGGGCGGGTCATAGCGGGCCCACACAGGGCTTCCCTTGGCCTTGAGGCCTTCCTTGGCCAGGGCTGCGTTCAACTTCTCCAGGTGCACCTGATACCGGGCTTCGGACCAGTTCCCCCGGTAGGCAAGGGCCGCAATCCGCCGGGCCGGTACCTCGAGGAATGCCACCCGCCCATCCTTAGGTGGTGGCAGGGAGGCCAGGGTGAAGTTCGAAGGCATCATGAACTGCACGACAAACCCTCCGCCCTTGGGCGTGAGGCGTGTTTCTTCCGGCATCGGGGCCATGGCAACGGGGGCGGTCATGGCAATCTTCTGCCCCGTGCCATTGCCCCCAAAGATAAAGCCCGCGAGTCGGCGGAAACCCTCATTCCCCGCGGTTTCCATGGGCCCTTCGACTTCGGTTTGGGCCACCACATAGGGTCGGTACTGGCGGATCTCCAAGCCAGACGCTTTGCGTTCCACCGCAAAGGAGGGACGTTCGGTAGCCATAAGGGCACCTCCAGCACTGAGGGCAAGGGACAGAAAAACGGACAGCAAGCGCATGGGATAGCTCCTGACTGCTAAACGCATGAAAGTGCCCGATGGATGTCCGAATTTTCGGGATCCTTGCACGAAGAGCCAATAAATGGCCCGACAGAAAGAGCCCAAGAAAGGACTTCCCAATTATTTTCGAGCCAGTCATCCATTTGGGGTTTTCACCCGTTTAGCTCTTTGAACTCGATTCGAGGAATCGTGAGGGCCTGCCATGCCATCGAATTTTCGTCCCAAGAAAGAACCTGAATTCCAGCCTGCCGATGGTTGGGCGACCCTTTCTAACTCGATGGAGATGCTAAGCTCTGGTGGATATTCATTTACCTGGAGCCATTGTTCATGGCGGACGCTGCCAAGACCCCGCAACCGGCGAAATGTCTGGATGACCGTACGGACAGTGAATTGCTCCAAGCGATCGCGTGCCACGAAGAACTGGCTCTGGAGAGCCTTTTTGACCGGTTCGGCGGTCGCGTTTTGGCCTATGTCCGCACCCTGGGTGGCCGGTCCTTCCCTGCGGAAGATGCGGTCCAGGAGGTTTTCTTGACCCTCTGGCAGAAGGCCGCGCTCTTCAGCACCGGCGCCGGATCGGCGGAGGCCTGGATTTTCACTATTACTCGCCATAAAGTCTTCGATATTTTGCGTGCGCACCGAAGCACCAAGGAGGATGTTGATCCTGACCTGGAGCGTTGGCCGGTTCAGGAGCTTCAACCTCAAACGAATGCGGAAGATGCCATCAGTCTCGACAAGGCCCTTTCCATGCTCCCGGCGGATCAACAAATGCCCATTCGGCTCGCCTACATGGGTGACCTTACCTATGAAGAAACCGCCCGCAAGCTAGGCATTCCCCTTGGCACTTTGAAGTCTCGAGTGCGCAGTGGACTGGGAACCCTTCGAACCCTGCTCGCGTTTTCCAAAGCGGGAGTTCCATCATGATTCCAGCTCATCATCCGTCCACCGAACGCCTCGTTGACTATGCCCTAGGTCATCTGGATCCTTCCTTCCGCCTGGTGGTAGAAGCACACCTGGCCTTTTGCGAAGGATGCCGTGCGCGGGTTCCACAGATAGCCGCCACCCTCGAAGACCCTCTTCAAGAAGCACCTCCTCAGCCGGTACCTTCGAGGCTTTTTGAATCGCTACTGACGCGGGTTCGCGCCCTTCCGGCCCCCACCGCCCCCCGCTGCGGAAACGAGATTCTGCCTCTTCCGGCCTCGGTCTGGAACCTGTTGCCGAACCTCAGTTCCTTAACCTGGCAGGGTGCCGCCAGTCCTGGATTCCGCTTTTTACGCTTACCTGCACCTCAATCAGATGCAGAGCTATTGCTACTCCATCTGCGCAAGGCCTGCCGGTTCCCCGAACATGGTCATCTGGGCACCGAGCAATCCATGATTCTGTGCGGAGGCCTACAGGATGAGTTCGGTACTCTCGAGGCCGGTGATTACGAGGAATCCACGGCTGAAAAAATTCACCGTCCCGTTGCTCTGGCCGATGAGGATTGCTGGTTGCTCTCCAGTGTTGATGGCGGCGTTCGATTCACGGGATGGCGCCGTTTCTTTCAGCCCTGAAATACGCCAATTGAATTCAACCTCCCCGTGAAGATCGCCCTTTCGTAAGACTTGACTCAGTGCCACTGCACCCAAGGTTTTCCATGGAATTTTCGTTCAAACCAACGGTTAGTTCCGTGTCCTTCCTGCTTCTGCATATCGCAGCGTTGGGTGTTTTTTGGGTTCCTTTTTCCTGGGCGCTCGTGGTTTTACTCGCCGTCACCTATGTGGTTCGCATGTTTGCGATAACGGCTGGGTACCATCGCTATTTCAGTCATCGATCCTTTCGGACGGGACGAATAACTCAGTTTTTTCTGGCCTTTCTCGCTCAAACTTCGGCCCAAAAAGGTGTGCTCTGGTGGGCTGCCAATCACCGGCATCATCATCGCCACTCCGATACTTCCGCGGATATCCATAGCCCCGTCACCCAAAGTTTTGGCTGGTCTCACATGGGCTGGGTGCTTTCCGATGTATACGACTCCTACGACCCCAAGGCCATCCCTGATTATGAAAAGTTTCCAGAGCTGGTCTTCCTGAATCGCTATCACTGGATTTGCCCATGGATCTATGGTGCAGGAATATTTGCATTTGGATTGCTCACTGGAATCGGTGGTCTCGCCGCCCTGGCTTGGGGTTTGGCCCTGAGCACGGTGTTGCTCTTTCATGCGACCTTCAGCATCAACTCTGTGGCTCACCTTTGGGGAAGTCGAC
>JFJP01038411.1_pt1 | contig 17689 bp, 13 predicted proteins | sample 431651 | NCBI WGS metagenome assembly JFJP01 (sample SAMN02602958, study PRJNA72255) | Microbial mat metagenome, whole genome shotgun sequencing project. | biome: fresh water; feature: sink hole; material: water; isolation source: purple microbial (photo- and chemosynthetic) mats found in...
CTTACTTCTAAAAAAAATGAAAACTCAGGAAATTAATAAATTTTTTATTGTTGGCGTAACGCTCGTAGCGACCTTAGGTGGTTTGCTGTTTGGTTACGACACAGCTGTAATTTCGGGTGCAGTTGACCCGCTCAAAGCGTTCTTTCAGCTCGACGCAGCTCATTATGGCGATGCAGCTACCTTTTATCATGGTGCAACTGTTTCGAGTGCATTAATCGGTTGTATCATCGGTGGCATTATTTCCGGTATTTTTGCAACTCGCTTTGGTCGCAAAAAATCGTTGATTATCGCTTCTGTACTTTTCTTTATATCGGCAGTGGGTTCAGGTTATCCCGAAATGATTTTTTTCAATAGCAGTACCGACATTTCTACATTACTAGTTTCATTTAATATTTATCGCATTATTGGTGGTGTCGGCGTAGGTTTGGCTTCGGCTATTTGCCCCATGTATATTGCCGAAATGGCACCAGCAGATATTCGTGGTAAATTAGTTTCGTGGAATCAGTTTGCCATTATTTTTGGTATGTTGGTGGTGTATTTCGTAAACTATTTTATTGTTTACGGCCAAGAAATTGAATGGATTAATACTGAAGGTTGGCGTTTAATGTTCCTTTCCGAATCTTTTGTAGCTGCTACTTTTGGTGTTTTACTGTTTTTAGTACCAGAAACTCCTCGTTACTTGGCTTTAAATCATAATGATGAAAAAGCATTGAGTATTTTGAGTAAAATCAATGGAAGTGTAAAAGCAAAACAAATTTTAGCTGAAATTAAAGAAACGGTTCACGAAAAAGTGGAAAAAGTACTTACTTATGGCTGGAAAGTGCTGATAATTGGTATTTTACTATCCATTTTTCAACAAGCCGTTGGTATAAATGTAGTTTTATATTATGCCCCAACTATTTTCAAAGGATTAGGATTTGGCAATGATGCAGCCATGTATCAAACTGTAATTATGGGCATTGTAAATATATTATTTACCTTAGTTGCTATTTTTACGGTTGATAAATTCGGTCGTAAACCGTTGTTAATCATTGGTTCAGTGGGTATGGCTATCGGTATGTTTGCCATTGGTGCTTTGGCGCATTTGCAAATTATTGGCGTTAGCACATTAATCTTTATTGTAATCTATTCGGCTTCATTTATGATGTCGTGGGGTCCGATTTGCTGGGTATTGATTTCGGAAATTTTCCCGAATACCATTCGTGGAAAAGCCATTGCCATTGCTGTTGCAGCACAGTGGATTGCCAACTTTGTAGTATCGTCAACATTCCCTATGCTCGAAGCATTCAGCATTACATTTACATACATTCTTTACGGTGTAATGTCTGTGCTATCCATACTTTTTGTTTGGAAAATGGTTCCCGAAACCAAAGGGAAAACATTGGAAGATATGAGTAAATTGTGGAAAAAATAAGCAGGTTTATTTTATAAAAGCGATTTTATAAAAATAGTTTTAAGCGACCGCTTGTCTACACTTATTGTGTAGCAGCGGTTTCTTTTTTTTAGGACTGTTTTCGTTGGCGCCAAATTTGCCACGAATTAACGGAATTTTGCCACAATACATACGTTCCTGGCCCAATAGATGCAATCGGATTAAGGTACATTTGTGCCATCCAGATAGCCAATACGGTGTTTTTTTGTCCTAAGCCTTGTCCGCCAGCAACGGTGTCATCTAACTTACGACCAATTTTTCGACCAAGCCAAAATTGAAAAACACACACAACAAGCGCACCCGTTGCTATACCTATTTCCACCCATAAGTGCGAACTTCCCTGTGCCACTATAAATTTTACCGTTTTACCCGTTACTACAGTTAGAGCAATGCTCCACAAATAGAAAGATATGCCCGACTTGGATTGTAGAAATAGACTTGTTTTGGGTAAGAATTTATTTAAAATGAGAGCAATAACAAACGGAATAATGAGTAAAAAACCTACTCGCTCTGTAATCTCAAAAACGGATGTCAGAAAAGGCAATTCATTATAGCCGATATACGAAAAAAACAGCGGTGCCACTAGTGCTACGGTAAGGTTCGAAAGCAGACTGTAAGCAGTTAAACTTGCCACATTTCCTTTGAGCATGCCCGCAATAACAGGAGCAGCTGTGGCGGTAGGTGCTAATATGCAAATCATAATGCCTTGAGCAAGAGTGGAATTTATAGGCTTTAATGCAAAATAAACAAGAATGCTTCCAATTATCTGAATTGAAATAAGCCAAACATGCATTTTGGTAAATCGAATGTTGCTTATCGACAATTTTGTATACGTAAAAAGCAACATTATAAATATCAAATAGGGAATTAAAAATGCAAATACACTTACATAATTATAAAATAAAATGCCAATGGTCATTGCCATTGGCATCATGTAGCTTTTCAATCGTTTAAGCATTTTCTATTGCCTTTTTGTCTAAATGTCGGGTTACGAAACCATAAATTAATAGTGCGAAAAACGAAATAAGCCCTATTCCTACAAATACATTCCAAATGTAATGTGCATGTTGGGTTGCAATTGAATATGCTTCGGGCGAACTGAAATTTCTTGGGTCGGGGCAGTATTTCTCGAGTAAAAAGCCCGATAGCCCAAAAGCAAATAAATAAGAGAAAAATGAGTGTAAATGACTAAATCCTAAATAGAGTCCTTCTTCGCCTTTGGGAGATTGATGTGAAAAGTATTCTAAAAATCGTGGCGAGATAAAACATTCGGCTATTGCTTGCATGGCAATACCAACTATCATCATAAATGCTATTGGATGTAGTCCTAGTATGTATTCGGCTCCAATTTGCGTACCAAACGACATAGTTAATGCAGATAGTGGAATAATAAACATACCAATTGTCATTGAAAATAGTGCGGTTCGTTTTTTCAACAACGACGTTATAAAGTTTACGAGCACAAAAACTACAAATGGATTGACGTTGGCATACCAGCCTGGAGATGCCTCAGCACCTATCATACGAATAACGTATTTTGGCATAGTGGCATACATTTGGCCTTGGATTAGCCAAAAGCCACTTATGATAAAAATTAATGCTAATAGGCGGAAATTACTTAACACTTTTATTAATCCACTTCCTATTTCGGCAAAACTTTTACCTTGTCCTTCTGTTTTTACCGATTTATATAGAAAAATAACCGTAATAAATGCCGCTAAAGTCATTCCTGCCGAGAAAAAATTTAGATAGACCAAACCCTGATCGCCCATACTTTTTCGAAGTGGATCAACTACCGTTTTTCCCAAAAATGCCCCAAAATTAACCATCATGTAGAATATGGCAAAGCCTCGCGCACGGGTTTCGGAGTTTGTTTCGCGTGCTACTGTTCCCGTAATTACAGCTTTTATAAACGAGCCGCCTACTACAATTAAAAACAAAACAGGAACTATTGACCAGCGCAAACCGCTTGTATTCAATCCATTGAAAGTGGTCGTCATTTCATACTTTACAAGTCCAGCACTTTCGAGTAGGGTAGGTAAGAGGCCTAACCCTCCGTATCCTAGAGTTAGTAAACCAAATGCGATTAATATAGCCGAGCGAAAGCCAATTTTGTCGGCATAAGCACCTACAAATGTGGGTAGCAAATATAAAAATGCCGAAAATGTACCGGAAATAAACCCTGCTTCAATATCTGAAAAGCCCCAAACATTTGATAAATAAAGCGTTATCACAATGAATACGGCATAATATGCCAAACGCTCCAATAATTCTACTGAGTTGGCAACCCAAAATGCGCGTGTATAGTTTTTAAACATATTTCTAATTTTAAAATTGATTGACAAAAATAATAAAATTTTGATTCATAAAATGTTATGAGTTTTATAATTAAGATTAAATAGATAGTCAATTCTTTTTGTATAGTACTAAAATTAGCAAAATGAAAGATAATTTTGTATTTTTGCATACTAATTTTTTGAACCAAAATAGAAACTTTAGTTGATTGATCTTGAAAAATTTTTTTTTCTTAATCTTGAATCTTGGTTCTTGTATCTTGGTTCTTTAATCTTCAAAATATGAATCGAATTTTCTTAATAGGATATATGGGTTGTGGTAAAACTACGCTTGGCAAACGCATTGCCGAGCAGACTGGTTTTGCTTTTTTGGATTTAGATGGTTATATAGAGCAAAAATACCTCAAAACAGTAGCGACTATTTTTGAAGAATTGGGGCAGGAGGCATTTCGCGAAATAGAACGAAAAATGCTTGCCGAAGTTGCCGATTTCGAAAATGTAGTGATTGCTACTGGTGGTGGTGCGCCCTGCTTTTTTGATAATATTGAGCTAATGAACAAAGCTGGACTTACTGTATACATCAAAATGACACCCGAGCAATTGGCTTTTCGTTTGGAACATTCGCGCGCAGGTAAACGACCATTAATTGCTGGCAAAACTGGCGAAGAGCTCCGACATTTTATCGAAGATGGCTTGCTTCAGAGGGAACAATTTTACTTGCAAGCTAATATTATTGTAGCTGGGTCTGACGACGAAATTATTGAGAAAATCTGCAAATCGATTTGAAAAGACAACAGACAACAGACAACAGACAACAGACAAACGACGAAGGTCAAAGGTCAAATGTCGAAAGACAAAATACGAAGGTTAAATTTCGAAAGATGAAACGTCCATGTTAAAATAATTATTAACACACAAAGCAATGATTATTTTAACATGGTAAGTTCCATGTGACCCGAAAGAAATAAATATAAACACATAAAAGACAAATTAAGATAGGAGTTTTTTTTCGCTTTCGATAACTTTATCGAAATTAAAACCGCTTAAAACTTCATTTTTATAGCTCACTATCTGCTCGTTACATAAATTTCCAATGCTACCTTCGTGGGTGTGTGTAATATTTTTGTCGGGTTCAAAATTCCCACTTTCTATTTCTAATCCCACTTTTTTGTAAGCGTCGCGGAAAGGCATACCAGCCAATGTTAGGCGGTTTACTTCTTCAACACTAAATAAAAAGTCGTATCGATTTTCGTCTAAAATATTTTCGTTTACTTTCACCTTTGCCATCATCATAGTTGTCATTTCGATGCAGTTGCGCAACTCTTCAAATGCTGGGACAAATACTTCTTTTATGATTTGCAAATCGCGAAAATATCCCGAAGGCAAATTGTTGGTAATAAGCGTTATTTGCTGTGGCAGCGATTGTAATTTATTGCATTTGGCGCGTGTAAGTTCAAATACATCTGGATTTTTTTTATGGGGCATAATGCTCGATCCAGTCGTAAATTCATCGGCTAATTTTATAAATCCAAAATTTTGAGAGGTATACATGCAGGCATCAAAAGCTAGTTTTGAGATGGTTGCAGCCACTCCAGCTAATGCATTGGCAACGGTTCGCTCCATTTTGCCACGTCCCATTTGGGCATAAACTACATTGTAATTCATGCTGTCGAATCCTAACAAATCAGTTGTAAGTTGGCGATTGAGTGGAAACGACGAACCATAACCAGCAGCCGAACCAAGCGGATTGCGATTGGTTATTTTATAGGCCGAAAGCATTGTTTGCAGGTCGTCGGCAAGGCTTTCGGCATAAGCGCCAAACCACAAACCAAACGACGATGGCATAGCTACTTGCAAATGCGTATATCCGGGTAAAAGTACATCTTTGTAGGTGTTGCTTTGTTCAATAAGTACTTCAAAAAGTTCGTCGATGGTTTCCACCGTTTTCATAATTTCGGCACGTGCAAAGAGTTTTAAATCTAACAATACCTGATCGTTGCGCGAACGTCCACTGTGGATTTTTTTGCCAATATCTCCCAGTTTTTCGATTAGAAGCTGCTCCACTTGCGAGTGTACATCTTCAACATCTTCGTTGATAACGAAAATTCTTTCGTCGGCTAATTTGTATATAGCTTTCAGTTCGGCCAGAAGTAAGTTTAGCTCATTTTTTTGCAATAAACCAACCGTCTCGAGCATAGTGATATGTGCCATTGAACCTAAAACGTCGTATTTTGCCAAAAAAACATCCATTTCGCGGTCGCGACCAACTGTGAATGCCTCAATTTTAGCATCTACCTGTGTGTTTTTTTCCCAAATTTTTGCCATAAATTATTTGTTGAACATTTTTGCAATTAATTCTGCAATTGAATTTACACCATTCTGCAATTTGCTGCCGACCATCATTTTAATCATCGAAGGCAATTCTGCATTTAAAAATAGTTTTAATGTAGATTCATTATCAGATAAATAAGCAATTTTGACGTCGATGTTAAATGGAACAGGTGCATTTTCCGAAGCCATTGTAATTTTTGTTGAGGGGATGCGTTCTAAAATTCGGAAACCAATTCGCCCAAAACCATCAACTAAAAAACTACAGCTATCAGCGTCGTATTTTATGTCTTTTGCTTTTTCGGTAAATGCTGGATTGTCAGCTAATTTTTTCAAATTAGTGAGGTCGCTAAGTATATTAAAAACCATTTCTCCGCTCGAAGAAATGGTTTTCAGTTCGCTTTCGTAAGTTGTCATTAATTCATTTACTATTTTATCATTTACTATTTACCATTTTTTAATATAAAAAAAGTAAATGGCAATGGTCAATTATTTTAATTCGTTATTCCATTCCGATGGTTTAAGCCGCCATTCTTTGAGTGTAGCCATATCTTCTTCGCTTATATATTTTGTAGCCAAAGCTTCAGCAAGAGCAGCGTCGTAGTTGCATAATGTTGTGAGTTTTACTTTTGCTTTTTTGAACATTTCTTCGGCCAATGGGAAACTATATGTGAAAATAGCAATCATACCTAACACTTCCGAACCATCTTTTCGGATAGCTTCTACTGCTTTCAAACTGCTTCCACCAGTCGATATAAGGTCTTCGATAACAACCACTTTTTGTCCTGGGCGCAAGTCTCCTTCAATCAAGTTTTCCAATCCGTGACCTTTGGGAGTTGGACGAATGTAAATAAATGGAAGTCCGAGTGCATCGGCCACTAAAGCTCCTTGAGCAATGGCACCTGTAGCAACTCCGGCTATTACTTCTACTTCGGGGTACATTTCCTGAACCAATCGAGCTATTTCAATTTTTATAAATGAGCGTATTGCGGGATATGATAAAGTTTTGCGATTATCGCAATAAATGGGGGATTTCCAACCCGAAGCCCAAGTAAACGGGTTTTTTGGTTGAAGTTTTACTGCCTTTATTTTTAAAAGTTTTTCGGCAACATTTTTTTCTAACGGTTTCATTCTATGATGTTTAAGAATATTATTAACTAATGGAACACAATTTTGCCGACCTATTTTTCGACACTGCAAAATTAATCAAACTATTTTGAATACGGGCAGAATTTAGACTGTTATAAAACATTATTTTCTAAATTTCAACAAATCAATAGCATTCAGGTCGTTTTACTTACATTTAGAAAAAAAAGTATTACAACAAAGTTTCATTAGTTGCCTTTTGAAAAATGGTTTTTTATTAAGTAAATGAAATAAAATAATGTCGCATAATTTGATTTATTGCAGACCGCAGTTCCCTCTCTTGCCCCCCTCTCCTAAAGGAGAGGGGCTGGGGGTGAGGTGGAGAGGGTTAGGGTGAGGTAAATATTTAAAATTGTATATTATATTTGTCCTATTACTTAAATGCTATTTTGTATATTTTCTTTTTCGACGAATTTGATACGCAAAGCCTGCCATAATCAAAAATAGTAAAGGTGTGATGACGGTGGTTATTTGCCAAAATAGCTTTTCGTCGGCTACCAAACGCTTATTTAATAGTCGTAATTTAAGCGAACGGGAGCGTAATTCGAGCCATCGTGGGTCGTCGGCTAAATATAAAACTGCATTCTGAATAAATTCAATATTGCCAAATTGCTGATTCATAAACCGATCGAAGCCCAATGGTAGCGTAGTGCTGTCGCTTGCTATACCGTTTGTTTCGTTGCGGATAATATCGCCATCGGCAATTACTATTTGCTTCGAAGCTAAACTTTCCGATCGTACTGCGCTAATACCTGTCAATCCTTCGGGCAATAGTCTATTTTCGAAATTAGAGCGAAATTTTCCCTCTAACAATACTGCTACGGGCATATAAGCCTGATTAAAATAGTTTTTGTCGCGTGGGTTAGGCATTGCGCCCAAATCGATAGTAGCAGGTGTAGCAAGTGCGTGTGTATTGTCCGAAGTTGCTAATAATAAGGCTGTTCGAATGTTTTTGTTTTCACCTACAATTTCTAACGATGAGGTAAATTCGCTTCGTACTTCGGTAATGTTTTTGGTAATTGGATGTTGATACGAAGTGAGTAGTAAAGGTGCAAAAAACCAAGGCGAAGGTTCAAATTGTGGTTTTTCGCCCTTGGGTGCTATATTTACTGGAATTTGTGCGCATTGTACATCCTGCAATATAGTAGCGTTAATCCGAATACCATATTTAAACAATTGGTCTGATAAATTCAAATCCAATTCCATAGCTGGCGAAAGTCCACTTGTAGAAAGGTTTTCGCGAGCTATACGCACTCCATCAATGAGCCACAATACATTGCCTCCCTGCATGATATACTGGTCGATAATGAATTTGTCTTTTTCGCTAAACGGAGTAGTCGGGCGGGCAATAATAATGGCTTTGTACGGATTCAGAATGGCAGCATCAGTGGCAATTACGCCTCTGTCAATCTGAAAATAACGGCTCAGTGCTTTGCTAATACTAAAAGTTTCGGCTTCATTGAGTTCGCCATGCCCTTCGATAAATGCAATTTTCGATACCGTAGTTTTTAGAACGCGACGAATACCATCAGTCAGTTCAAATTCAAGATTTTCTATCGAAATATTCAAATTTTCTTCTCCCGAAAATCCCCGAATATTTTTCAGCAAATTAACGTATACTGTTTTGTTTTTAGAGCTTATTTTTACCCAAGGGAATACAATTTTTTGAATGGCTTTTCCTTCTTCGTCGCGTTCGTAAATAGCTGTGGGAGACATGCCTAGAGCTGCTAATTCTGCATATTTTTTTTCTCGATCTTCGTTTGAGCTTGCTTCAGAAGGATTTATTATGCGAAAATCAATATTTTTTTGAGCAAATACATCGAGCTCGTCGACAAGTTCGACGGTAGATTTTTTTAAACGCTGAAATCCTGGATTAAGCTCTCCATCAAGGTAGAGTGTTATCGAAAGTACCTCGTCGGTATTTCGCATCAATTCTTTTGTTAGTGGCGAAATGCTGTAACGATTGTCGGAGGTTAAATCGATTCGAAAAAAGAAAAAGAACGACAATATTACTAGGAATATTGCCAGTAAAAATACGGAAATATTTATTTTTTTACTTGCCATTGGTACTGTTAAATAGGGGCTACAAAGATACATAAAAATAATATCTAAGCGGCTTTGCTTTACAACAAGTCATTTATTAAAAGATAAAATGTTGGTATTTTGCTTCAAATAATGTACTTTTGCAACAAATAATAGATCAGTTGGATGGAAAACGAAAGCATGGTGCTGCGCACCGAACATCTGTTTAAAAAATACGGAAAACGCACCGTTGTAAATGATGTTTCGATAAATGTAAAACAAGGCGAAATTGTTGGCTTATTGGGACCAAACGGTGCCGGTAAAACTACCACTTTTTATATGACTACTGGATTGGTTACGCCAAATGAGGGTAAAATATTTCTGAACGATGTGGATATTACCAAATATCCCGTTTATAAACGTGCTCAAAGCGGTATCGGTTACTTGGCGCAGGAGGCTTCTGTTTTTCGTAAAATGACCGTAGAAGATAACATTCGTGCTGTGCTCGAAATGACAAAATTTAGCAAACAATACCAAAAAGAAAAGCTCGAAACGCTGATTGCAGAATTTAATCTCGAACATGTACGCCTAAATATTGGCGACCGCCTGTCGGGTGGTGAGCGCCGTCGTACCGAAATTGCACGTTGTTTGGCTATTGAGCCGCGCTTTATTATGCTCGATGAGCCTTTTGCTGGTGTCGATCCAATTGCTGTACAGGACATTCAGGACATAGTTTGGAAGTTGAAAGATAAAAATATTGGTATTTTGATAACCGATCATAATGTGGATGAAACATTAACCATAACAGATAGGGCTTACTTACTTTTCGAAGGTAAAATCCTTTTTCAAGGCACTTCGCAAGAATTGGCCGACAATCCAGTGGTGCGTGAAAAGTATCTGGGACGCGACTTCAAACTCAAAGAAAAATCAAGACTATAACATCAACTCTCACCATATTAGGATGCGGTTCGGCATTGCCAACCAGAAGTAATTTTCCTACTTCACAAATTGTGGAATTGCGCGACAAGCAGTACATGATAGATTGTGGCGAGGGAACGCAAATTCGAATGCGCCAGATGAACGTGAAAACGAACCGTATGGGGCATATCTTTATTTCTCACCTGCATGGCGATCATGTTTTTGGACTTATCGGACTTATTTCGAGTTTCGGGATGCTTAAACGCACTGCCGAGTTGCATATTCATTCGCCCAAGGGTTTGGAGCAGATTATGGAGCCGCAGTTGCAGTTTTTTTGCGATGATTTACCTTTCAACGTTATTTTTCATGCTTTTGATACCAAAAAAAACGAACTTATTTTCGAAGATCGTTCGGTACAGGTTTTTAGTATACCCCTTAAACACCGCGTTCCAGCAAGTGGCTTTTTGTTCGAAGAAAAACCCCGCGACCGACATATAAAGCGTGATATGATTGATTTTTATAATATTCCTACTTGGCGTATACCAAAAATAAAACAAGGAGAAGATTTCGTGACCGAAGATGGTGAAACCATTCCGAACGAACGACTTACTGCATCGCCCGAAAAACCTAAACGCTTTGCCTATTGTTCAGATACAGCTTATTACGAGAAAATAATCCCTATTATTGCAGACGTGGATTTATTGTTTCACGAAGCTACGTTTATGTCCGACGAAGCGGTACGCGCCAAAAGTACCATGCACTCAACTGCTGCTCAGGCTGCAACAATAGCTCAAAAAGCCAATGTTGGTAAACTTATTATCGGACATTACTCTGCCCGATACGCCAACAAAAATGGCTTATTGCATGAAGCAAAAGCCATTTTCGAAAATACCGTATTGGGAGAAGATTTAAAAATCTACGAATTCTGATTCAATAATCTTTCTTCTTCAATCTTTTTTCTTTGCTATAAACCTACATCATTATTTTTACGTAATCGTCTGAGTTGTACATATTCATTTGTGCACGCATCAAGTTCACCGATTTCATAGCAATTACTTTTGTCTCGTTCAAAATATTTAAATACAGAATTGTATTACGTGAACCAGATTCTTTTTCTTTGGTACGCTTAATTTGTTTCTTTACAAGTTCCGAATACAAATCGAGCAAAGTTGCCCTACGTTCTTTAATTAGAGCAAGACCCGAATAATCGTTCTTCTGTATCATTTCATTAAAGTCGCTATAAACGGCAATAAATTCAGTTCCAAGAATTTTCAAATCCTCAATTTGCTCTTTACTAAAACCTTCGTGCGCATTATCGATAAATTTAAAGCTCGACTCGGTAATAAATCGCAACGACATCGATATTTCGTAAAAATAATCCACAGCCTGCACATAATACTGAGCCGTATCGAGCGATTGATGTTCCAATTTTTGAATTGTTGGCAACACTTCGTTCAATCGGCGACGTTTGGAACGGCCATGAAACTCGTCGGCCATTTTATACAACTTATTCAGAGCTTTTCTGTCTTCGGTGAAAAGTCCATCGAGTACACCCTGATATATGTGAATAATATTATTTACCGATTGTTCAATTTCTTTGGTACATTCTACAATAATATCGTGCTCTGTTTTGTGCTCATTCAAATCGATACTGTCTTGTTTTGCCTCGCGTTTTTTGTGAATAATGGCAAATTGAATAAATAAAAATACGACCAACCCTATTGAACCAATAATTGCATAAACTCCACCATACATTAATGCAAAAGCAACACCAGCAGATACCGTAAAGGCAACTATTGCAGTTAGAAACCAACCACTAATAACGGTAAGTACACCAGAAATACGGTAAACAGCACTTTCGCGCCCCCAGGCTCTATCGGCTAGCGACGATGACATGGCCACCATAAACGTAACGTAAGTGGTCGAAAGTGGAAGTTTCAATGAAGTACCGAGCGAAATTAATAAGGTTGCAACCGACAAATTTACGGATGCACGAATTAAATCAAACGAAGCATCCTCTTTTTCTTCTACTTTTAGTGGCTCAAATCGAGTATCGATAAAACTAAGTACTTTTTTGGGAGTTATAACCGATACTATCTTGTTCATATTCATAGCTCCACGAACTAATGAACGTGATGCTGCTGTTGATGAAAAGCTTTCAGTACCTTCACTCTGACGAGATAAGTTAACTTCGGTTTTGGTAACCGAGCGTGCTTTTTTCGAAAACCACAAAGCTAAAATCATAATCGTTGCCGCACCCAGTAAATACCTCCAATCGGCAACAACAGGGTCTGATAGTTTTTCCATTGTCAGATTTTCGATACTGCCACCCGAAGCAACAACGCCCGTTGCAATTTCGTAAGCTCCCAAACCGGCCATAAACACACCGATAAAGTTTACTAAGTCATTACCTGCAAAAGCAAGTGCTAAGGATGCTGTGCCAGCTAATATGTTGAATTTTAATATGTTTACTTTAAATACATGCTGCAATACGCCCATTAATAAAGTCCAGGCTATAAAGGCATAAAACAATAAAAGAGTAGTATTTTCATTCAAATATGTATAAACGTCTTTTGAAATAAGCGAAGAGCCTTTAAGTCCTTTAAATATAGCAAAATAGGTAATGGCAGTTAGTGATAAACCCGTCCAAATGGCACCAAAATACTTAAATGTTTTTTTGTAGCGAAACGAAAATAATATTCGAGTAAAATACATTATTGTTGAACCAAAAACAAAAGCAATAACTACCGAGACAAGAATGGCCGAAATTATGGTTAGCGTTTTACCTGAGTTTATATAGTCCAACAAAACACCGGTGTCGCTTTGCCAAATATTGACTAATGCCACCGCCACGGCAGCTCCCAACAATTCAAAAACCAACGATACGGTAGTTGATGTAGGCATACCAAAAGTATTAAATACATCCAAAAGTATTACGTCGGTAACCATTACAGCTAAAAATAGCAGCATAATGTCGTTGAATGTAAATTTACCCGGATAGAATACACCGCTACGGGCAATTTCCATCATACCACTCGAAAAAATTGAACCAATAATAACTCCTCCCGAAGCTACGGTAAGTATTACCCAAAGGGGCGCTACTTTCGACCCAATTGCTGAGTTTAAGAAGTTTACAGCATCGTTAGCTACTCCAACATATAAATCGAGGGCAGCTAATCCCAATAAAACAAGTACAATAACAATGTAAATAGGATCCATTTTGTGTGTTTAAAATTTTACGTATATATAATTGACTATTTTTTTGCTTAATAACAACGAATACACAAAGATATTGCAAGCATGTTACAAAGATATTGCAAAATCTTAAGTTGATATAAAAATATTGATTTTTAGCAGTTCTTTTTTATATAAATATTTTTACAATTATCACTATCTTTTGCTGGTAATTGCATACTTTCGTTTGTTAGCCGAAAGTTTAGTATATTTGCATTTTAATCCATCTCCAACTTTTATATAAAAATGAAAACTGCATTTATTACGGGTACTACATCCGGATTTGGTAAATCTTTTGCCTACCGCTTAGCAAAACTCAACTACAATATTGTAATAACCGGTCGAAGAGAAGACCGCTTAAATGAGCTGGCCACAACTCTACAAAATGAATTTAAAGTAGATGTATTACCACTTTGCTTTGATGTGCGCGATAATGAGGCATGTAAAAGTGCTTTTGCGACATTACCCGAAAAATTCAAATCAATTGATTTATTGGTAAATAATGCCGGATTGGCTGCGGGTGCATCGCCTTTCAACGACAGCGATTTGGATGATTATGAGCGCATGATTGATACTAACGTGAAAGGTTTGCTCTACATCACAAAACTAATTGTGCCAATGATGATTGCCCAACAAAAAGGACATATTATCAATATCTCGTCTATTGCTGGTATCGAAGTTTATCCAAACGGTAGTGTGTATTGTGCTACAAAACATGCTGTTAATGCTATTACTAAAGGATTACGATTGGATTTGTTGACTCATGGAATAAAAGTAAGCTCTATTTCGCCAGGGATGGTCGAAACAGAATTTTCGGTGGTTCGCTTTCATGGCGACGAACAAAAAGCAAAGGGAGTATATGCTGGAATTGTGCCTTTAAATGCCGAAGATATTGCCGATGCGCTCGAATTTATTGTTACACGTCCCGACCATGTAAGTATTAACGATATACAGATTAACCCCAAACAACAGGCAAATACTTATTTAACGCACCGCATATTATAGAAAAATTTTGAAAAATGACAGTCGTATGACTAAAAATTGCAAATAATTAAAAAAAATAGCTTATTTTTGTGCTTCGCTTTTTTATAAAAGGAGCATCCGAATCGATAAAATTGTCTTAACTGAAATATAAATAACGATATTTATACCACAAAATTAATTTATAAATAACTGAAAATGAGCTCACTTGATTTAAACAAGGAAAATGAAAACTTAACCGAAGCACCCGCTGCCGAAGTTATTGATACTACATCTTCAATCGAAATTGCTGAAGAACCTGTAACTGAAATTATTGATATCCCATCAACTATTGAAATTGTAGAAGCGCCTGTAAACGAAGTTGTTGATACTAAATCAACGACTGAAATTTCGGAATCGCCAATTGTTGAGGTTACTGAAATTGTAGCTGCTGTTTCTACCAAAACCGATTATTCAACTTTGAGCCGTCAGGATTTGGTGGATGCACTCAAAATGTTGGTCGATGGCGAAATTGAACAGATTAAAGAAGATGTAGAAACCATCAAACAATTTTTTTACAAAAAACAAAAAGGTGAACTTGAAGAGCAGAAAAAGTTATTTATTGAAAACGGTGGAGACGAAGCCGAATTTGTTGCTCAAGTAGATGACCTCGAATCGGTATTGAAATCGCTATTGAACGATTACCGATTGCGTAAGTCGGCAGTTATAGCCAAATTGGAACAGGAAAAAGAACAAAACTTGCTGCAAAAACAACTCATTCTCGAACAAATGAAAAATTTGGTCGAAAGCAACGATGATGTTTCAGCGCATATCAACGAATTTAAAAGTCTGCAACTGAAATGGAAAACCATTGGAAATGTAACTGCTACGGCTGCTAATCCACTTTGGAAACAATATAATTTGTATCAGGAAAAATTTTGGGATTTGATAAAAATCAATAACGAATTTCGTGAATATGATTTTAAAAAGAATCTCGAAGCCAAAACACTTATTTGCGTAGCTGCAGAACGTTTAGCAGATGTGGAAGATGTTATTTCGGCATTTCAACAATTGCAAAAGTTTCACACCGAATGGCACGAGCTAGGCCCTGTTTCCCGCGAAAATCGCGACGAAATTTGGAATAGATTCAAAGAGGCATCGAGTGTTATTAACAAAAAACATCAAGGTCATTTCGATTCTATACGCGAAATTGAAGAAAATAATCAGACTGTTAAAACTGCCTTGTGCGAAAAGATTGAAGCCTTCGAATATAAATCGCTTTCGAGTTATAAAGCATGGGACGATGCCACGCAAACTATGTTGGCATGGCAAGAAGAGTGGCGCACACTTGGTTTTGCTCCGCGAAAAATTAATCAACAACTTTTCGATCGTTATCGTGCCGTTTGCGATGCCTTTTTTGCCGCTAAAAATGAATTTTACAAAGCATCAAAAAATGTTTTAAATCAGAATTTAGATAAAAAGAAAGCTTTGTGCGAACAAGCTGAGGCACTGAAAGATAGTACTGAATGGAAGGAAACAACTGATAAACTTATTCAGTTGCAAAAAGAATGGAAAACGGTGGGTCCAATTGCCAAAAAACTATCTGATGAGCTTTGGAAACGTTTTGTTACGGCATGTGATTATTTCTTCGAACAAAAAGGTAAATCCGTTTCGAGCACAAAAAGTGTTGAAGGCGATAATCTGTTGAAAAAGAAAGAATTGATACAAAAGATTCAAACTCTTAAAAATGACGGAAATACTTCTGAAACACTAACAAAGCTTCGTGCTTTGATGGCCGACTGGAATACAATTGGACATGTGCCTTTCAAAGAAAAGGATAAAGTGTACAAGGAATTTCGCGAAACGGTAGATAAGCAATTTGAAACATTAAATGTTGATGCATCGCAACGACGCATGGATAATTTCAAAAATAATTTGAAGGATATGTCGTCGAAAGGCGAAAATAAACTTTTCCGCGAACGCGAAAAATTAGTGCGTGCCTACGAACATCTCAAATCAGAAATTGCAACTTACGAAAATAACATTGGATTTTTTAGTTCAAATTCAAAAAAAGGTGGTGGCATGATTAAGGAAATGGAACGCAAAATTGAATCTTTAAAAGCCGAAAGTAAACTGATTGAAGAGAAAATTGGTTTAATTGATCAAAATGTTTAATGTCAAAGTCTTAATAAAACAACATTCTAAGTAAGTGGAATAAAATAATATCGCATAACTTTATTTGTTGCAGACCGCAGTTCCCTCTCCTCAAGGAGCCCCGATAGCTATCGGGGTTAGGGTGAGGTAAGTATTTTAAAATGGTGTATTATATTTGTCTATTTAAATTTTAAATTATAATAGAATGACTTATTGAATCAATTTTCAATAAGTCATTTTTTTGTGTAATTAGTTGATTTGAATTACTGAAGTCGATATACATGCTAAAGTTCTAATTTTAAAGCCGTATCTTTGCCCCATGAACGAAAACTCTCAACTGATAGATACTGTGTTGAAAAACACAGGTATTGAATCGCTTAACGACATGCAGCAGGCAACACTGAACGCTGCAACAACCAAAAAAGACATATTACTCCTTTCGCCTACAGGTTCTGGTAAAACGCTGGCTTATCTTTTACCACTTTTTCTGAATATGAAATCGGACATTGTTGGCGTGCAAGCGCTGATAATTGCGCCTTCACGCGAATTGGTGCAGCAAATAGAGCAGGTTTGGCGCAGTATGGGTACTGGATTTAGGGTGGTAACTTGTTATGGTGGTCGTCCGTCGAACGGTGAAAAGCATGAACTGGCCAAATTGCCGGCTTTGATAATTGGTACGCCTGGGCGACTGCAAGATCATGTTGAACGTGCAAACTTTTCGGTTGAAACTATCAAAACGTTGGTGCTCGATGAGTTTGATAAATCGCTCGAAATGGGTTTTACTGTTCAGATGGAAACCATTATTAGTCATATTCCTTCATTGAATAAACGCATTCTTACTTCGGCTACTGATGCCGTTTCAATTCCTGAATTCACAGGAGTTAAAAATCCAACAAAACTTGATTTTTCTTTGAAAGATAATGCTTTAGCCGGATTAAAGACTTTTGTTTTAAAAGGAGAGAATAACGACAAGTACGATTTGCTTTTTCGTTTATTATGCTTTTTAGGCAACAATTCGAGCCTTGTTTTTTGCAATCAGCGCGACGAAGTAGAGAAACTGAGCGCTTATTTAACAACGCGTAAATTGGCCAATGAGTTTTTTCATGGCAAACTAGAGCAAAATGAACGCGAAAAAGCGCTTTCGAAGTTTCGAAATGGCAGCAGTTGTGTTTTTATTTCTACCGATTTGGCCTCGCGGGGG